>OIZI01001244.1_pt1 | contig 11233 bp, 10 predicted proteins | sample 1588441 | NCBI WGS metagenome assembly OIZI01 (sample SAMN03283284) | human gut metagenome | biome: human-associated habitat; material: feces | host: Homo sapiens | place: Peru | collected 2012
GCGCAGCGCGGACTGCGCCGTGCTCCCGGTCTGGCAGGGGCTGTACAAGGTGATAAACGAGTATCTTGACGGCATCACGCTGCAGGACATTATGGATCAGCACCGCGCCAACCCGGCTGACGACTATATGATATAAGGAAAGGGATCAATTATGAAAGATGTTAAGAGCACTTGCAGGATAGCATTGGTACAGGCTGAGCCTGTGATGTTCGATAAGGCCGCTGGACTTGAGAAGGTGCTGCGGTACATTGACGAGGCCGCCGCGCAGAAGCCCGACCTCATAGTCTTCCCGGAGCTGTTCATACCGGGCTATCCCATCGGGATGAACTTCGGCTTCAGCATGGGCAAGCGCAATGCCGACGGGCGCAAGGACTGGAAGCGCTATTATGACGCATCCATCGTCGCGGGTGAAACGGAGTTTCAGCAGCTCGCCGAGGCGGCGAAGAGGACTGGCGCATACATCAGCCTCGGCTTTTCCGAGCGCGACGCCGTGATAGGCACGCTCTATAACAGCAACGTCATCTTTGAGCCGGACGGCTCGTATAAGATCCACCGCAAGCTCAAGCCCACCGGCTCCGAGCGCCTTGTCTGGGGCGACGCGAACAAGGACTACTTCCCGATAACCGAGACTCCGTGGGGGCCGGTCGGCAGCCTTATCTGCTGGGAGAGCTATATGCCGCTCGCGCGCGTGGCGCTCTACCAGAAAGGCATCACTATCTACATCTCCCCGAACACCAACGACAACCCCGAGTGGCAGGCAACGATCCAGCACATCGCCATCGAGGGCAAGTGCTACTTCATTAACTCCGACATGATAGTCAGGCGCAGCTCCTACCCCGCCGATGTCCACGAGCGTGAGATGGTGGAGCAGCTGCCCGAGTACGTGTGCCGCGGCGGCAGCTGCGTCATCGACCCCTACGGGCACTATGCGACACAGCCGGTCTGGGACGAGGAGACGATAATCTACGCTGACCTCGACATGAACCTCCCCGCCGCCTGCAAGATGGAGCATGACGCCGTCGGTCACTACTCGCGCCCCGACGTGCTCGAGCTGATCGTCAACGAGAAGTAAGGGTACAGGAACAAATATACCCATATCACGCTAAGGAATGAGGTGACAGATATGGAAAAAGACCCGTTTAAGGAATATATGATGGAGGCAGAGCCCGATAAAATCGGTAAGGGTTATGCGTGGAGCACAGCAATAGGGCTCCAGGCCGTTGACGGGCTCAAGCCATCCAAATACCTGATCGATACCGCTGTTCAGAATATTGAGGGCAAAATCACGCTTAAAGAAGCACAGGCTCTTATTGACAATTACTATGAGGAAAAGCCTTCGCATTTGGCAGGCGATGACCGCACCGAAGAAGCGGATAAGGTATCATCCCGTATTGCGGAGATACTTTCCGAAACGGCATTTTCTTTCACTCCGAATGAATATACCTCTATCCACCGCAGACTGTTTCAGGGTATATACAGGCACGCCGGGCAAATCAGAGATTACAACATCACAAAAAAAGAATGGGTGCTTGACGGAGCGACCGTTATGTACGGCAGCGCTTCGGAGCTGAGAGCCACTCTCGAATATGACTTTTCACAGGAAAGAGGCTTCAGCTACAAGGGACTTTCGATGGACGAGATAATCCGTCATCTTGTGCTCTTTGTTTCAAGGCTGTGGCAGATCCATATCTTCGGCGAGGGCAACACAAGAACTACCGCGGTGTTCTTTATAAAATATCTCCGAACTCTCGGCTTTTCTGCGGAGAATGATATTTTTGCCGAAAATGCCTGGTACTTCAGAAACGCACTCGTCCGCGCAAACTATACGAATCTGCAAATGGGTATTCATGAAACGACGGAGTACCTTGAGCTGTTTTTGCGAAACCTGCTTCTAAATGAAAAGAATGAGCTCCACAATCGAGCCATGCACATAAGTGGGCTCTTTGACCGTGAAAAAGTGGACATTGAAACGCCAAAAGTGGATATTCAGAGCGAAAAAGTGGACATTGAAAGTAGACTTTCGGAGAAAGGCTTCTCTGTGAAAACAACTATCCATAGCCGCAGGCTCTTTGATAAGTTCGGCTATGATGAAGTTTTTGGCCGAAGTTCCGTTACAGAGCTCCTTGAACTGAAAAACTCCGGTGCGTCTAAGCTCCTTTCCTTTCTGCTTCGGGCAGATATTATTGAACCCGTATCCGGTCACGGAAAAGGAAAATATAAATTCAAAAAAGGTACGTGACTGAAATGGCGATAACCTTACTCGCGTCGCTTATCATCATGGCGGCGTATTTTCTCCTGCTGTACGGCGGCGTCGGCTTCATTCAGGATAAGAAATTCTTCTCCTCCGCGCCCAAGGAGAACTTTGACGCGATCCCTGATAAGAAACCGGAGCGCTTCCCCGGCGCTCACGCTGTCGGCTGGATAATATGCGTGACGGCGATCCTTATGTTTATCGGCGCGTTCGTCCTCGCCGCGTGGGACGGCGTGAAAAGCGGCTATGGCTTTCTCCGGTTCTTCGCGCGCTTTCTCGCGATGCTCTATATCATGGAGATATACGATATATTCTTTTTTGACTGGTTCCTGCTGTGCCGCTCGAATTTCTTCCCGCACTTCTACCCCGAACTAAATGGCGTCGGCGGGCCGCATCAGTTCGGATACAATAAGAAAACGCATATCCTGCACTTCGTCATATACATCCCCGCCTGCGCCGTGCTCGCGTGGATATGCACACTGCTATGAAGATGAAGAACTCGAAGACGCTTGATAACACCGCCGGGGTCTTATGCGCGCTCGGCGGCGAGACGCTTTTCGGCCTGAGCATCATCTTCACAAAGCAGGTGACCGAATACGCCGATGCCTTCTCCCTGCTGGGCTGGCGCTTCCTTATCGCCTTCGTCGTGATGAGCCTGTGCCTGCTGCTCGGCCTTATTAAAATCGACCTGCGGGGCAAGCCCCTCAAGCCGCTGCTGCTCGTGGCGCTGTGGAGCCCGTGTATCTATTACGTCGCCGAAACTGTCGGTGTCATGTATACGACGGCGTCGGAGAGCGCGGTCTTTTTCGCCTGTATCCCCGTCGTATCGCTTGTCGCGTCAACGCTGCTGCTGAAGGAAAAGCCGTCCAAAACGCAGGCCGCGGGTATACTCATCACCCTTGCCGGCATACTTGTAACCGTGTTTGCCGTCAGCGCGGCGTCGAGCCTGTCTGTACCGGGCTATGCTTTCCTGCTGATAGCCGTAGTGTCCTATTCGCTGTACACCGTCTTTGTCAGCAAGGCGCATGGCTACACCGGCGCGGAGGTCACGTATATGATGCTGCTTGCCGGGGCGCTGCTCTTCGTCATCCTCGCCATTGTGCGCGCCGCGCTTCGTGGAAGCGTGGCGGAGCTGATTGCGCTCCCGATCAATGCGCCCGGCTTTCTGGCCGCGGTACTGTATCAGGGTATCGGCTGCTCCGTGCTGGCGTTTTTCCTGTCAAATGTCGCCATTTCAAAAATAGGCGTCAACCGCACGGCTTCGTTCATCGGGTTCTCGACGGTGGTTTCGATCCTTGCCGGGGCGCTTTTGCTGCACGAGAGCTTTACCGCGCTTCAAACCGTCGGCGTGGCAGTGATCCTCGCCGGGGTATATATCGCGAACATGACAACAAAACGGACTGCCTCAAATTGAGACAGTCCGTTTTGATATTCTGTTGTTCTTACTCCGAGAACATCGGGGTGGAGAGGTATCTCTCGCCGGTGTCCGGGAGCAGGGCAACGATGATCTTGCCCTTGTTCTCCGGGCGCTTTGCAAGCTGCGCCGCGGCAAAGACCGCCGCGCCCGAGGATATGCCGACAAGCAGCCCCTCACGTCTGGCGAGCGCGCGGCCTGTGGCAAAGGCGTCCTCGTTCTCGACCGGGATGATCTCGTCATATATCCCGGTGTTCAGCGTATCGGGGACGAAGCCCGCGCCGATGCCCTGTATCTTGTGCGGCCCCGGCGTGCCCTTCGAGAGCACCGGGGAGCCCGCAGGCTCGACCGCGACGACCTTGACGTCCGGATTTTTGCTCTTCAGATACTCGCCCACGCCGGAGAGTGTGCCGCCTGTACCGACGCCCGCAACAAAGATATCGACCTTACCGTCGGTGTCCTCCCATATCTCAGGCCCCGTCGTCTTGAAGTGCGCGGCGGGATTGGCCTTGTTGGTGAACTGGCTGGGAATGAAGCTGTTCGGTGTCTCGGCGGCAAGCTCCTGCGCCTTCGCTATCGCGCCCTTCATGCCCTTTGCCCCGTCGGTCAGAACTATCTCCGCGCCGTAGGCCTTGAGCAGCTTGCGCCGCTCTATGCTCATCGTCTCCGGCATGGTGAGTATAACTTTATAGCCCCTTGAGGCGGCGACGGCGGCAAGCCCGATGCCGGTGTTGCCGCTCGTCGGCTCGATTATGACGGAGTCCGGCTTGAGCGCACCCTTGGCTTCGGCGTCATCGATCATCGCGCGGGCGATCCTGTCCTTGACGCTGCCGGCAGGGTTAAAGTATTCAAGCTTGCCGTAAACGTCCGCGCCGAGATCATTGTCCTTTATGTAGTTCGTAAGCTTCAGAAGCGGAGTGCCGCCTATCAGATCGGTGATTCTTTCATAAGTTTTCATTGTCAAAAGCTCCTTTTAAATATAAATATACAGTTTTTAATTGTGCTGAGTTCTATTTCCCTGCTGCTATCAACATCGAAACCATATAAATATATATTCCATAAAAAGCGCCCCTATCATTTACCAATAACCTATCTGCTTTGTAGGCATTATATTAGCACTGCCTTACTCTTCTGTCAAGCCCCATTATGAAAAAAAACAGGGACTGTTTTAAAACAGTCCCCGTTTTTCATTCTGCTGCGGCGTCGGAGCTTTGTCCGTCGCTGACCGCGAGGCTCTTTCCGTGCCAGCTCTGAAAGTGATGCTTTATCGCGGAGGTGATCTGCTGGGCGCACTGCCTGACGTGAATGATCTTTTCCTCAAAATCCTCTCCCGTAAACCGGAAGGTCGGTCCGGAGAGCGTAAGCGCGCCGATGATTCTGCCGTCCCCGTTGAATATCGGGGCGGAGATGGAAGTCACGCCGGAGGTCTTTTCGGCGGTCGTCATCGCGTATCCCGCGGCGCGTATCCTGTCAAGCTCACGCTCGAACTGGTCGTCTATATCCGCATATTTTTTCCGCTCTTCCGAGGGCAGAAAGGCCAGCAGAGTCTTGCCCGGAGAGCCCAGATATATTTCCGCGACGCTGCCCTGCTTCACCATGTTGCGCACAAGCTGGGTGCCTTCGATCCTTATGAGGCACTTTCTCATGCGCTCTATCTGCACATAGATGCTGACGTTTTCCTGATAAAAATCTCTCAGCGCGACCATGTACGGCGGCGCAATATCCTGCAGGATCTTTTCGCCGGTCGCATTATCGGCGTTCGACATTATCATGAATTTCCAGCCGAGCGAGTAGGTCTTTTCCGCTTCGTCCTTAAACAGATAACCGTTTGTATACAACGCCTCCGACAGCCGGTAGCACGTTGTGAAGTTAAGTCCGGTCTTTTTGCAGAGCTCGGTCGCGGTCATTTTCTTGGCAGAGTCGTTTATAAAACAGTCCAGTATTGAAAATGCCTTTTCAAGAGACGTGTTTTTGCCGATAGTGCTTTCTTTTGGTGTATTCATTCTTACGTTCCAACTTAATATCATACTGCTCTCCGGTCAAAATGCGTCATCTTGATCGGAGCTTTTGAAGCAAGCAGTTTCGCACCCCGCCCGGGTCGGATCTTCGTGTGAAAACTGTCTGTTATTCTACCATGCATTTCGTAAATGTCAAATGCTTTAACACATGGCAGAACACTTTGTATAAAATTGGGCAGCAAATTTAGTCGGTTATTCATAAAAATTTCACGCGCGTAAAAAAACATCTTGCAAAAACCGCGCCGGTGTGATATATGTGTATTATCGTATTTTGAAAATGCATTTTCAAAATACGATAATACACAAGGCAGAGACAACCGCTCTCGCGGTTTCTTATAAAATTTTCAGGAAAGAGAGAGTAAACATGAAGAACATGCAAAAAAGCACAAAGAATCTGCTGAACTTTGCACTGGCACTTGTACTGGGCTTAATAGCAATGGCTCTTATGGGCAGTACAGAGCTGACCGTGCAGGGACAGCGCATGGTGGGTGTATTGGTTGCGATAATGTACATCTGGATAAGCGGATGTATGCCGCTCGCAGCCTCCTGCCTCGTCCTTATCATCCTGGAGACCTTTGCCGCTACCGACTTTACCGGAGCCGTTGAAGGCGGGCTCACAATGTCCAAGGCACTTTCAAAGACCCTGGCGTCGTTTGCGAGCACGACCCCCATGACTGTCATCGTCGGCACCGCTCTGGCCGCGGTCGTCAAGTCCTCAGGTCTGGCTGAACGCATAGTTTACCTTATCATGCGCCTCGTCGCCGGGAAATCCGGAAAGGCCAAGGCCTCCCGCGTTCTCGGCGCAATGTTCCTTGCAGATGTCCCGGCGTCGCTGATGATCCCCTCCGCCACCGGCAGATGCGCCCTGTACATGTCCATCGCAGAAGGCTTTGAAGGCCCCTTCAAGTTCGGAGATCCCGAGAAAGAGCATAACCCCTTCCAGAAGGCGGTATGGATCGCCGTGGCGCTTATCCCGATAATAATGGGCGGCGCGTTCCTGACCGGCGCGGAAGCAACGATCATGGTCGGCGGTCTCATCGAGGAGACCAGCGGCGTTGCACAGGGCTGGGGCATCACCTTCGCGGTCCTCTGGATCCCTGCCCTGCTTCTCATGGCGGCCGCCTTCATAATTCTGATGAAGCGCTATCCGTCCAATGTCGGCGACGTTGACGTTTCCTTCATAAACAACAAGCTGGCATCGATGGGCAAGATGACCCGAAACGAGATATACTGCCTGGTCGTTCTCGTGATGATGGTCCTCCTCTTCGTTACCGACTCCATCCACGGCATCCCTGCGACCTTCGTCCTTGTTATCATGTGCGCGCTGCTCTTCCTGCCCGGCATCGGCCCCGGCAATTGGAAGGTTGACGGAAAGAAAATATCCTGGGACGGTTACTTCATAATCGCAAGCGCAATGGGCTTCAGCAGCCTGCTGAGCAGCTTCGGCGTCATGAAGTTCTTTGCCGACAAGATCGCGCTGCTCGGCATACACAGCTATCTTGTCGCCCTGCTTGTTATGATCGTCGTCACTCTGCTCGTGCGCCTCGGCATCGCCTCTATAACCTCCGCGGCAACGCTTCTCGTTCCTATCTCCATGGCTGTCGGCTCCGCTGCCGGACTGAACCCCGCGCAGATAGCATGCCTTGCATGGATAACCTACGTGTTCTGCCGCATTTCCTTCTTCCTGCCGCACCAGGGCGCTCAGCTCATCATGACATACGGCGTCGGCTTCTATACGAAGGAAGACCTCATGAAATCGGCCTGCGTCATTACCGTAGCCGCAGTAGTCATCTACTTTATCTGGGGCGGATTCATCGCACCCCTGATCTACAGCATCGCATAAAAAAGACCGCATGAACCGCGGCAGAAAAGGAGATTGAAAATGAGCAAGAAGTTAAAAGAAATACTCAAGCAGGACGGCATTCTGGTGCTGCCCGGCGTTTATGACGGACTTTCCGCAGTCGCCGCAAAGTCTGTGGGCTTTGAAGCGGTATACATGACCGGCGCAGGCGTGGCTTATTCCACGCTCGGCCGTCCCGACGTCGGCCTGCTTTCCCAGACCGAGATGGTCGAAAAGGCAAGCTATATATGCGACGCGATAGACATGCCGGTGGTCGCCGACGGCGACACGGGCTACGGCAACTACCTGAACGTTATCCGCACGGTGCAGCTCTATGAAAAGGCCGGCGTCTCCTGCATACAGCTCGAGGATCAGGTCATGCCCAAGCGCTGCGGACACATGAGTGGCAAAGAGCTCATTCCCGCGGAAGAAATGGTCTCCAAGCTCAAAGCCGCCTGCGACAGCAGAAAGAGCGAGGACTTCCTCATCATGGCGCGTACGGACGCACGCGCGGTATATGGCCTTGAAGAAGCCATCCGCCGAGCGCACATGTATCTCGAAGTCGGTGCCGATATCCTTTTTGTGGAGGCACCGCAGAGCGAGGAGGAAATGCGCGCTATATGCAACGAGTTCAAGGGCGTTCCTCTCATAGCCAACATGGTCGAGGGTGGAAAGACGCCGCTGCGCTCCAAGGCCGAGCTTGAGGACATCGGCTACAAGATTGCGCTCTATCCCGGCGCGTGCGGCAGAGTGGTGTCGAAGGCGCTTGTCGGTCTGTATCAGGAGCTCTACACTAAGGGCGACACAAAGGACTACCTCGATCAGATGTACATATTCGGGGAGCTCAATAAGCTCATCGGTCTTGATGATATCAAAGCTCTCGAGCAGAAGTACAAGGTCTGAACAATTATCCCCCCGGTATACCCGCCGGCAGGAAATGTCGGCGGGTATACAAAAATGGACGGATATAATGCCCGGCGGAAGGAAGGAAAGCTTTGAACATAACAATAATTATTCTAGTGCTGTATTTCGCGGCGGTGATGGCGGTCGGCTTTCTTGCCACACGCAGGACAAAGAGCGCCGCGGCCTTCCACGGGACTGAGATGGGACTGTTCGCGATCGTGTGCGCCTCGGCGGGCGAATGGCTCGGCGGAACAGCTACGACCGGCGTGGCTGAATACGGCTTTATGTACGGCCTCTCAGGCGCGTGGTACACAGTGTCAAACGGTATAGGCGTCATGTTTCTGGCGCTCTTTTTCACGAAGCTCTACAGAAGCACCGGCTGCATAACAGTGCCGGGGATCGTCGGCAAATTCCTTGGGCAGAAAGCAAAAAAGATGTCCGCCCTTCTGCTTATAATCGTTATGCTGGCCGTCGGCGTTTCGCAGATGATAGCCGCCGGAAAACTTGGGCAGAGCCTTACGGGCTTCAGCTTCAGCGCCTGCTGCGTCGCTTTCACACTTATCTTTATAGCCTACACTCTGCTGGGCGGTATGCACGCGGTGGCGTCAACAAACAAGGTGCATCTGTTCGTGATGTACGGCGGGATGATATTCGCGCTGCTCGGGGCATTCAGGCTGTTTGACAGCGGGCCGGACTTCCGCTCTGAAGTCGGCGCGCTTGACCGGCTTACCGGCGGTGATTTTCTCGGAATGACCGCGATAGGGCTGCCGAAGGTAAGCTCATGGATAATTGCCAGCGTCCTCGGTGCATGTACCGCACAGGCAGGGATACAGCCGGTGCTCGCAGCCAAAGACGTTCCGACCGCGAAAAAGGCCTGCATGCTGACTGCGCTCGTCACAGCGCCGTTCGGCTTCATCTCCGCCGCGCTCGGTATCATCGCACGGCTGCTCAGCGAGCGCGGGGAGCTTATCGATATAAGCGGACATTTAGTAACGGACGGGAAGCTTGCGCTGATGGCGCTCATCGCAAAGCTCCCGGCTGCATCAGGCGGGGTGATCCTCGCGGCGATACTTGCGGCAATACTCTCAACGATATCTCCCATAATCCTTGCTGCAGGAACTATGTTTGTAAAAGATATCTGCGGCGAGGGAGCCGTCAGTGAAGCTCATGACAAGCGGCAGCTTACTCTCAGCCGTGCCGCCACAGCTGCCGCAGGGATCATATGCTCCGCCGGGGCGATAGCACTGGTAGATAATTCCGCTATCCTTGACCTTGTATATTCGGCCTACTCCCTGCGCGGCACGATATTTGTGATCCTGCTCATGGGCATTTTCTGGAAACGAGCCTCGGAAAAAGCCGCTTGTCTGAGCATGGCTTTTACCGCGGCGGTCCTTATCGGCTGGGTAGCTGTCAGCTTTGTGACCGGGAAGCCGCCGGTCGCGGAGTGGCTTACCGATACCTACGTGGCGGTTTTCGCCGCGGTCGCGAGCATGGCGGTATTCAGCGCGATATATCCGAAGCAGGAGCAAGCCCCCTCCAATTGAAGAAAGCTCCGCATGATATTATTACCGGATCAAAATGTTTAGTTTTGGTCCGGTAATAATATTATATCTGGCTGCACCGCCTTGACAGCTTTGTAAAATAGCTCTATACTGTCGCATATCAAATACATGGGTTTTGTATGATTTAGAGGTCACGCCAATGAAAAAAGCACTGATCGCGATGAGCGGCGGGGTCGACTCCTCGCTGGCTGCAAAGCTGATGACGGATCGCGGCTTCCAATGCATCGGCTGCACGATGAAGCTCTATAACAATGAGGACGCGGGCATCGAGCGCACGCGCACCTGCTGCTCGCTCGACGATGTGGAGGACGCGCGCAGCGTCGCCTACGCGCTGGGCATGCCGTTCTACGTGTTCAACTTCACGGACGATTTCCGCGGCACGGTCATACGCCGGTTCATCGACAGCTACGAGCACGGCGTCACGCCGAACCCCTGCATCGACTGCAACCGCTTCATGAAGTTCGGCAAGCTCTTTGACCGCGCGAAAATTCTTGGCTGCAACTACGTCGTGACCGGGCACTACGCGCGCATTGAGGAGCAGGACGGCGTCTTTCTGCTGAAGAAGGCTGCGGACGAGAGCAAGGATCAGAGCTACGTGCTCTATGCCATGACGCAGGAGCAGCTTGCGCACGTCATGTTCCCGCTCGGCGGCATGCACAAGACCGAGGTGCGCGCCCGCGCCGAGGAGTGCGGCTTTGTGAACGCGGCAAAGCCCGACAGCCAGGATATCTGCTTTGTCCCTGATGGGGACTATGCCGGGGTGATCGAAAGGCACACCGGGCGCAGACCGGTGTGTGGGAACTTTGTGGATATGTCCGGCAATGTTTTAGGTCAGCACAAGGGCGTGATACACTACACCATCGGCCAGCGCAAGGGGCTCGGCCTCTCCGCGACCGCGCCGCTGTACGTCTGCGATATCTGCCCGAACACGAACGAGGTCGTGCTCGGCAGCAATGAAGAGCTGTTCCGCCGCGAGGCAGATGTCATAGACTTCAACTGGATAAGCGGCAGTGCGCCTGCGCATGAGCTGCGCTGCAAGGCGAAGATACGCTACCGCCACCCCGAGCAGTGGGCGACGGTGACGCCGGTCGGGAGCGACGCCGTCCGCATCGTCTTTGATGAGCCGCAGCGCGCGATAACCCCCGGTCAGGCCGCCGTGCTCTATGACGGGGACACCGTCCTCGGCGGCGGAGTGATACAGAAAAATCAAAACCACGCGTAAAACGCGTGGTTTTTGATTTATTC
>OIZI01001250.1_pt1 | contig 11198 bp, 9 predicted proteins | sample 1588441 | NCBI WGS metagenome assembly OIZI01 (sample SAMN03283284) | human gut metagenome | biome: human-associated habitat; material: feces | host: Homo sapiens | place: Peru | collected 2012
TGTGTTGCTAAATTGGCTCTTTTACCCACATATATGCACGAAGAGCCTTTTTTTTTATTATTTCAGTTATAGTGCTTTTACCAGAACCATTAGGTCCTGCAAAAATAACAAGTCTATTATAAGGATTAATTTTTTTCATCAAGGAACTTCTCCCAATCAAAATCAGATCCTTGACCTTTGACTTCTAAATCATATTTGTCATTAAGACCAATAAACTCTCTGTGATTGTCTTTATAAACTCGTGAAGAATATCCATTTGGTTCATCTCCTATTTTTATATAGATATACCCAACCTTTTCAAAATCTTCTTCCCAAACTTCCCTTGTCAAATCATTCCAAAACTTAGGATCATCTGCTACTGATAATTCATCAACTTCTTCATCGTTTATCATATAAAATTCCTTTTTTTACAATCGTTATCAACTTAACTGTTGATATTACAATATAAGTATACCCCAGAGGCTCGACTTGCCACCAGACAAGAGAGATCTGCGCCTATTGTTGATGAGTTCTTCTCCATTTGTCATAAATACTTTGACCCTAAAAGAATGGTTCAAGAGAAGTTCAAAGACTTTATTGGCTATGCAATTAACAATGAACAAGAATTTAGAACCTTCCTTAAAAACGGGATGGTGGATATGACCAACAATGTAGCTGAACAAGCCATTCGTTCTATCGCGGTTGGTCGCAAGAACTATCTCTTCTGCAACAACAATCATGGTGGTACTGTTGTTGCTGGCTATTACACCATAATTCACACCGCTCAATTAAATAACCTAGACCCAGAAAAGTACTTAATGTACATATTTAGTCGCATTACCGACCCTAAGTATCGCAACATGCCAGAGCTTCTTGAGGAGATTCTGCCATGGAACCGACATTTCGCGGTTCAAATTTGTTATTTAACCCCTTGGAATAACCTCCTAAATTTTTTATTCCAGGAATTTCTGGTACATAGACTCCCATTCATCTGAAAGGATCCGAAGCGTTCGAATTTGAAAATCAGTCAATGAAACAAATGAATCATCTGAACCTGTTTTGACAAATTTACCAACATTTCTAAAATTGCTGAAAACCCATCTCAATGTTGGATTTGAAATTTCCTTATTAAGTTGGTTAGGCAATGTCTTGTTCTGTGCTTTAAGTTTTTTTCTGAGCAGAAACTCTGTGGCAGAATAGATGAACAGGCTTGTAACCATTATCATCAGCAATGATTCAATTCTTTCACATTTCCTTAGGAATATTGAGTCTGTGAAGAATTTTGGATCTTTGAGAAATCTGAATCCGCGCTCAACTCTCTGCTGTTCTTTGTAACTTTTGAGAAGGTGCTCCTCAGTCCATTCTGAATCAGTATCGTTTGTTACAATGACGAATTTGGATGATTCATTTTTTTCCAAATCAATAACTTCAAGATTCTGCTTAACAGTCAGTTCAATTCTGTATTTATAGGATTTCGGCTGTGCATTGGCGGCCCTTTTGCCTCTGCCATACACCGGTTCAGATATGATCTGAGGTTCGTTTGCCGTGAAGTAATGAAATTTTTTGATAAGTTCATTTGCTGCACTCAGAGCGTCAGGTTCACAGCTGAAGGTTTTTCTGCTGAGTTGTTTTATCTGACCATCGATTTTTTCATTCTCTTTTGCTACCTTAGCATCAATAGCCTTATGAGCACGATTCTGAGACTGAGTGCTGTGTACAACGAGAGCTTTTAATTGTACATCGCTGTACTCAAAATCCCTTAGAGCACAGAAGTATTCCTCATTTATCGGTTTAAGTTCGTCCTGCTTTACGCTTGAAATTAATTCCTTTACATCGTTGATCTTGTTTGGAGCTCTTGTGATGAACAAAATATTTTTGTTCTGCATCGTTTTCAGATTTTCCAGAGTGAACAAAGCTGCATCGGCAACTAAGGATTTGAAATCAATTGCTTGACACTAACCGTATAGTTTTTTATAGAAAAAGCGACTTTCATCCCTCACGCAAGCGTGTGGGTTTTACGCTGCAATTTATAACAAAAAAAAGGAATGCTCTTTCAAGCATTCCCAAAGTTGGTAGATAGGATCTGGACAAGAAAAAATGTTTAATTAAATTAAAGCGTTCCCGCTTACCTATACTTACCTGTGTAGAGCAAGCGGGAGGTTGTTATTTCGCTGATAATTCAGCTCCAATTTGTTCCAAAGTTTTACCCTTAGTTTCCGGCATCATGAAGGTACACCATAAGAGTTGTAGAATCATCATGAAAGCGAAGAAACCGAAGATATAACCTGCATCGAAGTTGGCAATAGCCATTGGGAAGACTAAGGTTAAACCAGCTGCAAAGATCCAGTGGGTAAAGCTACCAAGTGATTGACCTTTAGCTCGAGCGTCATTAGGGAAGATTTCAGATACGAAAACCCAAATGATAGTGCCAGAACCAATAGCATGTGAAGCAATGAAGACAATCATACATACGAGAACCACGGTACTAACTTCACCTAAAGCTGCGGAAGCTTTAGCTGAAATTTCTTGAGCTTGAGTACGAATTTCAACCACATTCAACCCATCAAAGGTAGCACGGGTGCCTTCATACTTGGTTTCGGAAGTGATTTTGACAAGTTCTTGTTTAGCTTGCATAAAATCTTGTTCTGCTTTGACTTTGTCTTCTGGGGTAAAGTATATAACCTTAGCATCCATATCAATTAACTTTGAAGCGGCATTAGCGGTGTTAGTGGCTGCGGATACCACTTTTAATTCATCGTAATGAAAGAAGGCATAAGTACATACAGAGAGACTGAGAATGTAGCCAATACAACCGATGAACAATAAAGTTTTACGTCCTAAAAGGTCGATGAGACGGATACCAATGAAGGTGGCAATTAGGTTAGTTACCCCAAGAGCCACAGAAGCGGTTACAGGGTTTTCCATGCCGGCTAAGCCTAAAAGTCTAGGGGCAAAATAGAGGATAATGTTGATCCCTGACAGTTGGTTAAAGGCGGCAATTAAGAAAGCAAAGAGGATTGGGTAACGGAGGCGACGGCAGAAGAATTTACCGGCTTGGGTCTTGTTAGTATCTTTAAGCGCACTTTCTTTAACTGAAATTACCAAGTCGTCGATTTCTTTAGCACTCATCTTTGGATTTATGAGGGCAAATACACGCTTGCCTTCAGCTTCATCTTTCTTGTCAACAATGAGCCAACGAGGTGATTCAGGTAAATAGAAGCACATCAGAGTGTAGATTACGGAAGGTACAACTTGGATTCCAAGCATCCAACGCCATGCGGTAGTTTCTGGCGCAATTTTGATAATGACAAAATTAGAGAAAAATGCCATTAAAATACCAAACACGATATTGAATTGGAAGAGCCCGGTGAGCTTACCGCGATCGCCCGCTGGTGAGATTTCAGAAATAAAGAGTGGGGCGGCAATAGTGGAAATCCCAATACCAATCCCACCGATGAAGCGGAAAGTAAAGAATGACCACATGTCCCAAGCGAAGGCGGAGCCCAAAGCGCCTATTAGGAATAAGAGCCCATTAGCGATAAGGGTATTTTTACGGCCAAACTTAGCAGTAGGGATACTGCCAAATAAAGAACCAAGTACGGTCCCCCAAAGGGCGGCTGAAATAGTTAACCCGTGCATAGTGCCATTTAATGACCAAAGCTGCTGAATTTTACTTTCAGCGCCAGAGATAACCACGGTATCAAAACCGAAGAGAAAACCCGCAAGGGCGGAAGTGATAGCCCATAACAGCAATTTCTTGTTCTTCATAACTAAATTCCTTTCGTTATTTTACTTAAAAGCCGAAGTAAAATTTCTGTTATATATAATCGCACAACTTTTGCATATAAAAATATTATATCTTCACAAAAAATAATGCAAAAATTTGCATTGCAAAAAAATGTGGATTTGATGGGGGAAAGAAGCTTAGGAGGTATTTAAAAATGCAAGGGGCCAAATAGGAGAATAAACCATGAAATAGTTTGCTACACGGGCTTATATATAGATGTTTTTAAATGAAAAAAAATAGCAAAATCTTTGTATTTAAAGGCTTTTACATGGTGTTAGAGTTTGGTGCAAAAATACGAATTTTTGTTTATAAAAGGAACGGTTTGTGTTTTTAAGTAGTAATTGAGGTTGGTGATTTCTATATTTATGCAAATAATTGCATATCCTTTTGGTGAGGTAGTCAAAATTTTTGCACAAATTTTGCACAAAACATTATTTCATTTATATAATCGTTTCAACTTCTGGTTAAGGTTTGGTAAAACAACCGAAATTTTTGCATAGCTTTAATATGTTAAATCGTATTTAAGATATTTAATGCCAGGTAAAAATAATTAACCAAGACTACTTGGGGTGTTAAAAGCTTAAGGAGAAGAAAGAACATGTCTAATATTTTACACATTGCCGAAAAACTAGGTATTGCTCCTTCAACTGTATCTAGAGCTTTAAAAAAGCCCGAAATGGTTTCTCTTGATACAAGACGTAAAGTGTTACAAGTGGCTCAAGAACTTGGGTATTTACAAAAACTTAGAGACAATGCGGCCGTAGTTTCAGGAGGAGGTAACAGACTAATCGGTGTTATTGCAGCTGATTTAACCAATGCTTTTTCGAATCAAATAGTAAAGTCAGTCCATAATTACCTAAATGAACACAATTATTCCGTGGTCTTAGGTTCAAGTTATGAAAATAGCTCCGCAGAGCTTAAATTATTGAAGCAATGGGCTTCTTTACAATTAAGTGGCTTAATAGTAATGCCTTCGGCCAAATTCTCTTCTGTTGCCACTGCTAGTTGCCTTGATATACCAGTGGTTTTTGTTGACCGTAATCCTGGGACCTTACCTTATGGTAGCGTGCTTGAAGACAATCAAGATGGGGTGCGTCAAGGGCTTGAATACCTTCATGAATGTGGGCACCGTAAGATTGTGTTTTTAAGTGGGCCTAAACAAATTTACACCTTTAGTGAACGGTGTAAAGGAGCGGTGGATTGTGGTTTAAATCCCGAAATTGTGGAACTTAAAGCTGGCTCTTATGAAGAACTTTTTATGGGCGCGTTCGAGCAAACTAATATTTTAATGATGCGTAGTGCCGCTTTAAAACCAACGGCGATTTTTGGGGCTAATAACGCCATTACTGCCGGAATTTTATATGCCTTAAGTTTAAAAGGATGCAAAGTTCCAGATGATGTTTCGGTTGTTTCCTATGGAGATAGTAGTTGGTGTCGTTTTTACCCAACTCCTATCACTTCAATTGCGCAGCCGGTAGAAGAAATGGGGGAAATGGCAGCTAAGATGTTGCTAGATCAAATTTGTGCTCATACAGCGCCAAAGCAGGTTTGTTTAAAATCCATGCTGATGGCACGGGCTTCAGTGGCAACTCCATCGGCGCGTTAATAAGTCAATGGATTGAAAGATTTAATGGGACCAACTAGCTTAAGGGTAAATGTTTGGTCGCTAGATAAGTTTTAATTTAATTTTTGCGGTCGTAGGTGCCGGTAAGTTGTGAGGGTGTATTCCATGCTCGATATTGCTAAGTTTAAAGCTAAGAGAATAAAGTGTGCCGGACTCGGCGAAGTGTTGTTTGACGTATTCCCATCTGGGCCTAAGATTGGTGGGGCCCCGGCTAATTTTGCTTATCACTGCCGTCAAAATGGCTTAGAAGCTATGGCTATTAGCTCTGTGGGTAAGGATGAGTTAGGTTTTAAGGCCCGTGACTTATTAGCAGCGCGTTTTTTACCAGCTTTACTTTTAGAAAACGATAAACCAACTGGGGCGGTTAACGTTAGTTTATCTGAAGATGGGGTGCCAACTTATAACTTTTTGGAACGAACTGCATACGACAATATTCCGTTATCAGAAGTAGTACTTGAGGTAGCTAAAGACCTAGATATGATTTGTTTTGGGACCTTAGCCCAAAGAAGTACCGCTTCGCATAAAACTATTATGAATATTCTTGATTTTATGAAGGAGGGGGCAATTCGCATTTTTGATGTTAATTTAAGACGTCAATATTTTTGTCGTGATGTTATTGAATCCTCTTTAAAACGTACCGACGTCCTTAAGTGTAATGAAGATGAATTGCCAATTTTGTGCGACTTAGCGGGCCTAAAATCTCAGACTAAGGAAGCTTACCGCCACTATTTAAAACGTCGGGGCATTAATTGTTTTATCTTCACTGAAGGCTCGACCCAAAGCACTGTTTATTTAAATAGTGAAGTTTCAGTTTTACCAACTCCAAAGGTTAAGGCAGTCGATACCGTGGGGGCGGGGGATTCTTTTACCGCTACCATTATTAGTTCTTTGATGAAAGGTCAACCATTAGCTAAAGCTCACGCCAAAGCCGTGCAAGTTGCAGCTTATGTCTGCACACAACCTGGGGCGATGCCAGACATGCCACTTGAACTAATGCGAGATTAAGTTTGGGTTTATTATCGAGTTTTTATTTATAAGTCTCGCTTATAAATGGTTACCAGAAGGCTTTAGCCAATGCCCCGAGGGGCGTGCTAGAGCCTTTTGTGTTTTAAATAGCGAGTTAGGAACTAAAGAGAGAGGCCAAAATAATCAACTACTTCTTGTAGGTTTTGATGTTTGTGGCTAAGTAGAAGTTTTAAAATGGCTAGAGGTGAGTTATTGATGATATGGGGATCATCAGGGCTAATACCGGCTTCTTTTAAAATTTCGAGGCTTTGTTTAAAGTTACCCACATCTTCGCAATAATGGGCATCGGAGCCAATGCTAAGCCAAGCACCGTGTTTTTGGGCAACTTTAGCTAGTTCCACACAACAAGGAAAACTTCCATGACGTGAATTTTTGCCACTCGAGGAGTTTATTTCTAAAGCAACGTTATGTTCTACTGCGCATTTTACGATCGCTTCGTAATCTTTAGGGAAGGTAGGATCAGCAGGATGGCTAATAATATCCACCAATCCTTTTTCGATGACCGAAGTGATGATTCTTGTGTTGGCTTCTTCGCCTAAACCAACTGGGGTAACGTGGCGATGGCAGTTGCCAATTACAAGATCAAGTTTTGGAAAAAGTGCAGGCGGGCAATCCGTGGTCCCATCCTCTAAAAAATTAGCTTCCATGCCCTTTAATAAAACGAGCCCCCTTGTAAAATGGGGAATGGCGGTAACTTCGTTTTGGTAATGAAAGCGATGGGGCGAATCAGGGAAATTGGGCCCGTGATCGGTCATAGCAATGATTTGAAGGCCTTTTTCTTTGGCAATGATTAAGTTTTCAAAGATAGTACTAAACGCATGTTGATTCGCAAGCGTATGAGTATGTAGATCTGCACAAAAGTGAGCCATAGCTATTTGATTCCTTGGTTTGGGGTGAGTTGCTCAGAGAAAAATTTGTTTGGCCACAGAGCTCATATTATTTAGAGTTGGGATGTGGAGATTTTTCAGAGTTTTTTACTTGCGAAGCTTCCTCAACCTCAAAAAGTTTAAATTCAGTTAATTCTAAGGCGCCGTCGGCTTTTAGCTGCACGCGACATTTATAACTAATAGTAGGCGCTTTAGGATTTTTGGGTTCAGCGTTACCAACAATGCTATAAAACTTATTTTGGGCCTTAGGGGCCGGAGCGAGTCTATCAGTGACGGTGATGTGGTAGGCTGAGCCCATTCTAAAACCAGTCATTTTACGGCAAAAGTTTTCCACTTTAGGCATCGCTGGATCTTTTTGCGCTCGTTCTGCTCTTTGTTCTTTATTAACAGTGTATGAGGCTGCTTTTAGTTGCATGTTATCAAGGCGTAATGGGACCGCCATGGCGGGTTCCACGCTTAAAAGTCCTACCAAAGTGCTAAAAAGATAAATACTAATTTTTTTCATAATTTTGGTTCATCCCGTCAAGTAAGGCCCGAGTGAAATTTAAGCGTTCTTGGGCGCTTTCCGTAGTTTTTAAAATTTTAATGCGATTAGCCCCATCTAAACGGTAGAGTTCTGGGTGCTCTGTAATTAAACCAGTTAAATAATCGAACTTCACGTGGACATGAGGACCAAAAGTTATACTACCACCCTTAGCTTGCATAGTAATGGCTTCAATCCCAAGTCTACGGGCAATAAGCTTTTGGGCTGAGACTGCAAATAGGTTGGTGGCTTCTGGAGGCAATGGCCCAAAACGATCGATAATTTCAGCTTTAAGGTCATTAAGTTCATCAGCGCTTAAACAAGAAGCAAGGCGCTTGTACAAGGTTAAGCGGCCTGTAATATCGTAAATGTAGTTTTCTGGGAAGAGTACAGGAATATGATATTCAATACTAATATCGTTACTTTCTAAAGCGTCATCAGTAAGTTCTTGCCCTTCTTGCAAAGTACGGACTGCGGCTTCAAGCATTTCCATATAAAGCCCAAAACCGATGGTTTGAATTTGACCTGATTGTTCAGCCCCAAGGATTTCGCCGGCGCCACGAATTTCCAGGTCTTGGGTGGCCAAAATAAAGCCAGATCCTAATTCTTCAAGTTTAGAAATAGCGGCTAAGCGTTTTTTCGCATCGCTACTTAAACTATTTTCTGGCGGGGTTAGTAAAAATGCATACGCTTGATGGTGTGAACGACCTACGCGACCACGCAATTGATGGAGTTGGGCTAAACCAAATTTATCCGCGCGTTCAATGAGAATGGTGTTAGCGGTAGGGACGTCAATCCCTGTTTCGATAATAGTTGAGCAAACTAAAAGGTTAAATCTTTGGTGGTAAAAGTCGTGCATTATGCGCGCAAGATCTTTTTCCGGAAGCTGAGCGTGAGCTACACCAATGCGTGCTTCTGGTACTAAGGCCTGCAATTCATCAGCCCGGCGATTGATGCTTTCAACATCGTTATGTAAGAAGTAACATTGGCCCCCACGCTTAAGTTCACGTAATACCGCTTCACGAATTAAATCATCACTCCATTCATGCACAAATGTGCGTACGGCTAAACGTTTAGCCGGAGGGGTAGCGATGATTGAGAGATCGCGGACGCTATTCATCGCTAGATTTAAAGTGCGCGGAATAGGGGTAGCAGTCATGGTTAGGATATCAACGTCTGCGCGTAGCTTTTTGATTTTTTCTTTTTGCGATACCCCAAAGCGATGTTCTTCATCAACTACTAAAAGCCCTAAGTCTTTAAACTTCATGCCGGTGCTTAAAAGTTTATGGGTCCCAATGATAATATCGATTTTGCCAGACGCGGTCTCGTTTAAAATTTGCTGCTGTTCTTTAGCACTCTTAAAACGGCTTAAACAAGCTATTTCAATAGCCGTATCCGCAAAACGTTCACGGAAGTTTTCATAATGCTGATCGGCAAGCAAGGTGGTTGGGACTAAGATGGCAACTTGTTTGCCGTTATCGACAGCCACAAAAGCGGCGCGCATAGCAACTTCAGTTTTACCAAAACCAACATCGCCACAGATTAAACGGTCCATTGGTTTGGTTGATTGCATATCGGCCAAAACGGCTTTGATAGCAGTTTCTTGGTCTTCAGTAGGTTGATAACCAAAGCCTGACGCAAACCGTGCATATTCAGTTTGGTTTATCTTGTACTGAAAGCCTGCACGAAGTTTACGTTTAGCGTAAATTTCCAAAAGTCCAGCGGCGACATCCTTGATTTTTTCGGCTGCTTTTTTACGGGCTTTTTTCCACGCATCGGTGCCTAAACGGGTAAGTGCAGGATGCTCAGCCCCGGTGTAACGAGAAAGCAAATGAAGAGAGGTAATAGGAACGTACATTTTAGCGTCTTCAGCGTAACGCAAAGTAACGTATTCTCCATTGATTCCATCTATCTTCATGGTTTCAAGGCCGGTAAATTCACCAATCCCATATTGCTCATGTACGATAAATTCACCAGGTGAAAGTTCTGCTAAGTTTTTAATGACCGCATCGGGATTTATGATGCGAGCTCGACTCTTTTTGGCTCGAGCGGTATAACTACTACCTAAAAGTTCACTTTCGGTAATGATGATGTAGTTTTCATCTAAGGTCCCATTTATAAATGGAGCAACGGTGATAAATGCTCCACGTTCTTGCGTGGGCAAGGCTAAAAATTCATCGACTGAATTTATAGGTTTAACGGGTAATTCTTGACCTAACATTTCCGTGACAATTTCACGGCGACCACTACCTGAGACCGCAAATAATATGCGCTGTGGGTGAGTTTGCACAAATTCAAGTAACGGTGCAATTGGATTATGTAAGCTCCGGTTATAAGCAATTGGTGGTAAAGGCTTATCGGTCGTCGCAATAGCTTTTGTTGGAGCGGCTGCGGCTAAGCTATCTGGATAGAATTTGATTAGTGGAAATGAGTTGAGATGTGAAGCTGCTTCATCGGGCGCTAAAAACAAATCTTTAAGTGGGAGCGTTGGGTGTTCTGGATTATGGGCCCAGCGGCGACTTCTTTCGGAAGCATCTTCATAAAATGGAGTTACAGCCTCAGTAAAATTAGCTGTTTCCATCATAATCGTATTAGCCGGCAAGTAGTCGAAAATAGTAGCAGTTTCATCAGGGGCAAAAAAGAGCGGGAGGTAGTATTCAATCCCAGCTGGTAATACTTGCTCACTAATACGTTTATAAACAGTGTGTAAAGTCAAATCTGAAGGATTAAAGACCTCACGATAGCGCTTTCTAAATATGTTGATAGCTTCATTATCAGTTGGAAATTCGTGTGCAGGGAGCATGCGAATTTGGGCGATTTTTTTAATAGATCGTTGGGTCTCAGGGTCAATGATAGAAAGCGAATCTACTTCATTATCAAAAAAGTCGATACGAAATGGAGTTCCACTGCCCATTGGAAAAATATCGACAATTGAACCGCGGACCGAAAATTCCCCATGTTCAAGTACTTGCTTAGTAAGGGAATAACCAACTTTAACGAGGTTTTCTTTTAAGGTGTTAAGCTCAATAATGTCGCCTGTTTTTATGACCATACTGCGGGCTTGAACATAGCTTACAGGGGCTAATTTACTAAGAATCGTAGAGGCTGCGGCAATGGTGATAGCGTGGGCTGACGTTGGTAGTTTAGCTAAAATTTCTAAACGTCTAGAGACGATATCTTGGTAAGGAGAAAATGTATCGTATGGTAAAGTTTCCCAATCGGGGAAATACCACACTTGCTCTTCGGGGATTAAGCTTTGGAGTTCGCTTTCGAGATTTAAAGCGCTTTTAGTATCCGGCGTGATAATTAAAATCGGTTTGGCGGCTTCTTGAAAAAATTCTCTGATATAAAGTGCTAAGTTGGCCCCATGTG
>OIZI01001251.1_pt1 | contig 11197 bp, 9 predicted proteins | sample 1588441 | NCBI WGS metagenome assembly OIZI01 (sample SAMN03283284) | human gut metagenome | biome: human-associated habitat; material: feces | host: Homo sapiens | place: Peru | collected 2012
CCTCGTTGGCATTCATGTTGGACTGGGTGCCGGAGCCGGTCTGCCAGACCACCAGGGGGAAGTGGGCATTCAGCGCCCCGGAAATGACCTCGCCCGCCGCCTGTTCTATGGCGCCGAGCTTTTCGGCGGTCATTTTCTCGGGCTTCAGGGCGTGGTTGGCTCTGGCCGCCGCCAGCTTGAGAATCCCAAAGGCATGTATGATCTCCGCCGGCATGGTTTCCAGCCCCACGCCGATGGGGAAATTTTCATGGCTGCGCTGGGTCTGGGCGCCCCAGTATTTGTCGGCGGGAACCCGGACTTCTCCCATAGAGTCATGCTCGATACGGTACTCCATATTTTTCTCCTTCCTGTTGGTTCGCCCCCATGCGGTAGGGCGAAATGTACGGAACTGCAATTGTTTTCATTATAAACAACGTTCCGGAAGGTGTCAATCCGCAAAACCGGGGGCGCAGGTTCCGGCAGACGGCCGCAGTGGTAATTTTACATAAAAAAGTATATTGAAATTCGTCACTTCGCCAAAAACCCAAAATTTATCCATGGAGAATCCATCTGTTAATTGTCAATTCACTTGACAAAATTCTGGACGAATGGTACAGTAAAACCAAAGCGAAACCGGGTTTCCCGGATTCCTGTTTAATAAAAGGAGAGACTGCCATGAAGCGTTCCGAAGTCAACAAAGCGCTGCGGGAGCTGGAGGCCATGTGCGAAAAGTATCGCTGCTATCTGCCCCCCTTCTGCCATTTTACCCCGGAGGAGTGGAAAACCAAGGGTCACGAATACGACGAGGTCCGGGACTGCTGCCTGGGCTGGGATATCACGGACTACGGTCAGGGAAATTTCGACAAGATCGGCTTCTCCCTCATCACCATCCGCAACGGCAGCCAGACCATGCGGGAAAAATACCCCAAGGTCTACGCCGAGAAGCTGCTGTTCCTGAAGGAGGGGCAGTATTCCCCCAACCACTTCCACTGGTACAAGACCGAGGATATCATCAACCGGGGCGGCGGAAACGTGCTGATCCGGGTGTACAATTCCCACCCCGACGAGTCCATTGACTACGAAAGCGACGTCACCGTCCATACCGACGGCAGAACCTACACCGTCCCCGCCGGAACCCAGATCCGCCTGACTCCCGGCGAAAGCATCTACATCCAGCAGTACCTGTACCACGATTTCGAGGTGGAGCCGGGTACGGGGGACGTGCTGCTGGGGGAGGTCAGCCAGTGCAACGACGACGCCAAGGACAACCGCTTCAACCCGCCCATGGGCCGCTTCCCGGCCATTGAGGAGGACGAAGCGCCTTACCGCCTGCTCTGCACCGAGTACCCCGCGGCCAAGGACTGAGGAGGATACGGGATGATCGACGTAGTAGCACTGGGCGAACTGCTCATTGATTTTGCGGCAAAGTCCACGGACAGCGCCGGATACCCCACCATGGCTGCCAATCCCGGCGGCGCTCCCGGCAATTTTCTGGCCGCGCTGAACGCCTACGGCAGAAAAACCGCATTTCTGGGCAAGGTGGGAAACGACGCCTTCGGCAATCTGCTGCTGGGGACGCTGAAGGGTGCCGGGATCGAAACCAGGGGAATCCGGGTGGACGACAGCGTGTTTACCACCCTGGCCTTCGTGACCTTCGACGAAAGCGGCGACCGCGCCTTCTCCTTCGCCCGGAAGCCCGGCGCGGACACCCAGCTGCGGTGGGACGAGGTGGACAAATCCCTCATTGACGAAGCCAAGGTGTTCCACTTCGGCACCCTGAGCCTGACGGACGAGCCTGTTCGCACCGCGACCCAGAAGGCGGTGGCCTACGCAAAGATGCAGGGTAAGCTTATCAGCTGCGACCCCAATCTCCGGCTTCCCCTGTGGCCGGACGAGGACGCCGCAAAGGAGCAGATGCTTTGGAGCCTGCATCAGGCGGATGTGGTAAAGATCAGCGACAACGAGGTGGAATTCCTCTGGAACTGCACCCCGGAAGAGGGCGCGGACAAGCTGCTGACGGAATTCGGCGTGTCCCTCGCCATGGTGACGCTGGGGCCTGACGGCTGCCTGCTGAAAACGAAGAGGGCTTCTTTCTGCGCCGCCTGCCCCAAGGTGCGTCCCGTGGACACCACCGGCGCAGGAGATATTTTTGGCGGCAGCGCCATGGCAAGGCTGCTGGAGCTGGACAAGCAGGTCGGTGAGCTGACGGAAGACGACCTGAAATTCATCGGCAGCTTCGCCGCCACGGCGGCCAGCCTGTCCACGGAAGCCTCCGGCGGCATTCCCAGCATTCCGGAAAAGGATGCGGTTCTGAAGGCAATGGGATAAAATCTTGACCCGGGGCGACACGTCCCGGGTCATGATCGCTATGGGATTGAGGGGATTCAAATGGCGCAGAAGCCGCGCAACGCCGACTACACAAAAGAATACAACCGCAAGGCGGTTCTCCGAATTTTGCGTCGTCAGGCCATGAGCCGGGCAGAGCTGGCGCGAGCCACGGGGCTGACCCGGGCGGCGGCGTCTTTGATCGTGGAGGAGCTTCTGAACGCGGGCGTGGTGACGGAGCTTGCCCCCCAGTCCACCGGACGAGGACGCAGCGCAACGCCCCTGGCACTGCGGCCGGACAGCTATTGCGCCCTCGCGGTGGATCTGGCGAGAAAAGGCTGCACCGTGGGTCTGTGCGACATCGGCGGCAAGCTGCTGCAATGCCGGGAGCTTCCGGAGCAGGGCGACATGGTGGCCGCCATTATTGGGGCGCTTGCGTCCCTGCTGGAAACCGTGGACAAAAGCAAGGTTCTGGGAATCGGCATCAGCGCCCCCGGGCCGCTGGACTGCGAAAGCGGGCGCATCCTCAATCCGCCCCGGTTTGAGCGCTGGCACGGCGTGGACATCGGCAAGCGCCTGTCGGAATCGCTGGGGCTGCCTGCCTATCTGGAACACGACGTGTGCGCCATGGCGCTGCATCAGCGAAACACAGGGTGTAGCCGGAACTTTATGCTGCTGTTCATCGACATCGGCATCGGCGCGGCCATCGTGTCCGACGGGGAGCTGCTGGGAAACTTTACCGGCGAGCTGGGACACACCACCATCCGCTTCGACGGGCGGCTGTGCGAGTGCGGCAACCGGGGGTGTTTGGAAACCTATGCCTCGATCCCGGCGCTGCTGGAGGGTTCCGGCTTCCGGGATTGGTTCGACCTCATTGACCATGCAGACGACCCGGAAGCGCAAAAACTTCTCGATCAGGAAGCGGTCTATCTGTCGGCAGGCTTAATTAACCTGTTGAATCTGATCCCCGTGGACAGCATTTATCTTGCGGGGGACATCTGCTGTCGGCACGAGCTTCTGGTGGAGCGTCTCCGGCGGGAGATCGGCGGAAAAGCGCTGTACCGGGGCAGAAATGAGACCCGCATTTTCCCGGTGGCGGATACCCCCAATATGGGCGTTCTGTCGGCAGCGGAAGTGGTTTTTTCGATATTTTTTACGGTATAAGCAGAGAGATGACCAGATTGGCCGCTCCCGCCATCAGCATGATCAGAATGGGGCTGAGCTTCGTCTTCCGCAGAAGCAGAAACGCCACGGCGAACAGAGCGACCATATTCCAGTTCGTTCCGGAAAGGCGGATCGCGCCGCTCCAAAAGGCGTTGCGCAGGATCAGCATCCCCGCCGAAGCGATCATGGCCACCACCGCCGGACGCAGGGAGCCGAGAACGCTCTGCAAAACCGCAATGTTGCGGTACTTTAGGTAGAGCTTTGCAATCAGCGTCACCAGAACGCAGGCGGGGAGAACGCAGCCAGCGGTAGCCACCAGCGCCCCCGGAACACCGGCGATTTTCGTTCCCACGAAGGTTGCGGAGTTGACAGCGATGGGGCCGGGGGTCATTTCCGCGATGGTCACAAGATCGGTAAATTCACTCATAGACAGCCACTGGTGCTCGGTGACGATCTGCGCCTGAATGAGCGGCATGGCGGCGTAGCCGCCGCCGAAGCTCAGGGCGCCGATTTGCAGGAAGCTGAGGAACAGCTGTAAATAGATCATTGGGCGTTCCTCCTTTGGGAAATCACGGTGCGGATAACGCCGATGACGATACAGGACAGAATGACGTATACCACATTGATTCGGAAAACGTAGGTGGCGGCAAATGCGGTTAACATAATAACGGTGGAGATCACGGATTTCTGCTTCAGGACGCCGCCGCCCATGTCGATTACCACGGAGGCGATGACCGCGCCCACACCGGCCTGCATACCGGAAAGGACGTTGCTGACGATGTAGTTGTCCCGGAACAGCTCGTAAAAAAAGGAAATCACCGTAATAATGAGAAACGGCGGGATGATGGTTGCGATAATGGCGGTGACGGCGCCCAGGACCCCCGCCAGCTTGAAACCCACCACGATCGCCCCGTTGACGGCGATGGCGCCGGGGGCGGACTGGGCAATGGCAATGAGATCCAGCATCTCGTCCTCCTGGATCCAGTGCAGATCGTCCACAAATTTCTGCTTCATCAGCGTGACGATGACGTAGCCGCCGCCGAAGGTAAATGCGCTTAAATACAGCGTGGAGAAAAACAATTTCGCCAGAATTTTCTTTTTGTCAGTCATACTTCTACCTCCTCATGCCCCCAGTTTACCAGCACTTGACTTATTTGTAAAATAGAATTATTATATGAAATATATAATAAAAACAATATGAATGGAGGAACCGCCATGACGCTGCGGCACATGAAGATTCTGGTGGAGGTTTACCGTCAGAGCAGCGTGACCAAGGCCGCCCAGGCGCTGCACCTGTCCCAGCCCTCGGTAAGTCTGGCGCTGCGGGAATTGGAGGATTACTACGGCGTGACGCTGTTCGAGCGGGTGGGACGCCGGATATCCCCCACGGAGTGCGGCCGGGAATTTTACGGCTACGCCGTCCATGTGGTGTCGCTGATGGACGAGCTGGAAACCCGGATGCGGAACTGGGACGCCATCGGCACCGTCCGCATCGGGGCGACGGTCACCATCGGCACCTATCTTCTGCCAGAGCTGGTGCGGCGGTATCGGGCGGAATTTCCGGCGCTGCATGTAGACGTGCAGGTTTGCCGCGCCAGTCAGGTGGAGCAGCTGGTTCTGGACAACCGCATTGACCTTGGGCTGATCGAGACCCAGCCGGAGCACGAAGAGTTGGTAGCCGTCCCCTTTTCCAGGGACGAATTGCAGGCCATCGTGCCGCCGGATTCCCCTCTTGCGGGGCGGGGGGAAGTGGCCATTCAGGAGCTGGCGCAGTTCCCCTTTCTGATGCGGGAGCCGGGGAGTGCCGGAAGGAAGGCGCTGGACGGGTATCTGGCGCTGCACCGGCTTTCGGTGCAGCCAGCCTGGGAAAGCGTCAGCACCCAGGCGCTGATCAAGGCGGTCGTGGAGGGGCTTGGGGTGGCGGTGCTGCCGAAACTCCTGATTCAGCAGGATGTTGCCAGCGGCAACGTGGTGCCGCTGACGCTGCAGGAGCCGCTGCGGCGAACCCTGCATATCGTGTACCACAAGCGGAAATACCTCTCCGAGAGTATGCAGCGCTTCATCGCGCTGTGCCGGGAGACGGGGGAACAGTAGAAAAAAGCACGGTGCAGTCCCGGTAAAAGGGGCTGCACCGTGTTTCATTTAGTGCATTTCTTCGATATGGTAGATGTAATCCAACGAGGACAGCGCCTCGATGATCTCCACGTGGGTCTTGTATTTTTTCAGCTCCTGGGAGCAGATGGTCAGGGAAATGGAATACACGCTCAGCCCGGAACCGGCGTAGGCCTGGTTGGCTTCGATGTCGTCGATGCGCAGACCTAAGCGGCGGCTCACCGTGACGAAATCCCGGAGATAGGAGCTGCTTTTCAGCTCCATGTGGACTTCAAAATGGTTGGAGCGGTTTTTCAGGTACGCTTCAAAGGCAGGGAAGCCCGCGAGGATACAGAGCAGGAAAACGTACACGATCAGCGTCAGGGCATACAGCCCCGCGCCGGTGGCGAAGCCCAGAATGCAGCAGCTCACCAGTCCCGCCGAGGTGGTCAGTCCCTTGATCTGCCCCCGGGAGGAATAGAGAATGGAATTGGCGCTGACGGAGGTGACGGCCAGCAGCGTCGCCGCCGACAGCAGCGGCAGCTTGCAGCCCAGAAGCACGTATACGTATTGATCCAGCAGCATGGACACCGTGGCGGAGAAGGCCGCAAGCACGAAGGTGCGCAGGCCGGCGCTGTGCCGCTTGCTGGAGCGCTCACAGCCGATGGAGGCTGCCAGCGCCACGATCAGCGCGATGCGCAGGAGTGCCGAGCCGAGATTCAGTCCCGCGCTCCAGGCACCAAGCAGACCCGCAATGGGATCCTCTATGGACAGTAGTTCCTTCATTTCCGTTTCCTCCCCGGCATGGCGGTGTTGGCTTTCCCCGGCGTCCCGAAGAACGCCTCCATCTGGGCGGAATGCTCCGCCGCGGCTTCGGTGAATGCCTGTTCGTCCTCGTAATAGGGATTGTTGTGCTTGGGCAGCTCCTGCTGAATGGCCTGGATCCGGGCAATCAGCAGCTCCACCTCAGACTTTGGCGGCTGCCCCGGCTCCGTAGCCGGAATGGGTGCCAGATCCTCCAGCTTGTTGGAGTAGGAGCCGGACAGGTACAGCGACAGCTTGGCGCAGGCGGGGCCGATCAGCTCGTAAAGCACGCTGGACGCCAGAATGATGGTTTCCAGGGCGTTGCCCACCTCGCCGCCCAGCGTCCGGGCGCCGGTGGCCGCCAGACCGATGGCCACGCCCGCCTGGGGAATCAGGGCAAGCCCCAGGAAATTACGAACCTTTTTGTCCTTTTTCGTCATAAGGCAGCCCAGGAACGCACCGGCGTACTTGCCCACGATGCGCACCAGAAAGTAGAGGATACCGACCACCACCAGCGGCGTTGTGCCGATGCTCTCGGAGTTGTCCACCAGGGCATCCAGGTCAAAGTTCAGACCCGAGCGCACGAAGAACAGCAGCAGAATGGGGGGGCTGAAATAGTTGAGCTGCTGGAACAGCCGCTTGTCGTCGGTGAGGTTCATGTAGACCATGCCCATGGACATGCACCCCAGCAGCGGGGAGACGTCCAGCATGGCGCAGATGCCGCAGAAGGCGAACAGCAGGGCAATGGAGACGATGAGCCGGTTATCCGTGGAGCGCTTGTGGAGCAGCAGCTTCAGGAAGAAGCCGAAGCCCCCGCCCAGCAGAAGCACCAGCGCGTTGATGGCCAACGGCTTCAGCACGGCACCGGCATGGAACGCGCCGGTGGCCGAGGCCAGCGCCACAGAAATGGCGATGCTGTAGGCAACCAACCCCACCACGTCGTCCAGCGCCACCACCTGTAAAAGGGTGTCCACGAAGTCGCCCTTGGCATGGGTCTGGCGGATGGTCATAACGGTGGAGGCCGGCGCGGTGGCCGAAGCCAGGGCGGCAAGGACGATGGAGAAATTCAGCTCCAGTCCCAGTACGAAGAAGGTGATGATAAACACCAGCACCGAGGCAAGGATCGCTTCAAACACCGTGATGATCATGACCTTTGCGCCGCTTTTTTTCAGTGTGTCGAATTTGAAGAATTCGCCGGTGCTGAAGGCGATAAAGGCCAGCGCGATATCGGCGATAAAATCCATGCCGTCGATCACGTTTCCCGGCACCAGATTCAGGCAGTAGGGGCCGATGAGGATGCCCGCCACGATGTACGCCGTGACGTTGGGCAGCCGCAGCCGCTTGGTGACACGGGTGGCCGCGAAGCCGCAGATCAGTATCAGCGCGATGGAAACGATGATCACGGAGACGGTATCCGTAATATGCAGCTTTTCGTAAAACGGGGTCAGCAAAGGACAACGCTCCCTTCTAATATGATAAGTGTGGAGGGCTTTCGGCACACGTGCCGCGAACCGCTCCTGTTGAATTTTTATATGATACACACAAATGGGAAAAAAATCAACCCTTATTTTTTGGAATAAATGATAAAATTCAAAATCGCCGCCGGAACTGCACTGCCGGGGAGAAAAACGAACGCCCGGTATCCCCCCGGGGGGCTTCTCAAATTGACGAAAGAGGGATACAATATGGGAAAACCAATCCGGGAGAGAAAACCATGGAAGATTGCGCCATTGAAGACAGAGTTGTACGCTATTGGACGATACGGTCCCGCGACTTTGGAGCCGTGCGGAAAAACGAGCTGGGGAGCGTCATGGGGCGGCGCTGGCAGGAAGAACTGGAAGCGCGGCTGCCCGCAAAGACGCCCCTGAACATTCTGGACGTGGGTACCGGCACCGGGTTTTTCGCCATCCTCATGGCGCGGCTGGGGCACAGGGTGACGGGCATCGACCTGACCCCCGCCATGCTGGAGGAGGCCGCCGCCATGGCGGCAAGCCTTGGACTGGACATCGCCTTCCGGCATATGGACGCCCAGGAGCCGGATTTTCCGGAGGATACCTTCGACGTGGTGCTCAGCCGGAATCTGACCTGGACGCTGCCGCAGCCGGAGAAAGCCTATGCCCAGTGGTACCGGGTGCTGAAGCCGGGCGGACTGCTCCTGAACTTTGACGCGGACTACGCGGCCAACGTGCGCAGCGAAAGCACCCAGAACTGCTCCGTAGCGCCGGACAGCCCCTACGGTCACGTGGGCATGACGGAGGCGCTGGTGGAGGAAAACAACGCCATCACCCTGGCGCTGGATGTGGGGCAGAAGCGGCCTGCCTGGGATGAAGCCGTGCTGAAAAAGGTCGGTTTTTCCCGCTGCCGGACGGACTTGACGGTAGGCCGGCGGCTGCTGGGGGCGGCTGACCTGGTTCACGCGCCCATGTTCGGCGTGTTTGCGCAGAAATGATTTCAAACGCCGCGGGGCTTTTTGGTTCCGCGGCGTGATTTCACTATTTTCCGTAATTTTTTATCGATTTACAACCCCCCGGGGGGCTTCCGCTGTCCCCTTTCCCGTGCTAGTATATGGCTATACAAACACACGTTCCCAAAATTCCCCCTCGCTGTTCTCACAGTCGGGCGGGGGCAGGAGGATTTCATATGAACCGGTTTGCTACTTATGAGGAAGAAAATATCCACTACTGGACGCACCGCGCCCCCGGATACTCCGGCGTGAATCAGGAGGAGCTGGCGACGGATCAGAAGCGCGTCTGGGGACGCACCATTCAGGAGCGGATCGCCGCCCGTTTCCCGGGAAGAAAACCCGGCTCCATCCGGGTGCTGGACGTGGGCACCGGCCCGGGCTTTTTCGCCATCATTCTGGCGAGAATGGGCTATCAGGTGACCGCCGTGGATTATACCGCCTCCATGCTGGAGGAAGCCCGGCGCAACGCGGGCGCTCTCGCGGACAAGATCGCCTTTCTCCAAATGAACGCGGAGGAGCTGATGTTCGCGGATCACAGCTTTGACGTGCTGGTCACCCGGAACGTGACCTGGAATCTCCATGACCCGGAGAAGGCCTACAGCCACTGGACGCGGGTTCTCGCTCCCGGCGGGCTGCTGCTGAACTTTGACGCCAACTGGTACCGGTATCTGTGGGACGAGGAAGCGGAGCTGGGGCACAGGCGGGATCGGGAGAATCTGGCCGTCTCCGACGTGCGGGACGAGAACGCCGGCACGGACGTGGACGCCATGGAGGCCATTGCCCGGAAGACCCCCCTGTCCCGGCAGCACCGCCCCCAGTGGGACCTGCGGGTTCTCGGCCGCTTCGGCATCCAGGCCAGCGCCGACGAAGCCATCTGGCAGCGGGTCTGGACGAAGGAGGAGCGCATCAACAACGCCTCCACGCCCATGTTTCTCATTGAGGGACGGAAAGCAGGCCTGCTGGAAAGTTAAGGAAGTGTAAGCTTTCTAAAGGGGATATCCATTTTGAACAAATATATCGGCAAGCGCTTTTTGCAGCTGATCCCGGTGCTGCTGGGCATTACCTTCCTGTCCTTTGCCATGATGCGCGCCGCAGGCAGCGACGCCATTATCGAGCTGTACGGCGACAAGGGCGCGGTGGCGCAGGAGATCATCGACGCCAAACGGGCGGAGCTGGGGCTTGACCAGCCCTTCCTCGTGCAGTACGGCTCCTGGCTGAAGGGGCTGCTCACCGGCGATATGGGCGTCAGCTACGTTTCCGGGAAGGATGTCTTCGGGACGTTTGTATCCAAGCTCCCGGCGACGCTGCTGCTGACGGCGCTCTCCATCGGGGCGACCGTGGTCATTTCCATCCCGCTGGGCATCTGGGCGGCGGTGAAGCACGACAAATTTACAGACTATTTTCTGCGGTTTTTCAGCTTCATCGGCAACAGTTTGCCGAACTTTTTTGTGGCGTTGCTGCTGATGCAGCTATTTTCCATAAAATGGAAGCTGCTGCCCGTGATTTCCGGCGGGACAACATTGCAGAGCGCCATTCTCCCCACCCTGACCCTGGCCATTGCCATGTCCGCCAAGTACATGCGGCAGGTCAGAGCCGCGGTGCTGGAGGAACTGAACAAGGACTACGTTCTCGGCGCGGCGGCAAGAGGCGTGCGCGGGCGGGTGATCCTGTGGAAAAGCGTGCTGAAATCCGCCATGCTCACCATTCTGACCCTGCTGGCGCTGTCCATCGGCAGCCTGCTCGGCGGCACGGCCATTATTGAAAGCATCTTCATGTGGGACGGCGTGGGGAAGCTGGCGGTGGACGCCATCACCATGCGGGACTACCCCCTCATTCAGGCTTATGTGGTCTGGATGGCGATCATTTACGTGATGGTGAATCTGGTCACGGACATTCTCTACCACGTCCTCGACCCAAGGATCCGACTGGGGGTGCAGGCGGGATGAAGACCGGAAAAACCTTCATTGGCACAGTCAGGCGAAACACGGTGAAAGCCCGCCTGGTCCTTTTTTCTGTCCTGGCCATCGCCCTGATCCTTTGCTCCCTCTTTTCGGAGTACCTGACGCCCTATGACCCGTATCTCCAGAATCTGGACATCGCCAAACAGGCGCCTACCAAAGCCCATCCCCTCGGAACGGATCGGTACGGACGGGATATGCTGTCCCGGGTCATTGCCGGAAGCCGGACGAGTATTTTTTCCACGCTTCTGCTGGTGGCCATTATCACGACCCTCGGCACGGCTGTGGGCGTGACCTGCGGCTGGGTCGGCGGCTTGACCGATACGGTGCTGATGCGCATTTCTGATATATTCCTGGCCTTCCCGGGGCTGGTGTTTGCCCTGGCGGTGGCCGGGTCCCTGGGCGGCGGATT
>OIZI01001255.1_pt1 | contig 11172 bp, 12 predicted proteins | sample 1588441 | NCBI WGS metagenome assembly OIZI01 (sample SAMN03283284) | human gut metagenome | biome: human-associated habitat; material: feces | host: Homo sapiens | place: Peru | collected 2012
GGGCACGAAAAAGCTGATGCTCAAGACCGCCGGCGTCCACATGACCAAAAAATAATAAGCATCCACCCGCCAAGCGGGTGGTTTTGCTTATGCGGGCAAAGCCCTATGTTCCTCGCGCACGCGTCAAACGCGTAAGTACGGTCTGCCAGCTGCGCAGGATTGTTACTTGCCGCCCGTAAACGGGCCGTACTGACTCATGGTAAGTTGCTCACCCATTTCGTCCTCTTTTAGCTGGTTCTCTATATACTCCGCAATTCGGCTCTCATTCTTTCCCACGGTATCTACATAGTACCCCTTGCACCAGAATTCCCTGTTGCGATACTTATACTTCAATTCGCCGAATTGCTCATACAACATCGTACTGCTCTTTCCTTTCAGATACCCCATAAAGCTTGATACGCAGCTGCCGGTCGTAGGGCACGCCATCCATGGTGCTCCGTCCGGCGCGCAGCTCGGTGGAGAATTTCTCTCCCAGCTCCCGGATCTCGCCCGTGGCACAGTCGATCAAAAACACGCCGTCGAAGCGTTCCTCGATCAGCCGCCGCAGCATATTTCCCTCTGCGAATCGGCTCCACAGCCGCTCCAGCCTGTTCTCCATATTGCATACGCGCAAACGGTCAAATGTCTGTCTGCGTTTTCCTTTCCGCGGTCATACGTCCGCCCGTCTTTTTCTCTCTTTTGTCAGATACATCTCCCGGTCCGCTCTGGTGATAAGCTCCCGCACGTTCTCCGCACAGGCTACGATGCTTGTCATCCCGTCCGCCAAATCCTTTTCTCAAAAAGCAGTTTAATCATACATTAGGCTGAAATGTCTTGTTAATATTTTTACAAAAATAGAATATAAAGGTTGAATCGGGGGTATTTCCATACCATAAGGCTCAAAAAAGGAACAGCACGATACTTTCGTACCATGCTGTTCCGACCGAAGAAGAAATGCAACTGATCGGCAGAGTCGAAAGACTGTGCCGATAAAGAGCAGCTTAAAAAGGAAAACCTGTGCCGTCAGCGCACCGGAGGGCCGGTCCGCAGGGCTTCATTCGGAAAGGAGCATACGGTCGTTATCGAGCGTCCTGCCCGTGCCCGCGCGGAAGCGCTCGATGAGATCCTCCACCGTCATGCCGGCGCGCTCCGCGCCCGCGACATCGAGCACGATGCCGCCGTCCGCCATCATCAGCGTGCGGTTGCCGAGCGAGAGCGCCTGCGTCATGTTGTGCGTCACCATCAGGCAGGTGATGTGATGCTCCGCCACGATGCTCTGCGTGAGCGCGAGCACCTTTTCCGCCGTGCCCGGGTCGAGCGCCGCCGTGTGCTCGTCGAGCAGCAGCAGCTCCGGCGGCACCATCGTCGCCATCAAAAGCGTCAGCGCCTGCCGCTGACCGCCCGAGAGCAGGCCGACGGGCTGGCCCAGCCGGTCCTCCAGCCCCATGTCGAGCTGCGCGAGCTGGGCGCGGAAAAGCTCGCGGTCCTTGGCCGTGATGCGGCTGAACGGATTGCCGTGCGCCGCGCGCAGATACGCGAGGGCAAGATTTTCCTCAATGCTCATGTGCGGCGCGGTACCGCGCAGCGGGTCCTGAAACAGCCGCCCGATGACACGGCTGCGGTCGTGCTCGCGTGTAAAGGTAATGTCCTTGCCATTTAGCAGAATGCGGCCCTCGTCCACATAAAAGCTGCCCGCGATGGCGTTGAAAAGCGTGGATTTTCCCGCACCGTTCGAGCCGATAACGGTGACGAAATCGCCCTTGTCGAGATGGAGCGACAGATCGGTAACGGCGCGCTTTTCGTTCACCGTTCCGACGTTGAAGGTCTTGGAGATGTGTTGAATGTCCAGCATATCAGTTGCCCCCCTTCCCTTTTGCCGCGGCCTTGCGGCGCTGGAACGCCGCCCACCTTTGGATGCTCGGCGCGGCGATGGCCAGCGCCACGATGATCGCCGTGAGCAGCTTCAGGCACTCCACCGGCACGATCTTCGTGTAGAACACGACCGCGTAGATGAAGCGGTAGATCAGCGAGCCGACGAGCGCGGCGAGCACGCCGCGCGTCATGCTGCGGCGGCCGAGCACCGTTTCACCGATGATGAGGCAGGCAAGGCCGATGACGACGATGCCGGTACCGGAGTTGATGTCCACGGTCTTCTGATACTGGCCCACCATCGCGCCGGCAAGGCCGGTCATGGCATTGGCAAGGCAGAGGCCGACGGAGATGGTGAACGCGGGATTCAGCGACGACGCGCGCACCATGTCGGGATTATCGCCCGTCGCGCGGAGCGACAGGCCGAGATGCGTGCCGAGAAACAGGCGCAGCAGCACCGCCGCAAGTCCGGTAACGATGACTGCAAGCAGCAGCTCATACCACGCCCCGCCGATGCCGGCATCGCGCAGAAGGGTAAACACGGTATCCGAGCCGAGCAGGCTCTGGTTGGCCTTCCATCCCATCGCCATGAGGTTCACGGTGTAAAGTCCCGTATTCGTCACGATGCCCGCGAGGATGCTCGGCACGCCGAGGTTGGTCTGCAAAAAGGCGGTGACGAGTCCCGCGCACGCGCCGGCGAGCATCGCCGCGGGGATGGCGAGGAACGGATGTCCCGCCGCCGTCAGGCTGACGGACACCGCCGCGCCGAGAACGAAGCAGCCGTCCGTCGTGAGGTCGGCAATGTCGAGGATGCGGTAGCTCAGAAACAGCGCCAGCGCGACCGGCGCGTACAAAAAGCCCAGCTCCAGGGCGGTCTGCGTGATGATGAGCATGGGGTCGCTCTCCTTTCAGGCTTCGGCCCTCCGACCTTCGTCGGAGGGCTTCCGCGTTGTTGTTTCGGTTCAGTCCTTGGTGGTGGTCACTTCCACGACGGTGCCCATGCTGTCGAAGCAGGAATACTCGGCCTGCTTGCCGATCATAGCCGCGGTATCGGTGTTGACGGTGATGATGCCGCCGTCCATGAGGTAGTAGTCCTCCATGCCGTCCATGCCCTCGGTGATGGCCTTGTAGGCGAGGTCGGCGGTCTTGGCGCCGAGATCGGTGTAGTTCACGCCGCAGGTGGCGTAGGCGCCGTTGCGGACGAAGGAGTCCGCGCCGGTGTAGTGCGGGATGCCGTTGATGGCAAAGTCCTCAGCGATGGCCATTTCCGCCGCCATGATGACGTTGTCGGTCGGGGTGAACACGGCGTCCACACCGGCGGCGATGAGCGCGGAGGCGGCGGCGACGACCTCGTCGTTGGTGTTCGCGGTCTGCTCGACGTACTCGATGCCCTTGGCGTCGAGGTAAGCCTTGGCGTCCGCGATGGGCTTGGTGGAGTTCGGCTCATTGAGGGAGTAGAGCAGGCCGACCTTGGCGACGTTCGGGTTCTGGGCGAACATCATATCCATGATGAACTCGGTGTTGAGCGCGTCGCTCGTGCCGGTAACGTAGTCGATGCCGGTGAGCTTGGCGGTCTCGGGGTCGGAGATGGCGGCGTAGACGACCGGCGTCTTGGTCTCCTCGGCGGAGAGGGCGGCGATCTGCGCGGCGGTGGTAGCGATGGGAATGATGGCGTTCACGCCGTCGGCGATGGCCTGATCGCTCAGCTGCTTGAGGATGGTCTGATCGCCCTGGCCGGAGGTGACCTCATACTCGATGGTCACGCCGTTGTCGGCGGCAATCTTATCCAGCTCGGCGGTGACGGCGTTCGCGATCTCGTCGAGGGAGGCGTGGTCGAGCTGCTTGATCACAGCCACCTTATAGGTCTTGGCCTCCTCTGTGCTGTTGTCCGGCTGGTCGGCCGACGGGGTGTCCTTTGCGCCGCAGGCGGCGAGGGACAGCGTCATCGCGCCGGCAAGAACGAGGGTCAGAAGCTTTTTCATCATGTTGTTTTTCATTTTGGTTTTCCTCCAATATATTTGATTTTGGGCGGCAGATGAAGCTCTGTCTTGCCGGAACAGAGCGGGGAAAAAGAAAAAGACCTTCATCCCACCTACATGGGACAAAAGTCGTTGAACTTCTGCGATACCACCCAAATTGACGTTATCAAACGCCCGCTCGCTTACGCGCACCATCATACGCGCCCCGATGGATAACGGGTGGGATACCCGTCGGTCTCTACTCGGCTTTCGCCTTTTGATCCGCCCTCCGAAGTCCATTCACCGACCGTCCGCCGCCCCGATCACACCATCCGGGACTCTCTGAAGGCTTGCCTGCATCGGCTACTTCTCTCCGTCATTGGTTTTTACTGCTTTAACTTGTTGTAGCGTATTATAGCACGCGCGCTTCCATTGTCAAGCCCCTTTCCGCAAAATTTTTTCTTCTCTCCGTTTTGCGCAAAAGGTCTCCCGCCTCCCCCGCACAAAGTCGGCAGAATGGGCAAAAGCCCACGGCCCGTATAGAACCGCAGTGTATGTCTCATAGTGCCGAACAGTTCCGCTTCCTATGCGGAGTTTCTCAACACTCGGATGCTCAAAGCAGACCGTCAGCGGCCGCCGGATCGGATCCAGCTAAAAATATACATCCGAATTTTTGGGATTTCCTTGCCTTTATCGCGCAATGTGATACACTATTGTTAGACTATATTTATTCTGAACAAGGGGTGCGGAGCTATGGATCATTCGGTCTTTCGTCAAAAAAGCATGGAAAGGATCACATCGCCGGAGCAGATGAATGATTATATCCGTGTTTCCAATCCAAGCGTATGGATGCTCCTCGCGGCGGTCATTGTGCTTCTGATCGGCGTTTGCGTATGGGGTGCGTTCGGGCATCTCGATACCGTCGTACAAACCGGCGGCATCTGCGAGGACGGACGCTTGACGGTTTATTTGAGCGAGAGTGATTTTGCCAGATCAGACGGCGACGCCATCCTCTCGGTCGGCGAAGCCGAGTACGCGGCCGCGTCCGATGCGGCGGGCACGCCCATCCTGCTCGACGAAAGCACCGACCCTTATCTGCTCCATCTCATTGGGCTCTCCGCGGGCGACTGGGTGCACGCCCTGTCGGCGGAGGCCCCCGATCTCAAGGACGGCGTTTATACCGTATCCGTTATTATCGAGCGCGTCAGGCCCCTTGATTTCGTCCTGAACTGAGGTGCGCGAAGATGAGAGCAGCACAAAAGATCAAGTCGCCGATCACGGCGGGCGTCGCCAAGGTGCCCGTTGTCATGCAGATGGAGGCGCTGGAATGCGGCGCCGCAAGTCTTGCGATGATCCTTGCCTACTACGAAAAGTGGGTCCCGCTCGAGCAGGTGCGTCTGGATTGCGGCGTTTCACGGGACGGCTCGAACGCGCGCAACATTCTTCGCGCCGCGCGCAGCTACGGTCTTACCGCAAAGGGCTACCGGTATGAGCCGGAGGGGCTGAAAGCGAACGGAAAATTCCCCTGCATCATTCATTGGAACTTCAACCACTTTGTCGTGCTCAACGGCTTTCGGGGCAACAAGGCGGTGCTCAACGACCCCGCAAAGGGGACCTATTCCGTCCCGATGCAGACCTTTGACGACTCCTTCACCGGCATCTGCCTGTTCTTCGAGCCCGCCGAAGGCTTTACTCCTGAGGGCAAGCCGCAGTCCATGCTGCAATACGCGAAAAAGCGGCTGGTCGGCGCGGGGACCGCGATCGCTTTTGTAACGCTGACCACGGTCATTTCGTCGCTGCTCGGCATTGTGACGCCGGCGTTTTCCCGTATTTTTCTCGACCGGCTGCTGACCGGCGAAAACCCGGAGTGGCTTATGTCCTTCACGCTTGCGCTCGCGGGCATCAGCGTGCTTCAGCTCATCGTCGCGTGGATCCAGGCGGTCTATTCCCTCCGGATCAACGGAAAGCTCGCGATGGTGGGAAATACCACCTTTCTGTGGAAAGTCCTGCACATGCCGATGGCGTTTTTCTCACAGCGTATGGCGGGAGATATTCAGGGCCGGCAGAGCGCAAACGCGATGATCGCGGAGCAGCTTGTCGGCACGCTCGCACCGCTTGCCCTGAACGCCGCCATGATGGTGTTTTACCTGGTCGTGATGCTCCGCTACAGCGTGCTCCTCACGCTCATCGGACTCGTTTCGATCCTCGCCAACTTGGTCCTTTCCAGCGTCATTTCAAAAAAGCGGATCAACCTCACCCGCGTGCAGATGCGCGACGCGGGCAAGCTCGCCGGAACGACCGTCGCCGGCATCGAGATGATCGAAACGATCAAGGCGAGCGGCGCGGAGAACGGCTTTTTTGAAAAGTGGGCGGGTTACCAGGCGAGCGTCAATACCAGTCAGGTCCGCTTCCAGCGCATGAACCAGCTCCTCGGACTGCTGCCGGCGCTTGTCAGCTCGATCTGCAGCACCGCGGTTCTGATGACAGGCGTGTTCCTCGCGATGCAGGGCAGTTTTACCGTCGGCATGATCATGGCGTTTCAGGGCTTTTTATCCTCCTTCCTCTCCCCCGCGACGACGCTCATTTCGGCGGGACAGACGCTGCAGGAAATGCGCACCGATATGGAGCGGATCGAGGACGTGATGCGCTATCCCGACGACGACATCTTTGCGGAAGACGGCGGCGATGAGAGCACGGAATACGGCAAGCTGTCCGGCAATATCGAGCTCAAAAATGTCACCTTCGGCTATTCGCGCCTGGCCGAGCCGCTGATCCGGGATTTCAATCTCACGCTCAGGCCCGGGGACCGCGTGGCGTTCGTCGGCGCTTCGGGCTGCGGAAAATCCACGATCTCCAAGCTGATCTCCGGCCTTTATAAGCCGTGGAGCGGTGAGATCCTGTTTGACGGAAAACCGATCTCGCAGATCGACCGCTGCGTGTTTACCGGCTCTCTCGCTGTGGTGGATCAGGATATTATTCTCTTTGAGGACACCATCGCAAACAACATAAAAATGTGGGATAACTCCATCGAGGACTTCGAGATGATCATGGCGGCGCGGGACGCCCAGCTGCACGAGGACATCATGCGGCGCGAGGGCGGCTATCAGTATAAGCTGACCGAGGGCGGCAAGGACCTCTCCGGCGGGCAGCGCCAGCGCATGGAGATCGCCCGCGTGCTTGCGCAGGACCCCACGATCATCCTTTTGGACGAGGCGACGAGCGCGCTGGACGCGAAAACGGAATACGACGTGGTGCGCTCCATCAAGGACCGCGGCATCACCTGCATCGTGGTGGCGCACCGCTTGTCCACCATACGCGACTGCGACGAGATCATCGTGATGGAGCAGGGCAATGTCGTGGAGCGCGGAACGCACGAGGAGCTGATGAAAAACGGCGGCGCCTATACGCGCCTGGTGTCCAACGAGTAGGAGGTGACGACACGATGGGCTGGTTTGACGAACAGATAAAAGAGCGCAGGCAATACGACGACGACGCGTTTTCCGAGGCCTTTGCGAACATGGCGTCCGCCGTGATGGGAAAGCGGTTCGAGGCGGCGTTCACCAACGACCGCGCCGTTACCAAGGACGCGATCGACGAGATATTGAAATACTACCATGTAAAGAGCCGGGAGGTCCCCGACAGCATCAAGGATGTGAACGAGCAGCTTGAGTTCCTGATGCGCCCGTATGGCATCATGCGGCGCACGGTGAAGCTGGAGGACGGCTGGTACCGCGACGCCGTGGGCGCAATGCTCGGCACCCTGTCGGAGAGCGGGCGGGTCGTGGCGCTCATTCCGTCCGGTCTTTCCGGCTACAGCTTCTTTGACTATGAGACCGGAAAGGCGCGGCGCATCACGCGCAAAAATCAGCACCTGTTTGACGACGAGGCGATCGCGTTTTATAAGCCCTTTCCGCTCAAGAAGCTCAGCATCGCTTCGCTCTCGGCCTACATCGTGCAGACCCTTTCCGTCTCCGACTTCGTTTTGATCGCGCTGGCAACGCTTGCCGTGTCGCTCGTGGGGCTGCTCTCTCCGATGCTCAGCCGGCTGCTGTTTGATCGCGTGCTGCCCTCCGGGAATACGCGCATCCTTCTCGCGCTTGCCGCCTTTACCGTCTGCGTCTCCGTCAGCACGCTGCTTCTCTCCGCGGTAAAAAGTATGCTTACGGCGCGGATCGAAACAAAGCTGAATCTATCGGTCGAGGCGGCGACTATGATGCGCGTCATGTCGCTGCCGGCGGATTTCTTCAAGCAGTACAGCGCGGGCGAGCTCTCCAGCCGCGCGGCGCAGGTCGGCCCGCTGTGCCGGATGCTCGTATCGACGGTCTTATCGACCGGACTGACCTCGCTGTTCTCCCTTATATACATATCGCAGATCTTTGCCTATGCGCCGACGCTCGTCGCACCGGCGCTGGCGATCCTGCTCGTCACGGTCGTTTTCTCGGTGGTCTCCTCCCTGGCGCAAATGAAGATCAGCACAGAGCAGATGACGCTCTCCGGGCGGGAGAGCGGTATGACCTACGCGCTGATCACAGGGATACAGAAGATCAAGCTGGCGGGCGCGGAGAAGCGCGCCTTCGCGAGATGGGGCAACCTCTACGCGCAGAGCGCAAAAATGACGTACGATCCGCCGATGTTCCTGAAGCTCAATTCCGTCATCAGCCTTGCCATCAGCCTCACGGGAACGCTCGTCATGTATTATATGTCAGTAAGAGCCGGCCTGTCTGTGGCGGATTACTATGCCTTCAACACGGCCTACGGCATGGTCTCCGGCGCGTTTCTGTCACTCGCCGGGATCGCGCTGAGCGCGGCGCAGATCAGGCCCATTCTCACGATGGTCCAGCCGTTTTTTGACGCGGTCCCCGAGGTCTCGGACGGCAAGCAGGTGATCGAGCGGCTGTCCGGCGGCATCGAGCTGAACAACGTCTCCTTCCGGTACAACGAAAATATGCCGCTGATCCTCGACGATCTTTCGCTCAAGATCCGTCCGGGGCAGTATGTCGCCATCGTCGGCCGGACCGGCTGCGGGAAATCCACGCTGCTGCGTCTGCTTTTAGGCTTTGAAAAGCCGCAGAAGGGCGCCATTTATTACGACGGCAAGGATCTGGAGCGGATCGACCTGCGCTCCCTGCGCCGCCGCATCGGCGTTGTGATGCAGAACGGAAAGCTGTTTCAGGGCGACATTTATTCCAACATCGTGATCTCCGCGCCGTGGCTGTCGCAGCAGGACGCGTGGGAGGCGGCGGAGCTGACCGGCATCGCCGAGGACATCCGCCGAATGCCCATGGGCATGAACACGGTCATATCGGAGGGCTCGGGCGGCATATCCGGCGGGCAGCGCCAGCGGCTGATGATCGCCCGCGCCATCGCGCCGAAGCCCAAGATTTTGATGTTCGACGAGGCGACGAGCGCGCTGGACAACATCACACAGAAAAAGGTGTCGGAGTCACTGGACCGGCTGAAGTGCACCCGCATTGTCATCGCCCACCGCCTGTCCACCATCAGACAATGCGACCGCATCCTCGTGCTCGACCAAGGAAAGATCGTCGAGGACGGGACCTATGACGAGCTGATCGCCGCAAACGGCTTCTTCGCCGAACTGGTGGCCCGCCAAAGGCTGGACGATGCACCGGACGCCGCTTTGTAACGGCGCTACACGCCGCGCGGAAGATTTTTTGAGAAAATTTTCCGATTGCATTAGCCTTTTCCGCTTCCGGTTCGTATCAAGAAGCAAAGGAGAAAGAAATGGAACACAAAAAAGCGAAATGGTCCGGGGACGCCTCCGGTCTGAATGAAAAAACGCTCTCCCTGCTCTTCGATTATCAGCGCTTCGAGCATGAGCCGGAGCTGGAGGCGCTGCTCGACGAGGCCGAAAACGAATACTGTGCGGAGCTGTCGGACGATGATCTCGCGCAGGTGAGCGCCGCGGGAGAGGCGAAGCGCATCAAGCGGCGCGGAACGGATGGGGACGGCGCGGTATGAATCGGACGGAAGAAAGAGAAGCGCTGTACACGGCGTATTCCGAAAAGGTCCGGGGCTATGTGTTCGGCAAGGTCGCAAACCGGCACGACGCGGAGGATCTTGTCAGCGACGTTTTTCTGAAGGCGTATGAAAAGTACCCGACCTTTGACGCGGACCGCGCCTCGGTCTCCACATGGCTCTACACCATCACCCGAAATACGGTCATCGACTATTTCCGCACCCATCGTCCCGGCGCGGAGCTGCCGGACGATCTGCCGGACGCAGCCGGCATAGACGACGGTCTGCTGCAAAGGGAATCCCTTCAGGCGCTCGGTGAAGCCCTGAACAGGCTGGACGAACGTTTGCGCGCCCTGATCGTCCTGCGGTACGGCAAGGGGCTGTCGCTGAAGGACACGGCGGCAAGGCTCGGCGTATCCTACGCCTACGTCAAGATACTGCACAGCAATGCCCTCAAAACGCTTCGGGAGTGTTTTGAGGCTCCAATCAAATAAATCAAAGGAGGAACAAAATGAAAAAGGAAGAAAAACGGAACAGCATCCCGGAGGAGACCAACGCGGAGCCGCTGAACGACGAGGCTCTCGAAACGGTGAGCGGCGGCAGGAGACTTGAAATTTCCTTTGATCTCAACAAAAAAAGCGATCTGCAGGACCCTGGCAGAAAAAAATAACGGAAAGGAGCTCGACCATGGAACTCAGCGAAGAACTGATTGCAAAAGCAAAAGGAACAAAGACGCCGGAGGAACTGGCCGCGCTTGCAAAGGAGAGCAGCATCGATCTGACCGAGGAGGAAGCAAAGGCATACTTTGAACAGCTTCATCCGAAAACGGGCGAGCTGAGCGACGACGAGCTGGATAACGTCTCCGGCGGCGCCTGCTATGGCAGGGATGACTGCCTTATGACCACCATCGCTTACGGATGCAGGTATTACGAGCCCGCTACCACGAAAAACGGTGTGAACGGCACCTGCGGCGCGTGCCGCTATTGGGACAGGACCTACCGGTCCGGGCTTGAGATATTCGGTATGCCGCTCCTGTGCGTCCACCCGAAGAACAAAAAAAGAAAATGAGCGCGGCGGAAACGGACGCCGTTCCCGCGCAGCAAGACGATAGTCAGAGAGGAAACAATTAGATGGATCAGGAACTGCTTACCATGGCAAAGACGGCAAAAACCGCCGAGGAGCTGCTGACGCTCGCCAAGGAAAACGGCATGGAGCTGACCGAGGCGGAGGCCAAGACGTATTTTGACCTGCTCCACCCGCAGACGGGCGAGCTGAGCGACGACGAGCTGGATAACGTCTCCGGCGGCGCCTGCGGTACCACCTATTATGAAGCATGTATGGCAAACAGCTATTGCTCGGACTATATCTGCTCTCGCTGCGGCTCGCGGGG
>OIZI01001262.1_pt1 | contig 11095 bp, 9 predicted proteins | sample 1588441 | NCBI WGS metagenome assembly OIZI01 (sample SAMN03283284) | human gut metagenome | biome: human-associated habitat; material: feces | host: Homo sapiens | place: Peru | collected 2012
GGATGCCCTGCTCCATGTACATAAACGCCGTGTTCTTCGTCACCGCCAGTACCGCGCCCTTGCTGGCGCAGTAGGCCGCTCCCGCAGTCTGATGGGTGGCACCCACAGAGCACACGTTGACGATGCTGCCGCCCTCTCCCTGGGCCAGGAGCTGCCTGCACTCCTCCCGCAGGCCGTACATCAGCCCGAAGGTATTGATGCGGAAGGTCTTTTCCAGCATCTCGTTGGACATATCCCCGATTGCCGTATTGTCATCCATCACACCGGCGCAGTTCACCGCCGCGTCCAGATGTCCAAAGGTCTCCACAGCCTTTTTCACCATGCCAACCGCCGCGGCGGGGTCTGCCACGTCTCCGGCATACCAGTCCATCTCTCCGGGAAGGTCCTTGCATTCCTCCGCCAGTTCCTTTAGCCGTTCCTCCCGGCGAGCGACGGCCACAACCTTGGCCCCCTCCCGGCAGAAGAGCTCCGCCGTAGCCCTGCCAATTCCGGCGGACGCGCCGGTGACAATACAAACTTTTCCGTCCAGTCTACCCATAGTAACCTCCTTAGCAGAACACCTTGCCAACCACCTTGGCAGGGGAATCGTTGCAGCCCACCGTCAGCTCGGCCCCATCAGGAACATCCGCGCGAACGGTGGCAAAGCCGATGTTTTTCTCCACCGTATAGCCATAGATGGTCTGGGCGCAGCGGCCAACCTCTACACCGTACCAATACACCCGCTCCCAGATGGAGATATCCTCCGTGGACTCCCGGGAAAATTCCAGGCCCACCATCCGGTATTTGGGATGCTCCTTCCGTTCCAAAGCCGCCTGCTTGCCGATAAAGTCCTTGTCGGCGGCAACCGCCCAACCCAGGCCGCACTCATAGGGGCTCAGGTGCTTGAAATCCTGCTTCAGGGCAAAGCCCTTCTCCATGGGGATGGAGCGGACATAGACCTCCAGGGTCTGCAATTCCCGGCCTCCCACAGCTTCCACCGCCTTCAGCGCGGCATCGTGGATGGCACCGCTCTTGTCAAAGGCGGAATAGATTTCGTAGCCATTCTCGCCCGTAAAGCCGGAGCGGTGGATGATCACCGGGATATCCTCAATGCTCCGCTGACAGATGGCAAAGCGCTTCAGCTCGTCCACGGGCTTGTCCAGCAGGCCATTCATGGCTTTCAGACTGTCCGGCCCCTGGACGGCGTACATATCCCAGTCGTAGGTGATGATTTTGGCCTGAATTTCGGCATCCCCCTTGTGCTTTTCAATCCAGGGCAGAAGCCGGGGACCGTAGAGGTCCGAAACCCAGTACACACCCTCGGCCATATGCATGACGATGACATCGTCGATAATCTCTCCGTTTTCATCCAGGGAGGCGGTATACTTGGACTTTCCCACCGGAACCTTGCTCAGGTCGCTGATATAGATTTTCTGCAAAACCTCCAGGGCATCCTTGCCGGTAATCTCCACCAGGTCGTGGGTCCAGCGGTAGAAGCCCACCCCCTTCCGGATGGCTTCGGCATCCGCTCTGGCTACCTTGTCTTCCCGAAACAGCATTTCTTGGCACCTCCTTACAGCATCCGCAGGTCTTCCTTGCGGATGACCTTGATGTACATCTCTTCCTCGTCCCGGCCCTCAAACACACAGGACCACTCCGGGCTGACCAGCGTCTTGGCAGCGCCGTTCCACTGGGCCTCGTAGGCATCCACCAGCTCGTCCAGCGGGGCCATTTCGTAGCGGGCGGTAAAGTCCTCGCTCTTGACCTTGATCCAGGTCTCGTCCTTGGTCCAGCGGACCATCTCGTAGGGCACCTGCTGCACATCCAGCATATAGCGGATGTAGCCGCCCAGGATTCTTCCGTCGTTTTCGTCCATGGAATGGGGAACCCCCAAATAGGCCCGCAGGCCCTCCTTGGCAAAGGGGTCGATAAACTGGTTCTTGCCTGCCGTGGCAAAGACAATGCGGAAGACCCGCAGGAACGCATCCTCGTCCGGGGCCATATCCTTGATGGCCATCATGGGGAACTGAATGGACCACACCCAGCCCATCTGGGCAACCCAATGGTAGGCCTTTTCCAGGGAGGTCTCCTCTCCAAAATTCTGGGTGTACTGGCCGTTCCGCAGACACTGGCCCTCTTTGACCATCCGCTCCCGGGGGGTATCGTGGATGGGGTCTACCGGCTGCTGCATGTGCTCCAGCCAGCCCTGCTTGGGAAGGCCGTAGACATCCCGGCGCTCCGCCACCACCCGGCAGTGCTTATTGCCGCAGCCCCGGGCCTGGCACATATTCAGGGCCACCTCGTTTTCCGTGCCGTTGGAAGAGGCCAGGTCAAAGTTGGCGGTAAACATGCTGGTGGTCATATTGCAAAGCTCGCTGCCCACAATGTCCCAGGGGCAGGTGTCCAGCTCCTTTTCCACCCGGTTGCGGGTAAACTGCACCACACGCCCGGCCATATTCTCCCATTCGTCCCCGGAGTCGCCGGTGATGCCGCCCAGCCAGCTGGACTTTTCGCACAGCTCGGGAATATTAAAGGCCTCGTACAGCGACGCGTTGACATAGTCCTTCTGCTCCTCCGGAGTGCCCGCCACCGCCATATTCATCATATTGGCGATATCGCAGATGGCCTCCGTGCGCTTTTCCCAGCTGGGCTCAAAAATACGCATGACCTGGAAGAGGTTGGCGGTCATGGCGGCAATTTGGCGGTTTAACTGCCGGTATGCCTCCTCCTCCGTGATGAGCTTCCCCCAGGCGGTTGCGAAGCATTTTCTGGAATCCAGTTTTTCCTTCAGCATGGTATTCCTCCTTATCGTTTTGCTGTGATTCCATTATAGGATAGTCTGCCCTTCCGGGAAATTCTACAATTCATCGGGTTTTTCCTTTTCCCGTCCGTACAGATTGTATTCCAACAAACCATACAATTTGCAGGTGTGTTTTTTAGGCAAAATCACATCTATGGAAAAAGAAGTCATACATTTTGTACGGCTCCCGGATTGACTTCTCTTTGGAAAGGGCCTATAATAAAATATCAGAAAAGAGGAGGGTTTCCCCATGAAGCTGAGCTGTGATATTCTCTATTGGCACCTGAAGGAGACCTTCAAGTCCGTCTCGCTCCACACCGCCGGAAGCGGCGGCTTAAATCTCTCCCGTCCGGAATTCTACCTGGACCGGGAGCAGAATTTCGAAGAGGGGCGGGTTTACGTCTGCTCCGCGGACCATCTCCCCCAGCGGCCTATCCTCCGCAAAAACGTGTGTCTGGTGTGCCTGGGGCAGCACTGGAATCTGGCCGGCTTTTACGACCGGTGCAGCGTCATTCTCATTGAGGAGGATACGGATATTTTCCGGGTGTTCAACCGGGTACAGCATATTTTCGACTGCTTTGACACTTGGGAGGAGCGGCTGGAGGACCTTCTGCGCCACAGCGCCAGCCTGCCGGACATGCTGGAGGCCAGCCGCGGCATCTTCGGGAATCCCATGATGCTCCTGGGCTCCGATTTCCGGTATCTGGCCGTCACAGATGAGGTCTTTCTGCAGACAAGCCTGGGGCTTCGGCTGGACACGGAGTCCCTGGATGCCGAAAAGCTGGCGACCTTTCTGTCCCTGCACGACCTGTCCACTCACGTCAAAGAGCCTTTGCTTCTGGAGCTGCAGGGCGGGCGGACCCTGTCTGTCAACCTCTTCGACCAGGAGGAATACTTGGGCTGTCTGACCCTATACGAATCCTTCCGGCCCTTCCGGGAATACGACAAAACCCTGGCCGTCTTTTTCGCCAGACTTCTGCGGCAGGCCATTCAGCGCAATCCCCTGTTGGCCGGGAACCGCTCCGCTCTTCGAAGGGCGCTGCGCAGTGTACTCTCAGGCCGGGGCATCGACTTTGAGTACCGCCGTGCCCTCAGTCAGGAAAACCAGAAAAGCAACTGGGTCTGCGCCAAGCTGCAGCCCCAGGCCGGTGCCGCGCCCCTGCCCGGGGCCTACCTCGCCGCCTCCCTGGAAGAGCGCTGCCCGGGAGCCATCGCCTTTGAGCTGGAGCTCTCCGTGGCCGCCATGCTGCCCGCCAAGCAGGACGAACAGCAGACCGTGGACGCGCTTGTGCCGCTTTTCCAAAAGCTGGGGCTGGTCTGCGGCGCGTCCCCCGTTTTTTCCAATCTATACGAAGCCGGGCAGGCCTGGTTTCAAGCCTCCGCCGCACTGGAAAACGGTCTTCCCCAAGCCAAGGGCCGCACTGTCTATTATTTTGAAGACTATCTGCTTCCCCAGCTGCTCTCCGGCGCACTGGCGGGGCACCCAAGCTGGGTATTTTACCCCAGAGGGCTCCAGCAGCTCAAAGCCCACGACGCGGCCTCCCAGGTTTCCTATTTGGACACCCTGCGGGTATACCTGGACAACAACCTTTCCGTCACCAAAACCGCCGCGGCCCTCTACCTCCACCGCTCCACCCTCTTAGACCGGCTGGCCCACATCACCGCCATGCTGGGCACCGACCTCAAAGGCCCCGACTACTGCCTGACCCTGGGCATCCTCCTCCGGGCAGAGCTGGAACAAAAGCGCCTGGAACAGGCGAGCACACAGGAAACATAAAAAATCCCGGAGAGGCGGTTCATTTTCCGTCCCTTCGGGATTTTTCAAATGGGTTTATTCATCAAACAGCACGCACGCCGTGTAGGCCAGGGTGTTGGGGCCGTGGTAGTAGGGGATTCCGGCGGCGTCGCAGGCATCGCTGACAAGCAGCCCGTAGCCCTCCATGGAGGCGCAGGCTCTGTCCGGGAAGCGGCAGGGGGCGGGGTAGGCGCAGTTGCCCTTGCCGCAGATGCGGCAGCCGCCGGTGCCCAGGCACAGGGCCGTCTTCTGGACGGAATGGAGCCTGTCCGCTAAGGCATGGAACCGTTCGTTGTGCTCCCGCTCCAGATCCATCATGCCCTCGATGTCGAAGGAATCCTCCAACTGTCCCACAGACTGGACCAGAATTCCCTTTGTTCTCTCCCGGATGCGCTTGGCGCAGGTCTCCAGGTCCCCGCACTCCGGGGGGCAGGTCCAGTTTTTGCCGTAGGCGTGGCATTTGTCCGCCGCGCACATCTCCCGGACGGCGGCCTTGGGCTCCAAAACCCGGGGGTCGATGGGGGCGACCTCCGCAAAGCCCAGGCTTTTGGCGTAGGCAATCCATTCTTCCATGGTCATGCTTCTTCCTCCTCAAAGGTCAGGCAGTCCACATAGCAGTCCTGGAACTCCGGCAGGGCCGCCAGCTCCAAAAACTCCGTTTCCTTGGCAAGCCTTGCGGCATAGGCAAACTCCTCCCGGCTCAGGCTGCACAGCTTGGCGCCCTCTCCGGCGGCGTTGCCGATGGGCTGAATTCGATCCAGGAGCACTGGGGGAATCATGCCAATTTTACAGGCGGAGGCAGGGTCTAAGTAGTTGCCAAAGGCACCGGCAAGCAAAACCTGCCGCACCTGGGAAACCTTCACCCTCAAATGCTTCGCCATGAGCTCGATGCCCGCCCGGATGGCCGCCTTGGCCAGCTGGACCTCCCGGACATCCTTCTGGGTCAGGACCACGTGCTCGCAGAGCCGGTAGTCCCCGTGCTCTAGGTGGCCCATTTCGTCCAGCTCTCCGGTTTCCAGGAGCACCGCCACCAGGTCCAGCAGGCCGGAGCCGCACAGGCCAATGGGGGCCTTGTCACCGATGACGTGGTAGCCCACCTTCCCGTCCTTCAGGAACACATGGTCCACAGCGCCCTCGGCCCCCCGCATGCCGCAGGAGATTTTCGCCCCCTCAAAGGCGGGTCCCGCGGCGGTGGAGCAGGCGATGGCCCGGTTTTTGTCACCCAGGACCATCTCTCCGTTGGTGCCGATGTCAATGAGCAGCGTCAGCTCCTCCCGCCTGTCAAACCGGGAGGCCACCATACAGCCCACGGTGTCCCCGCCCACAAAGCCCGCAATGTTGGGCAGAATCCGGACCGTACCGGAGACTGGCAGCAGAGTACCCCCCTCCACCTCCCGCTCCTGCCGCTCCTTGGGCATATAGGGAGGCGTAATCAGGGGTCTGGTATCAATGCCCAAAAGCAGATGGTGCATGGCCGTATTGCCCACGATGGCCCCGCGGGTAATCTGCTCCGGGGCGATGTTCGCTTTCTTCGCCACCTGGCGCACAAGGCTTTCCAGGGCGGCCAGAATGCACCGCTGCACCTGCCGCTGTCCCCCCTCCAGGGCGTACTGGATGCGGGAAATCACATCCGCGCCATACTGGCCCTGGGGGTTCAGCATACTGGCCTGGGCCAGCTCCTCCCCGGTCTTTCCGGAGAGCAGGTAGGCTACCACCGTGGTGGTGCCGATGTCGATAGCCAGGGCATACCGGTCTGTGCCGTCCGGCGTGCAGGCGGCTGCCTGGGCACTGGTTAGAATTCGGGCGGCGGAGTCCTGGGGAAGTGTTACGACCATGTTTTCTGTCACAATAGTCTGACAGGCCAGGACTTCCGTCCCGGCCTGTAGCGTGACTTTGCATTTCCCGCAGGTCCCCTTCCCGCCGCAGGGTGCGTAGGGTTTCAGGCCTGCCAGTATCTCAGCCTGAAGCAGCGTAGTCCCCTCTTCCACCGGGACGGTTGCCCCAGTGGGTAAAAACGTAACGGAATACTGCTTCATACCCGCATCAAATCAGGCGGCCAGTTCCTTCGCCTTCTTCGCGGCGGAAGCGGCATCGGGCGTGTAGGCATCCGCGCCGATCTTATCGGCAAACTCCTGGGTGATGGGCGCGCCGCCAACCATAACCTTCACCTGAGAACGCCAGGGAGCGGCATTCAGAGCGGTAACGGTCTCCTGCAGAGCGGGCATGGTGGTGGTCAGCAGAGCGGAGCAGGCGATGATCTTGGTGCCGGGGTTCTCCTCGTAGGCGGTCAGGAACTTCTCCACAGGCACGTCCACGCCCAGGTCGATGACCTCGAAACCGGCGGACTCAATCATCATGGCAACCAGGTTCTTGCCGATGTCGTGCAGGTCACCGGCCACGGTGCCGATAATGACCTTGCCCAGAGCGCCGGCAGCGCCGGTAGCCAGGTGGGGCTTCAGGACCTCAACGCCCTTCTTCATGGCCTTGGCAGCAATCAGCATCTCGGGAACGAAGATGGTGCCGTTCTTGAAGTTCTCACCAACCACGTCCATAGCGGAAATCATGGTATCCAGGATGGCGGAAGCGTCTACGCCCTCGTCCAGAGTTTCCTGCACAGCAGCGGGAACCAGCTTGGCCTTGCCGCGGACAACCAAATCATGTACATTTTCAATGCTCATAGTAATTTACCCCTTTTTAAGTAAGAAAAATAGTTTTATAAACCAGACGAAACCGATTGCCGCCGGTGCCGTCCGACTTTCGAAGATTACTGCTTGACCGGTCCAAACAGGCCGTCACGGTAAGCACCGATGTACTCCATGCAGTAGTCGTCCAAACCCAGCAGGGCCTCGGTGGCGTAGATCACGCCCATCATATCCCGGTTGGTGGGGTCCAGAATGGCGCTGTCCAGGCCGGCGTTCATGGCCAGAACCGTGAAGCCCAGGTTGACCATCTTCCGCACAGGCAGGTTGAAGGAGATGTTGGACACGGCGGCGGTGATGTGGATGGTGGGGTACTTCTCACGGACGGTGGAAATGACCTCTACGTTGGTCTCGATGCCGTTTTCGGAGGTGCACAGCATCTCAACCAGGGGGTCAATGTGAATCCGGTTGGGGGCGATGCCATACTCCTTGGCCTTGGCCATAATCTTGTCAAACACCCGCAGACGGTCCGCGGCGTTCTTGGGGATGCCGGTGTCGTCGGACAGCAGGGCAATGACCTGCCAGCCCTTGTTCTCGGCCAGGATGGGGAAGATCTTGTCAATCTTGTCGCCCTCGCCGGACACGGAGTTGATAAGGCCGGGCTTGTTGCAGAACTTGTAGGCCTCCCGCAGCACGTCGGCGCTGGGGCTGTCCACGGCGATGGGCAGGTCGGTGACGGACTGGATGCAGTCAATCATCCAGTGCAGGGTCTCCACTTCCTCCGCCTCGGGCACGGAAGCGCAGCAGTCAATAAAGGTGGCACCGGCGTTTGCCTGGGCCACGGCGCGGGCCTTGATGAACTCCGCGTCCCGCTCGGCAATGGCCTTGGCGACAACGGGAATGGAGCCGTTGATCTTTTCACCAATAATAATCATGGGAAACACTCCTCCTATAAATTTCAAATCCACCATCCGCAGACGGATGGTATCCGCAAAAATGCGTTACGGACGGGGCATTCTTTTTTGTGGAATGCCACTATTCAAATCCTACCAAATACTGGGCGTTTTGTCAATTCTCGCAAAAAGCATTTTCTCATTTTCCGCATTTTTTGAATTTGAGCCCTTTACATTCCACAATTTTGAGGATATAATTTTATTATCCTCAAAAAAGGAGTTTTTTTATGTCCCAGAAGTACACCCTCGCCCATATGAACCCCACCATCGCCATGGTGGCCCAGGGCTTCCCCGGCTGCGCCCTGCAGGATTCCGGCAGCGGCATCTCCTACCGGGAGGTGCGGATTTTCTACAAGCACCTGCCCATGGAAAAGGATGTTCTGTATCTTGTCCGGGGGCAGGACGCGGAGCTCTTCCCCGGGGCGGAATACGCCAGCGTCTGCAATGCCCCCGTGACCGGAAGCGCCGACCGCATCACCGCCCCGGAATTAACCGATGCGGAGGTGGTGGACCGGGCGCTGGCCGTTTTTTCCCGCTTCCGGCAGCAGGAGCAGACCCTGGACGAGCTGGTTTTTGAAGGCTGCAGCCTGCAGCAGCTGTGCGAGGCGGGCTCCCAGATGCTGGATAACCCTGTCTACATCCACGACGACTGGTTTATGATGCTGGCCCAGTCCAGCCAGGTGGACAACTTCATGACCCCGGAATACACCACCACCTCCCAGCGGGGCTTCCTGCCCAAGGTCATTGTGGACGACCTGCAATACGACTCCGACTACCTGGAGACCTACGCCGCCCACGATGTGCAGCGCTGGCACAACCCCGAGCGCCACACCAGCTGTCTGTTTGTAAATCTGTGGGAAGGGGCCGTCTACCGGGGGCGGCTGCTGGTCATGGAGACCAACCACCCCAGCCGTCCCTCGGACTACCGGCTGACCCAGGTCCTGGGCCAGCGGGCCCTGAGCTGCCTGCGCTTCCCCGGCGAGGCGGAAAATCCTGGCTACCGCAGCATGGACGATGTCATCTGGGACATGCTCTGCCAGAAGCAGCCGGACTCCGGCCAGACCCGGCGGCTGCTGGACCAGCTGGGCTGGGAGCTGGAGGACCCCTACGTCTGCCTGGACATCGCCCCCCAGGAGGACTATTTTTCCAGCATCCAGGAGCACTCCCTGCACTCGGACCTCTTCCGCTATTTGCCCAACAGCTATGTGCTTTTGCGGGAGCACCGGCAGGTGGTGGTGCTCAATATGCGGCGGCTGGCCATCCCCTACAACATGCTCCGCCACACCATGGCCCCTTTGTGCCGGGACCACCTGCTCTATACCGGCGTCTCCTCCCCGGTCTCCCACATCGGCAAGCTCCACGTCGCCTTTTCCCAGGCGCGGATTGCCCTGGAAAGCTGCTTCCGCCAGCGGGGGGACCGGTGGATTCGGCTGTTCTCCGGCTGCGCCCTGGAGCACATTGTGGACAACTACCGCTCCGAGCTGCCCCTGGAGGAGGCCGTCTCCCCCGCCCTCCGGGCCCTCCAGGACTATGACAAGCGCCACGACACCCCTTATTTCGAAACCCTCCGTGCCTACCTTCTGTGCGAGCGGGACATTCCCAAAACCTCCGAGATGCTGATTATCCACCGGACCACCCTTCTGTACCGCCTGAAAAAAATCAACGCCCTGGTCACCCTGAACCTGGACAACACCAACCAGAGGATGTACCTGCTCCTCTCCCTCTTCATCATGGACCGGGGCATTCCGGACGACGAAAGCGTAGATTCGGAAGAAAAAGCACAACCGGCGTTGCAATAAGTCGAAAAGTGTGGTATGCTTATAAAAAAGTATGCCCTAAAAAAGATTAGGAGGATGCAACCCTTGAAAAAAACAACCCTCGTGATTATGGCCGCCGGTATCGGCAGCCGCTTTGGCGGCGGCATCAAGCAGCTTGCCAGCGTTGACAACGCCGGTCATATCATTATGGACTATTCCATCCACGATGCCATTGCCGCCGGCTTTGACAAAATCGTGTTTATCATCCGCCGGGACATTGAAAAGGACTTCCGGGAGGTCATCGGCAACCGCATCGAGTCCGTCTGCGCCAAAAACGCCGTGGAGGTTGCCTACTGCTTCCAGTCCCTGGCAGACATCCCCGGTTCCCTTCCCGAGGGCCGCACCAAGCCCTGGGGCACCGGCCAGGCTGTGCTGGCCGCCAAGGAGCTGATTGACTCCCCCTTTGCCGTCATCAACGCCGACGACTACTACGGCAAGAGCATCTACCGGGATATCCACAGCTACCTCTGCCAGGAGCACCCGGAGAACGCCTTCTGCATGGCGGGCTTTATCCTGAAAAACACACTGTCCGAAAACGGCGGTGTCACCCGCGGCCTGTGTCAGGTGGACGGGCAGGGCTTCCTAAGTGACGTGGTGGAGACCAAGAACATCCAGATGACTCCCTCCGGTGCCGAGGCCGACGGGACCACCCTGGACCCCGAAAGCTACGTCTCCATGAACATGTGGGGCCTGTCCCCCGCGTTTCTGGGCACCCTGGAGGAGAACTTCAAAACCTTCTTCGAAACCGACGTGCCCCAGAATCCCCTGAAATCCGAATACCTGCTGCCCATCCTGATCGGCTCCCTTCTGCAGCGAAAAGCCGTCACGGTAAAGGTCCTCCCCACCCACGACAAGTGGTTCGGTGTCACCTACGCCGCCGACAAAGCCGCCGTCACCGAGAGCTTCGGAAAGCTGCTGTCCGAGGGCGTGTACAAGGAAGACCTGTACAGCGACCTGTAAACCGCTAAACCTTCCCCACCGGGGAAGGGGGACCGCCGCAGGCGGTGGATGAGGGCGGTACAGACTGACGGGACCTGAAAGCCCGGGCGAATTCGTACGACTGTACATCGGCTTCCTACGTATTCGCCCAAGATTCCTCCGCACCGGTTCTG
>OIZI01001263.1_pt1 | contig 11093 bp, 6 predicted proteins | sample 1588441 | NCBI WGS metagenome assembly OIZI01 (sample SAMN03283284) | human gut metagenome | biome: human-associated habitat; material: feces | host: Homo sapiens | place: Peru | collected 2012
TCCTGTATGAACTTCTTCTTTTTTTCAACTGTTGCACTTAATAGTATAATTCACCAAGCAAAAATTTTAGGGGGCTGCTTTTGCAGCCCCCTAAAATTTTTATTCGTTTGATTTCAGCGATTCCACCATGTCGATCTTTTTGAGACGCGGATGCATCACAAGGTTGACAAAGAAGGAGAAAAGCAGCGTGATCGCCGCAGACAGCACAAAGCTCAGCGCTTTGATATGCCTGCCGAACATCACCATGTCCACTTCCGCCGTTTTCACGACAAAGCGGCAAAGGAAGATGCCGAAAATGAGTCCGAACAGCGTGCCGATGATCGACAGAACGGCGGTCTCGCGGTAGATATAGGCGTCCACCTCACGGTCAAAAAAGCCGAGGACCTTGATGGTGGCGATCTCGCGCTGGCGTTCACCGATGTTGATGTTGGTGAGATTATACAGCACGATGAACGCCAAAAGTGCCGCCGAAACGATCAGCACGATCACGATATAGTCGATGCTGTGGAACACGCGGGTGAAGGTGTCGATGAGGTCGGCGCTGCTTGATGCGGAGGAAACGCCGTCACAAGCCAAGATGTCTTCCATGAGCGCGCTGCGCACCGTCGCGTCAGCGACGTCTGCCTTTGCCCACAGCGTGGTATAGGCGGGAGTCTCGGAAAACAGCGTTTCATACAGCGTCGGTGTCAGATAGACATAGCCGCTGATATAGTTTTCGATCACGCCGCCGATCTTGACCTCGGCGGTCTTGCCGTCGCCGTTTTCCAGCGTGACGGTGTCGCCCTTTTGCACGCCGAGCGCCGTCGCCTGTTTCTCCGTCAGGAGGATGGTGTCGTCGGTGAGGGAGAGAGGCTCTCCCGTTTTTCTCTCCCGCAGGCGGACAAAATCCGCAAGCTTTGCGCTGTCCGCGGGGACGGTCAGTGTCACCGTTTCGCTGTCGTCGCCCTTGGTGATCTTGCCGCCGCTCACCTGCGCGGTGGCAAGACGGTCGGCCGTGCGCTCTGTCAACAGCGTCGAGAGCGTGTCGCCGACGGTATCCTCTTTGAGTTTCAGGGTGAGATCATACTGATAGATGTCAGTGAACTGAATGTTGACGATGTCGGAAATGGCGTCCTGCAGTCCGAAGCCGGTGAGCAGCAGCGCCGTGCAGCCCGCAATGCCGACAACGGTCATGAAGAACCGCTTTTTATACCGCAGGAGATTGCGCACGGTCACCTTGCGCGTGAAGGACAGCCGTTTCCAGATAAACGGGATGTGCTCCAAAAAGACGCGCTTGCCCGCTTTCGGGGCTTTCGGCTGCATCAGCCGCGCGGCAGTGGTGCGCAGCGTGCTGCCGCATGCCGCGGCGGTCGCCGCTATGGTGCATACCAGCGCCGCACCGGCAGCAAGCAGCGCAATGGCGGTGTTGAATGTGGTAACAAGCGGCGGCATGGTATAGAGGATGCTGTAGGCGGTGAAAATGACGGTGGGCAGCACCTTGAAGCCGATGATCAGCCCGAACACGCTGCCGCCCACGGTGGCAAGCCCTGCATACAAAAGATAGTTCGCGGCGATCACGCGGCGGGAATAGCCGAGGGCAAACAGCGTGCCGATCTGGGCGCGCTGCTCCTCGACCAGCCGCGTCATGGTGGTGAGCGCCACGAGCGCCGCCACCAGGAAGAAAAACACGGGGAACACCTTGGCGATGGCTTCCACCTTTTCGGTGTTGCTGTGGAAACTGACATAGCCGACGTTGGTGTTGCGATCAAGGACATACCAGACGCCGTCGGCGATCTCGCTAATCTGCTTTTTTGCGTCAGCGAGCTTTTTCTCCGCGTCGGCAAGTGCCGTGTCGGCTTCCTTTTTCGCAGCGGCATAGTCGGCTTTTGCCGCTTTCAGCTTTTCTGCCCCCTCTTTTTGTGCCTTTTCGCCCGCAATAAGAGCGGTTTCACCGGATGTCAGCGTTTCTTCCGTTTTGGAAAGTTCCTGTTCGGCAGCATCAAATTCCTTTTCGGCGTTTTCCTTTTCGGCATCCAGCGCCGTCCGAGCTGCGTCGAGCGCCGCAAAGGCGGCGTTGAGCTCGTCGGCATTTTCCTGCCAGGCGGCGGATTGCTGCGCGTGGGCGGCTTTCAGCCGGGAGAGCGTCTGCTCCAGCGCGGCGACCTGCTCCGGTGTGCCGTTTTCCCGTGCCGCCGCAAGCTGCGCTTCCGTTTGCGCCACGGTGTCCGCCAGCTCGTCAAGCTGCTTTTTCGCGACGGCGAGGGCGTCGCTCGATTCCGTCAGCTGTGCGGCGTTGTCGGATAGCTTTTCTTCGTTTTCCGCAATGACGGCGGCGACCGCCTCCCGCTTGTCCGCAAGCGTTTTGCGTCCGTTTTCGAGCGCTTTTTTGCCGTTTTCCAGCTCTGCCCGCTTGTCCGCAAGCGTCTTTTCGGCGTCAGCAAGCTTTTGCTCGTTTTTCCTGATGGCGGCAAGGGCGTCGGAAAGCTCTTTTTCCGCTTTTTGCTTTTCGGAGAGATAGTTTGCGTTTTCTTCGTTCCATGTCGCGGTTGCGTCCGCAACAAGTGTGTCGCGGCGGGAAACGGCGCGCACGTTGCCGAGCGTCTTGAGACGATCGGTGACGGTGTCGGTAAGCGCTTTATAGTCATCGGAATAGGTGTCAAGCGTTCCCGCATCGGTCAGCGTCAGGAAAGCGTCTGTGTAGGTGTCGGCTTTCACGGTGTCGGTCGGCACATACACGGTGCGGGAGATCTTGCCGTCGCCGACCGTGGTGCTTTCGCTCTCGCCGGAGCAATAGTAGGCGGTGCGCACGATGCCCACCACCGTGAGGGCGTCGGCCTGCAGGCGGTCGCTTGGCGTCACATCGCCGCTTACCGTGAAGCGGTCGCCGATCTTGACGCTGCTTTTGTCGTATTGCCCCTGCACGGCGACACATTCGCCGACTGCCTGCGGCATGCGGCCCGACAGCAGAACGGGGCGGTTGAGATAGGTGTCCCGTTCGGTGTCCTGCGGCAGCGTGTGCATCCGCAAAACGGCGGTCGCCCCGTCGGGCAGGGTAATGACGGCATCCACCGTCTGTGAGGGCATGACGGCTTCGACACCGTCGGTGGCGGCGATGGCGGCAATGTCCTCTTTTGTCAGTCCCAGCGTGGAAACGACGCGCAGATCCATGAGGCGGCTGTCGTTATAATAGGTGTTGGCGGTGAGCCGCATGTCCGGCGTGGTGGCGAGCAGTCCCGCCAAAAAGCCCACGCCGAGCGCCACAATGAAAAAGATGGAAAGAAAGCGGCTGAGCGTCCCCCGCACCGTGCGGAAAAACAGCTTGCGATAGGTATGCTTCACCTTACCACTCAATCCTTTCTACCGGCAGCGGCTGCGGATTTTCGGTGATTTCCTCCACCTTGCCGCTGCGCAGGCGCACGACGCGATCCGCCATGGCGGTCAGCGCTCCGTTGTGGGTGATGACGATGACGGTTTGTCCCGTTTTGCGGCAGGTGTTTTGCAGCAGCTGCAAAATGGTCTTTCCCGTTTTATAGTCGAGCGCGCCCGTCGGCTCGTCGCAAAGCAGAATTTTCGGGTTTTTCGCCAGCGCTCTGGCGATGGACACACGCTGCTGCTCGCCGCCCGAAAGCTGGGCGGGGAAGTTTTGCAGACGGTCGCCGAGACCGACCTCGCGCAAAACGGTGGCGGCGTCGAGCGGATGGGCGCAGATCTCCGCCGCCAACTCGACATTTTCGAGCGCGGTCAGGTTCTGCACCAGGTTGTAAAACTGGAACACAAAGCCGACGTCATGGCGGCGATAGGCGGTGAGCTGACGGTCGCTGTAGGCGGCAATGTCCTTGCCGTCGACAAAGATGTGACCGCTGTCACAGTTGTCCATGCCGCCGAGAATGTTGAGAACGGTGGTCTTGCCGGCGCCGCTGTGACCGACGACCACGACAAACTCTCCCTTTTCCGCCGTGAAAGAAATGTGATCGGCGGCAACGACACGCTGCGCACCGGTCGCATAATATTTGCAGACATCCTGCACCGAAATAAAAGCCATACGAGCACTCCTTTTCACTGATCTGTGTCCTCATTTTACTACAGACGGGCGTATTTTTCAAGAGGTGCCCGCACGGTGCGTAAAATTTGCTATGTGTTAGCAAAATCTGCACTTTCTCGGCGTTTCGGTTGCTTTGCGGCGTGCAATGTGCTACGCTGAAAGCAGCTTCATAAGGAGGATGACAACATGGATCTTCATGAGGAAAAACGAAAAACCTGGCGCGCTCTTTCGCAGACGGTCGCCGAGGAAGGCCTTGTGCTGCTGCGCAACGACAACGGCGTTCTGCCGCTCGGCGAGGAATGTGTCGCCGTGTTCGGACAGGTGCAGTGCTTTGCACAGCCGGCGGGACATCCGGATCTGACCTTCACCGAGGGATTGATCGCGGGCGGTGTCCGGGTGGAAGAGACGCTGTATGAAAAATACCGCGCATTTATGGATGCCAGGGGCAAAAAGCGCAACTACACATCGTTTGTCGCCGGCATGGACAACGAAATGCCCATCACCCGTGAGGAAATCGCGGCGAGCCGAACGGCGGGTGCGCAAAAAGCGATCGTGGTGCTTAAACGCACCTCGTGGGAAAATTCGGACATGCAGGTGGTTGAGGGCGACTATCTGCTCTCTGCGGCGGAAAAGCAGATGCTTGCCGACGTCTCGGCGGCGTTTGCACAGGTGATTTTGGTGCTGGAGACCTGCTGCGTGATGGATCTCAGCTTCTTGGACGAAATCAGGGTGGACGGCATTTTGTATGTCAACAACCTCGGCGACGGCGGCTCCGCTGCCGTGGCGCGCGTGCTGAAGGGCGAAGTGAATCCGTCCGGCAAGCTGCCGATGACGATGGCGCGCCGCTATGAGGAATACCCGACCTGCGGGCACTTCGGACAGCACGGCGGCGGTCTTGTGCAGGACTACACCGAGGACATTTTTGTCGGCTATCGCTATTTTGACACCTTCGGCGGCGATGTGGTGTTTCCGTTCGGCTTCGGTCTTTCCTACACGACCTTTGCCGTTTCGGATGTGCACTTTACGGACGGCGACACCCTGCAGGTGACGGCGACGGTGACGAACACCGGCGACCGCGCGGGCAAAGAGGTGCTGCAGCTGTATTGTGCCGCGCCCGCCCTGCGTGACGGCGCAAAGCTCGGCAAGCCGCAAAAGGAACTGCGCGGATTTGAAAAAACGCGTCTTTTGCAGCCGGGCGAACAGCAGATGCTGACGATCTCCGTGCCCGTGTCGGAGTTGGCATCCTATGACGACACAGGTGTTTTGGGCGAAAAGTCGGTGTGGGTGCTGGAAAAGGGTGACTATACGCTGCTGCTCGGCACAGACAGCCGCCATGTGCAAAAGGCGGGTGTCCACCCCGAACCGCAGACCCGCATTGTGCGGCGCGGCACACCGCTCACCACGACGCTCGAAAAGCGTCTGACGGCGGACGGCAGCTATGAGCCGCTGGCAAGCCAGACCGACGATGGGGAGCACTGCATCGCGGTTTCTTCCATCGAACGCACGGTCATCACTGCCGGTGAAAATCTGCCGTTCTCGTCCATGAAGAAGGATGAGCAGGTGCGGCGAAATCTGCTGCCCGGCACGGGCGGCGGCTATCGCCTGACGGCGGTGGGCGGCGACGGCACGCCGCTTGAAAACATGATCACGCTTGCCGTCGACGGTGTTGCAATGCCGCTGCATTCGGTTGCGGGCGTCGCGGAGATCACCCTGCCTGTGCGCCGCTGTCAGATGACGGTCACGGCGCTGTGCGATCATCCCGCATTTGAGGCGCTGGCGTTTGAAAAGACCGACACGACCGTGCCTGTTGCGGCGGAGGAAAAAACGGTCATCAAAGGGCAGAACTATTATGAAGGCAGCTTTTATGTCGAGGTGGAGAATTTTGCGGACGACGGAAACGGCGTTCCCGGCAGCTGTGTGACGCATTTCTTCCTGAGCGGCATGTCGGTCATCTATCGCATTAATGTTGCAGAGGCGGGCAACTACACCGTCAAATTCCGCTATCGCTATGACGGCACGGAGACGGTGATGAACAGCGTGCTCACCCTTGCTGTGTCCAACATCGTGCAGCCGCTGCGCGGCATGACGCTTGAAAACACCTGTGAGGACGGCAAAAAGCGGTTTGTGTATTCCAATGAGGCGGTCATCGAGCTGCCGCAGGGCGTCGCCTATCTGAAGCTGCTGGCGGAAGCTGTCCCGTTTGTTGACATCTGCGAGATCGTTCTTGAAAGAACGGATCGTGCCGTCGATGCGGCAGAGGAGCAGGGGAATGCCAAGATCAAGGAAAGCAAAGACAATGCGCTGCAATATCTGCAGCCGGACGACGGCGTGCGCGAGGGCATCACGCTGGCGGACGTCGAAAAGGACGGCACAAGGATGGAAGCGTTCCTTTCCCAGCTTTCCAACCGCGAGCTGGCAACGCTGGTTTCCGGCACATCGCTCAACCGCACGCCCTACGGCGACGTCGGCTGCAACCATCCGCTCTATGTGCGCGGCGTTCCCGCGGCGCAGACGGCGGACGGGCCGCGCGGGCTGCGGCAGCGCGGCATGGCGACTACACTCTATCCGCCGACGCTGATTCTGACGGCATCGTTCAATAAGGAGCTGTACAGCATCTACGGCACGGCAATGGGCGAGGAGTGCCGTTTCTGCGGCGTGGATCTGTGGCTGGCGCCTGCCATCAACATTTTCCGCGATCCCTGCGGCGGCAGAAACTTTGCCTATTCCTCGGAGGATCCGTATCTGAGCGGTGTCTATGCGACCGGCGTCATCAAGGCGGCGCAGGCATGCGGCATCGGCACGGTGCTCAAGCACTATTGTGCCAACAACACAGAGTTTGAACGTCTGAAATCCAACAGCCGCGTTTCCGAGCGGGCACTGCGGGAAATCTATATCCGTGCGTTTGAAGCAGTGGTGCGGGATGCCGATCCCGTGGCGATCATGAGCTCGTATAACCATGTCAACGACATCAAAGCGTGTGAAAACCGCGAGCTGATCACGGACATCCCGCGTAACGAGTGGCATTGGGACGGCGTGTTCATGACCGATTGGTGGAACGACTCCGACCATGTCGCCGAGCTGAAAGCGGGACATGATCTGAAAATGGCGACGGGCGACATCGACGGCGTCACGGCGGCACTGGACAAGGGCGACCTTTCCCGTGAGGAGGTCTATCCGTGCGCGGCACGTGTCATGCGCATGCTGCTGCGCCTGAAAACCGCGCAGGATTTTCTGAAAAAGTAAGATCTGCGGCGGACGCCGAAAAGGCGTCCGCCGCAATTTTTTTCCAAATCGCCGCACAGACCTTGACAAATCACAAAAAATCCTGTATCATGCATAGATGTGATTGCTGCGCGCCGGTAGAGCAGCTCGCTATTCTAGGCAGTCACTATTCGCTGGTTTAGCGCTTTCGCTGGTTTAGCGCGAGGAACGTTCCGTTCTCGGTTGGTAGAGCAAGCTCTACCGCCTTCGCTAATCCGCTCATTTCATTCGCTGGTTTAGCTCAGTTGGTAGAGCAGCTGATTTGTAATCAGCAGGTCGGGGGTTCAAGTCCGTCAACCAGCTCCACAAAAAGACATCTTTGTTCACATTTGTGTGCAAAGGTGTCTTTTGTTTTATACCGGAAAAGCCTTGGTATTACTGAACTTTTTTCTGTTTTCTTCGGAAATTGCATTTTATATGCATGAAAATACATTTGCTCCCAAAAAAGAAAAAATAGCTTAAAAATAAGCTATCGTGACTCTATATGACTCTATGATGACCTTATTTTTCGTGATAGTGTCACCCCATAATGTCATCGCCGGAGTCATTGCCGAAAGAAAGGGCAGATGAAAGTTTATGCAGGAAATGAAAAATTTTGTTCGACGCAAAAAGGGAACCGGATCCATACAAAGAGATCCACGAGGAGGGTTTCGCATTCGTATCCCCTGCGGAAAGACTGTCGAAAATCACACGCGCTACAAAACGGTCAGCGGATTTAAAAGTGTGATCGAAGCAGAAGAGGCTCTGAACAAAGCCTTGGGTAATGCGGACATCAATAGTGATAGTGAGGAAAGAAAAACCTTTGGTGACTGGTTAGGGGAATATCTGGAAGATAAGCGCTCCACCGTTAATTCCGGTGATGTGGGTGTGCGGCCTATCAAGCAAAGAAGTTTTGACAGTATTGAATGCACGGCAAAGCTATATCTTTTTGAACGACCGGTATCCGGACGCAGAAAGTATCAGCCTACCGGAGAGCCTCTGACGGGAAAAACGATGGATTCAATTACTTCGGAAGATGTTCGCTGTCTGCTTAATCACATGGAAAAACAGGGTCTTTCCCGTTCTTCTTTGAAAAAAGTATATGATTTGCTCAATCAGGTCTATCGTTTTGCAGCGTTCCCTTCTCCTGCCGGATTTTCTTTTCGGGCAAATCGGAGTTATCGTATGGCCCCTCCGGCAACCTTTTCCTCCGATGAATTGCATAAATTGGAAACTTACCTCAAACGGCTGGAGGAAAAACAGGTTTCGTTTAGCGCGGCAATGGCTCTGCGCTTTATCATTCATACCGGATGTCGTGTAGGGGAGGTGTGCGGCTTCCATTGCGAGGATTACAATCGCGGTGACAATACCATAACTGTCCGCCACAACATTTCCTTTGTTCGCAATAACGGGTATCATCCTGTTGAGACAATGCCGAAAAGCGAACGCAGCTTTCGCACAATACCGTTATCTGTCGGAGCGGTAGATGCTGTCGAAAGCGCTCTCAGACAGCATTCGGGTGGTCTAAGAGACGACAGGTATGTTTTTGCCACCAAAACCGGCGCACCGCAGGACCCGACAAATCTGTATCGCTTACTGCGGAGCGCTATGGATGGCTGTGGCATTGAGCATGTTCCCGGAAAGGGCATCCATGCTTTACGACACAGCTTTGTTTCGTCTATGATAGCAAAGGGTGTCACCGCCGAGCGGATCGCTTTATATGTCGGAAACGACCCGATGATCACCGCGCGCATCTATACGCATGCGTTGTCTGCCAACGACTTGCGGTTCATTTCCGGGTTGGATGATTAGCAGAGTACAGGATCTGTGGCTGGAAAAATAGCCGAAAAATAACGAATAATGCATACTTTTTGACATTTTCGCCTTTTTTGTTTTCCTATAATTACAGGATAAATTTTTATCACTGTTAATTTTTTAAAAGGAGCAAATGGTATGTATTTACACAAAGGTAGCATCATTTGGGCAAATTTGCCGAAAACAGAGGGATCGGTGCAGTACGGCACGCGTCCGTGCTTGTGCATGGGAAACGAAAAGGGACTGAGAAACGGGAGCACCGTCACGGTCATTCCGCTGACGCAGCACAAAAAGGCGATGCACCTGCCCGTACATGTTCTGATTCCGAAAACCATTTTGCCGAAAGAAAGTGTGGCCATGGCGGAGCAGATCACCACTATTTCCAAGGATGCCGTCGTGCAGGTGGTAGGGATGTTGGATCCCACACATTTGCAAGCGGTGGAAAAGGCGGTCAAGGCCCAGCTTGGCATCTAAGAAAATAGGCGGTACACTCTTCAGTGTGCCGCCTATTTTGTTGTGCAATATGACAGTAGATATCCTATATGTAGGACAAATTTTGTGTGCGGAATTCCTTGACATTTTTTTAAATGTTTTCATCCTCCTATTGTAAGAGTTGTTCTGAGAACAGCAATAGCGCTTACAGAAGGAGGTGATAAAAATGCCGGTTTTTACAAGTGAGCAAAAAGAAATCTCGGTGGATAACCGCTCGGTCAGTGTCGTAAGTGCTTTTAATGCCAATGTTGACAGGCGGGTGTCCATCCCGCGCGCATTCATACAGGTTATGCTGCGATATGATCGGGAACTGCAGCTCAACTCGCGCAACCTCTTGTTTCCGTATTGTGTGCTGCTGAGCAATGCGCATTTTAGAAAGGAAGAGAGAAGCAAGCGCGTAAACCCCGTCGTTGTCATCAAAAAGTCCGCATACCGTTCCTTTTTCGGCGCACATTCCACCGCCGCAAAAGCCGATAGATATTTGGATGCACTGCAGGAAAAAGGGCTCATACGCATTGTGGATGCCAACAAGGAGACCAAAGCGGTGTATCTCACCGGGATGAGTTGCTTTACCGGAAACGATAGCGCTCTTGCAACCGAGAGACATGCTATTGCCAATCAGTCAGGATATTTCGTGTTGCCGCGCAAGATTTATGAGACGCATTTTGAAAATGCCGCTGCGTGGGGAAGCGGTGATATTGCACTCGATTTGTGGTTTCACTGCGCCTATAACGATGAGCACTTTCCGCTGAGCTGTGCTGCATACCCGATTGCCGTTTATGACAATGTGGCAGATCACCGCCCCGGCTCTGTACAGGGAACGGGCGTTACCTCTGCGCGCGCCTTGGCAATGCGCCTGCATGTCGATCAAAGAACGATCAGCAGAACGCTGAAAGCTTTGGAAGAGGTGCATTTGATTGTCAGACATGAAATTATACTAAACGGCAAGCGCGGGACAATTATCGCGTTTGCAGGATATTTTGAAATGATGTACGGCTTCCGCGCGGAAACGGCTGCCTGTATGCAGGCGAGAGAATCAAAAATGACGCAATTCTATTATTGGAAAGACGCGCTTGGATACGGACGAGCAAAACGCCTTCGAAGCAGCCAGCTGAACAGAATTTGGAACAAAGTGAAATATCGTAATCTGCTGCTGGAAAGCAAGGAACATGAGTCTTCGCTCTTGGCATTGGGAGATATTGACAAGCGCGAAATTTCGGAATTTTCAGAAAGGCTGGATACAGCGGTTTCCTCTAGCCAAAACACTGGGGAATGAATTTCGGTTTTCGATGTTTATAAGCCCTTGGTATTGCTGGAAGTGGTGTTCACTATTTAATTATGCTTTATCGCATAGTTTCATTTGTCGGAAAACCGGTACAGAGGCTGGGGATATATTTTTCTGTACAGTCGCTTGGATAAAGCATAATCTATGATTGCTCTCACCTCATGCGCCCATGGCGGGCACATTCGGTTCGCGCTTGTCTTTAGGTCTGCAAAGAAGTGGGCCATGTAGCGCTGCGGCGGG
>OIZI01001269.1_pt1 | contig 11083 bp, 8 predicted proteins | sample 1588441 | NCBI WGS metagenome assembly OIZI01 (sample SAMN03283284) | human gut metagenome | biome: human-associated habitat; material: feces | host: Homo sapiens | place: Peru | collected 2012
AAAGCACCCTATCCACCGCTGACGCGGTCCCCCTTCCCCAAGGGGGAAGGCTAAGAGGTGCGGCGCTTTGCGCCGATTTTTGTAAACGGCGATGCCCGAAGGTGGTAAGCAGTCACCAGCCACTCGAAACCACTCATCCCTGCTTTCAAACTACGGGATTCAAAGGGTTCAGGGTTAGCCCTGGGGGCGGCTCGCCCCTTGATTACGTTTGAAAGCCTCGATTGAATGAGAAACTAGAAATGAGAAATGCGAAATGGTGGTGCGGCGCATAAAAACAGGGAAGCGCCGCGGAGATTTGAAACTAGCGGTTTTCTCGTATCGCAAACCTAATCCCTAGCTACTCATCCCTAGCTACCAGTCACCAGCCACTAGTCGCCGCCCAGCCCCAATGATCTCAGATAGTTCTCCAGAAGCTGGGGGAGGCGGCTTTCGCTGCCCGGTGAGAGGGGGATGAATCTCAGGCTGTAGTCCTCATCGCTGCTGCCGGGGACCTCCCTTGGAAAGACTGCCCAGACCTCCTTGACAGGACGGCTATCGCGGAGGGAGCTGGCCTCGTCCATGTCCCGGTAGAATTTTGTATTCATATCGCGGTAGCCGTTGAACTGGCGGCGCAGGCCCTCGCCGCGGTTTTCATCGTTCCATAGGAAGAGCATGTCGCGGTACTTGAAGTCGACGACCAGAGAGCCGCAGTACATCTCCCCTCTATAGCAGTCCATGCGAAGATCGGGCTGGCGGTGGGCATTATTGGTATAAAGCGGCGCAGTCATGCGGTCTGTATCGGCAGACGCAGCGGGGATGATGCCATCGTAGGTGAGGCGGATCTCCTCTTCGCCCTTCTTCATGCTGATGACGGCGCCGGACTCCAGCGAGGAGAGACGGTAGCGGCCGTCCTCCCTGATGACGGACATGCCTTCCTCCATCTCCCAGCCCAGCGAGGAGAGCGCTTTGATGAATTGGAGAAATCCCCAGAGCTCGTAGAGCTTATCCGTCCGTTTCCACTGGAACTGGTAAAAATCAGCGACAGAGTAGCTGTCAGCAGGCGTCTCCAGATGCCGATGGAGGTGGTAGAGGAGCGAATAGCGCGGATCACAGAGAACGGTCATCGGGATGAGGGGCGGCATCCGGCTGCCGGCTTCTTCGAACCATGCCGCGCGGGTGACGCGCTCGATGTCTCGAAGGATGGCGAGCGCCTGTTTCCGATAGTCGCGGAATTTGACGAGCGCCGCCTCGCCTCTTCTGTACTCCTGATTCTGCGTGTACGGCAGGAGCGCCTGACATCTGGCATCGAGGCGTGCGATGAAGCCATCGACCTCACTGACGAAATCCCGCAGATTCTTCGCGAGACGAAGCAGAATGGCTTTGGCGAAACGGTTCTCCGCGACGTCGTAGGTGATCTCCGTATAGAGCAGATGCTGCCCGGCCGAAGGGCGCAGGGACTGGGGCGGGATGTGCGATGCCGCCGGAGAGACGCCGGCGGTGCGGGCCGGCTTCTTCCGGCGCACGAGGCGGCCATTCGCCGTGCGTGCAAGCTCGCCGAGCACATGAAGCACCATGCGGGAATTGTCGCTGATGGTATAGAAGCGCAGCAGGAGGTCGGGATTGATATCCAGCGTACGCGACATGTGGATGCTCTTTTTCATGAAATCGAAGGACAGATGCTTGATCTCCTCCAAGAGCTCCTCGCCCATATCCTGCCAGCTCTGCTTGCCCATGTAGCGGGGCGTGATCTCCAGAAGGCTGTACCACGTCTCACCGCGCCCGGTGACGGTCAGGACATAGTAGCCGGGGACTAAGGGAAAATCCTCTCCCTTGAAGAGGAGCGTATCCCAAGCGCGCCGCGGGCGCACCCAGGTCTCTCCGTCATAGCGGTCCTCGCCGGGAAGCGTCACGATGTCGAGCCCGTCCATGGTGAAGCGGAAATCCATCGGTGCCTCAAAGCGCAGGTAGAGATCCTGATTCTCCGTGAAGCGCCACGCAGGCGGCGCCTCCTTGAGCTCCTCCGGGTGCGTGGTAAAGCGGGTGAAGGAGCGCATCGCCTCCCGCTTGCCGAGTGCCACGCTAAAGGGCAGCTTACATGGTGTAGTCATAGAGCTTCAGCTCCCCGGCTTTCCGTTTCAGCACGGCCTGTGATTCCTGAAAATCCGAGAGCGCCTTGAAGCGTACAAGGATAGCCGGCAATAGCCCCTCTGCCGTATTTTTATCCGAGAGAGAAAGAAGGGCGGACAGCTGATCGGCAGAGCCGCGAAGCTTCGTGAAGACGCGCTGCACGAGCTGGGCATCGAGCCCTTCTCCGCGGCTGATCCCCGCCTCCTCGGGAATATTCTCCAGATAGCGTCCCATCTGCTGCGCCACGCGGAAGCCGATGCCATATGGCATACCACTCTTCGTAAAGGCATCATTCAGCGCATCCAGCAGCTCGAGCTCCTTATCATTGAGGCCCATGCCCTCCTTCACGCGGAAATCATCATACTCCCCGGCCGTGATCTCCTTGTACACCTTTCTCTCTTGCGGCGAAAGCTTCAGCAGGTCACGGAAATGGCACTGGCTGAGCGTGATCACATTCGCGCGATCGAGGATCTTATCCGAGAAATGGCAGGTGGACTCATCCACATTCACCGTCCCCGTGAAGAGCACATTCCTCCCCACCGGGATCTCCGGCGGATACTTCTCACTGTTGTAAAGGCGCGGGGCGAGCGATGGATTGTACAAACGGATCATCGGATGATCCTCTTTCTCCAGCACGGAAATGAACTGTGCGAAATAATGCTCCACACGCGCCAGATTCATCTCATCGAAGCAGACGATGTACTGCTTCTCCGGATGTGCCGCCGCATCGATCAGAAGCTCAGCGAGCCCCGTATCCGCACTGCGGTACACCATATTCTTCATATCCACATAGCCCAGGACATCCCCGTCATCCATCCATGACGGACGGACCGGCAGGAAACGCACCTGCGACTCGGGAAGCCCCAGCGCACGCCCGTAGAGACGCACCAGCCCGGACTTGCCGATCCCGCTTTTCCCTGCGAGGATGACCAGGCGGGACGACTTCATGGAGATATGGAAATGGAACAGATCCTTCTCTGCATAGAGGAGGCCGTCATTTTCCGCCGCCTCCTTCAGACGGGCGAGGAGATCTCCCTCCGCGAACGGCTTCGGCAGCTCTTTCACCGGCGCTGCCGGCTCCTGATGCATTTCCTCAAAGGCAGGCGCCTTCTCTATCGCCTCGGCCTCGTGGGAAAGACGGGGATCCCGCCGATTTCTTCTAGGCGCATACGCCTCTTCACTCGAAGCACCGATGCCAAGGCTCTGCACCAGATCATCGAGCGCCCTCTGCGTCATCTGCTCACGCGCCTCATGGACAGGCTCTTCCTCCTCCGCCTCATCCGCGAAGGGATTCACCGAGACCCCGCAGTCCTTCAAGAGGTCTGCATCCCGCGGCACCGGCTTCAGATTCAGCCTGAGATCCGCCAGAAATACCTCCGGTACGAACCAGAGCGGGCTCTCTGCACAGCGAAGGATGTGCGAGGACAGCTCCGAATTCTGTCCGTCCACCACCGCATACCCCAGCTGGCCGCGGTTCTTCACACGGAAATACGCTCCGCCCTCCCCGATCACACGGGGATCGAAGGCCTCATCATACAGCGGCGCAAAGACCACCCACGGCCCGATCTTATTCTCATAATTGCGCGTCGCCGCCACAATGAGACGAGGCGACACATCATTATTCCAGTAACGCTTCGACAGCCCCGGCAGCGGCCGATCCGTCAGCAGATGATGGCAGAACTTATTGATATCCCCATCAAAGACCGGTGCCTCCTCCGTGCCGAAAGCCGGCACCGGATAATAATTCCGGTCCTCCTCCATGAAGGGCGTCCCCTGCTCCTTCACCATATCATCCAGCACAAAGTACCTGTTATTGCGGAGTGACGGTGTAAACGACACGAAGCAATCCCCGAAAACGGACTCCAGATTTGCCAGCGCCGACTCCTCATCGGCGAATGAATTGTATCCGAATCCGATACGGCTCATGAAGCCCGTGAAGCCGAATTTCTCCCCATCCTCGAAACCTCTCGGCACCGGCGAGACAGGGTCCACGAAGAAACGGAAATCCTTCACCCCCGCCTGCGGCGTCGCACTCTTCACCACATTGCGCACCCGCCCAAGCACCTTGCCATCCGCCTGACGGACCGCTGAATACGAATCATTCATGTACATGTTTGCCATATGCATCCTTCTTTCGATGGCAGCATAGAAGACTTTGAGAGCCTGCGAATGAGGAGCGGCTGAGACACACGGTCACTTGCCCGTTTTCACAAAAACGGCGCTTTATCCATTCCTTTGCGCCGCTCCTTCCTCTCGCATTTCTTATTTCTCATTCAATTTCTATGCTGCGCTTTCTATATCTCTGACGATATAGAATTCACCTGACCCGTGAACAGACACTGTCCCGGGCCGAAACGATTATACCAAATGGCAAAAGTTGGAAAGCAGAGATTGGGTTCAGGGTTCAGGTTGATGGGTTCAGGGTTGTGGTAGCAGCTTCGCTGCAAAATATATATTTGCGGCGAAGCTGCTGCCTTCATTCCTGATTTCTCATCCCTGAGCCGAGCAGAGCTTTCATTCAGGGGCAAGGGAGGATAACTCCCACGAGCTAATCCTTTTGCCATTTCCTCTTATTTTAGCATAAGAAGGAGAAAGAGGGTATAATGAGGAGAATGGGATAGCAGTGACTAGTGACTAGTGACTGGGGACTAGGGACTGGGGACTAGGGATTAGGGACTAGGGACTCTCTCGTATCGTCATTTCGAGCGCCAGCGAGAAATCTTTTTCATTCGCGTTCAGGTAGTCGATGACAGGAAACCCAAACGGGAAACCCGCTCCCCAAGAGACTTTCGGGCATCGCCCCATATGTACGCGGCGAAGCCGCCACCTGAACCCATTGAACCCGCTGAACCTTTAGTGATAAGTGGCTAGGGATTAGGAATCAGGAGTGACTAGTGACTAGTGACTGGTAGCTAGGGATTAGGTTTGCGATACGAGAAAACCACTAGGGAAACACTGATTAAATCTGACTCTACGATTTAATCAGCGTTTCCCTGGTTTCAAACCTCCGCGGCGCTTCCCTGTTTTTATGCGCCGCACCACCATTTCTCATTTCTCATTTCTCATTCAATCGAGGATTTCAAACGTAATCAAAGGGCGCCCCGCCCTGCGGGCTAACCCGGAACCCTTTTTGTTATCCAATGTGCCAAGGAACCTCATTTATGGATATGATCAAGAAACTGCACCGACAATTCATACTTCTGGCCACGCTGGCGGTGTTCATCATCATAGCGGTCGCGCTCTCTGTCATCAATGGGATGATGTACCTCATTGTGCGGGGGGACATTCATGATGTGCTTGAGACCATCGCAGACAATGGCGGCGTCATCACCACGCGGCGCATAAGTGGGGGAGGCTGGCTCCCGGATGGCAGCTGGGTCGAGGATACGCCGGAATTCACGTACCAGACCCGTTATTTTTCCGTACTGCTGGACAGTGATGGCACGGCCAAGGTGACGAATATCAATCACATCGCTGCCTTTTCGGCGGAAAGTGCGGTAGAGGCAGCAGTGGCTGCGGTGAAGACCGGGGAGAGCGAAGGCTATTTCCAAAAGCAGAAGGGGACCTATGCATACCATGTGAGCCGTACCACGGATGGCGATCTGCTGGTCGTCATTCTGGACTGCACGCGGGATCTGTCGGCGGTGAAGGCCTTCCTGAAATATTCTTCTCTCTTCGGGCTGCTCTGCCTTCTGCTTTTCGTCGGTATCGTGACGGTGCTTTCGGGGATCGCGATCCGCCCCTTCGTCAGAAATATGGAGAACCAGAAGCGATTCATTACGAATGCCAGCCATGAGCTGAAGACGCCGATCGCGATCATTTCCGCGAATGCGGAGGCGATGGAGCTGATCAACGGCAAGAACGAGTGGACGGGCAATATCATTTCGCAGGTGAAGCGCCTCTCGCTCCTCATCAATGACCTTGTGCTGCTCTCCAAGATCGGGGAGACGTCGGCCAAGGATCTGACGCTTGTCGATACGGATCTTTCGGAGGCGGTGAAGAGCAGCACGGGCAGCTTCCGCCAGATGATCGAGGACGCGGGAAAGACGCTCTCTGTGGAAGCGGAGAGCGGCATCCATGCGAAGGTCGAGCCGCGGCTCTTCTCGGAGATCGTAAGCATCCTTCTGGACAATGCGGTCAAGTACTGTGATGAGAAGGGGACGATCACTACCCGCCTTGAGAAACATAAAAAGGGCGTGATCCTCTCTGTCTCCAATCCGTATCAGGAGGGAGCGTCAGAGGACTATGAGCGCTTCTTTGAGCGATTCTACCGCGGAGACACCTCGCACAACAGCAAAAGGTCCGGCTATGGCATCGGTCTTGCCATGGCGCGCGACATGGCAAGGCTCATGAAGGGAAGCCTCGATGTTTCATACAAGGATGGGGTCATCACCTTTAGCCTGAGCCTCGCTTGAATGAGGAATGAGGAATGAAGGTGGTGGCTTCGCCGAGATCGATGACGAGGTCGCAGCTGTTCTGGCATTCGTTATCTCGAGTGCGACGTTTTTCGCCGCTCAGGATGACGAAATGGGGCGATGCCCGAAAGTCGTATGTAAGTCACTGATCACTCGAGGCTCCTAATCCTTAATCTCTGCTTTCAAACTTTTGGGAATCCCCTTTTCCCGTATCGTCATTTCGAGCGTAAGCGAGAAATCTTTCTTGCAGGCCGATAAACGATGCATGTGTGAAAGCAGAAATACGCAGCACCAAGGCGTCGTTTCCCTGTCAATGCCTATGTGATACTGACCGCAGTGCAAGAAAGATCCCTCGGCTGCGCTCGGGATGACAACGTCGCGAAGCGCTATCAAAATTCTGCGGCGCTTCATTATTTTTCGCGCCGCACCACCATTTCGCATTTCGCATTTCTCATTTCTAATTTCTCATGCAAGCGAGGCTTTCATTTGCCATCAAGGGGTAGCACGCCCTACGGTCTAAGCCTGAACCTTGAACCCTGTCCCCCTCTTTAGTACAATAGAGCAAAAGGAGGTACGAGCTATGTTTGTCGGTGTAGATCTGGTGAAGATCGCGCGGTGGGAGCGGATCCTTGAGAAATTTCCCCGCCGCGCGGAGAAGATATTCACGGAAGAGGAGATCGCGCATTGCGAGAAGAAAGGGAAAAAGCGTGCGGAGTCGTATGCAGCGCTCTGGGGCGCGAGAGAAGCGGCAGGGAAGGCACTCGGGATCGGTATCTTCGGTTCGGCGTGGCAGGATGCGTATGTGACCTGGGGCGAGTGGGGGCAGCCGATGCTTCACCTCGCAGGGATGTTCGCCAAGCGGGCAGAAGAGCTTGGCATTACGGAGATGTCGATCTCTATTTCACATGAAGAGGAGATGGCGATCACGGTGGTCGTCATGGCAGGAGGTCATCATGAAGTACATCACGACGGCTGATGAGTCGCGCTCGCTCGATAGGGAAGCGATGAAGAACTACGGATTTCCCGAAGCGGTGCTGATGGAGAATGCAGGAAGCGATGTGGTATCGCTCATTCAGCCAGAGATCGATTGGAAGGGAAAGTCTGTGGTGGTGGTCTGCGGGACGGGCAATAATGGCGGAGACGGCTTCGTCATCGCAAGGTATTTGTGCGCGCTGAGTGCAAGCGTCGCGGTACTCTTGTGCGGCAATGAGGCGCATATGAGTGAAACGGCACGTCTGTATCGCAGGATCGTTGAAAAAATGTGGGTGCAGGTCATCCCTGTCAGTGAGGATACGGACTGGGAGACGCCTTTGGAAAGCGCGGATGTCATCGTGGATGCGCTGATCGGTACGGGGCTTTCCCGAGAGGTCAGCGGCGTGAAGGCCGAGGCCATAGAGATGATGAATGCGTCGCGTGCGTCGGTGGTTTCTGTCGATGTACCGAGCGGTCTGTCTTCGGATACGGGAGAGCCTATGGGGCTTGCCGTCATGGCAGATTACACGGTGGCGCTGGAGTCGTACAAGCGCTGTCATGTGCTTTCTCCGGGGCATGAGTACTGCGGCAAGGTGCTCTATAGCGCGATCGGCCTCCCTGCGGCTGTGGGCCGCTCTCTTCCTGTGAGCCTTATCGAAGAGAGAGAGGTGGGAAATCTGCTGCCTCTCCGGGAGCGCATGTGTCATAAAGGAAAGAATGGATTCATCGGCATCATCGCCGGCTCGGCTGGCATGGAAGGGGCGGCGCTCCTCGCCGGACAGGGCGCGCTTCATGCCGGAGCCGGCAAGGTGGCTGTCGTGACTGTGCCAAAGGCGGCGGCTGTGATAGCGGGCAAGGTGCCCGAGCTTATGGTTTCGTCCGTGGGGGATTCGGATTTCTTCACGTCTGCTATGGCAGAGGAAGTCCTCCAAAAGGCAGAGGCCTATGATGTGCTCGCCATCGGCCCGGGGCTTGGCCGTGACGCAGAGACGCAGCGCTTTGTGAAGGAGATCCTCACACGCTGGAGGAAGCCGATCATCGTCGATGCAGATGCGCTGTATGCGGTGAAGGAGATGGAGATCGATCTCGCTCGCTGCCCCGGCCAGCTGATCCTGACGCCGCATGTGGGGGAATTTGCCCATCTGACGGGAAGGACGGCGGCTGAGGCGGAAAGAGAGCGCATCGATGGTGCAATCGCTTTTGCGATGGAGCGGGGAGTGACGCTCGTCCTGAAGGGCATGCCGACCGTCATCGCCACGGCAGATGGCTTCGCTTATGTGAATGTGACCGGAAATCCCGGCATGGCGACAGGCGGTATGGGCGATACCCTGACCGGGATCATTGCCGCTCTTGCTGGGCAGGAGATGGATCCGGAGCCGGCTGCGATCTGCGGCGTCTATCTTCACGGCCTTTCAGGCGATCTCCTTGCGAGAGAGACACCTGTCGGCTATACTGCGAGCGATGTGGCAAGGATGGTGCCGAGGGCGAGGGAAATGGTGACGGGGGACTAGTAGCTAGTGACTAGTGACTGGTGACTGGTAGCTAGGGATTAGTAGCTAGGGATTAGGCTTGCGATACGAGAAAACCGCAAGTTTCAAACCTTCGCGGCGCTTTTGATTTTTATGCGCCGCACCACCCCTTTTTGAACCTATAGAACCCGATGAACCTCTTTTGCACGCCGTCAAAGGGCGGCACGCCCCACGGGCTAACCCCGAACTATTTGTACCTATTTTACAAAAGGAGACTTATATGTTATCCATCAAACAGATCTGGAAATACCTTCTTGCCATCGTACTGACACTCACGGTCGGGCTGGCGGCCGCGGGCTGCGGCGGTGGCGCGGCAGCTTCGTCCTCTGCGGCTTCGAAGGCAAAGAGCAGTGAGGCGAAGAGCGGGAAGGCTCTCACGGTACGTATGCTCGATATCGGACAGGGCGATGCCTGCCTGCTGGAGAAGGATGGAAAATTCGTCTTGATCGACAGCGGAGACATCGAGCACCGTGACACCATCGTGGCACTGCTCAAAAAGTATCACGTGAAGAGTCTCTCCAAGGTCGTGATCACGCATCCGCATGCCGATCATCTGGGCGGGATGCAGGCCATTTTCAAAAATTTCAAGGTCGAAGCCATCTATGATGACGGCATGCCAGCCGGCACGGCGTCTTACAAGAACTATTTGAAAGCCATCAAGGCGAACCAGATCCCCTATAAGGCGCTGAAAGCGGGCGATGCGCTTACCTTCTTCAATGGCGTCAGCTACAAGGTGCTCGGGCCGGTCAAGGTCATCAAGGATCAGAAGGGAAATTCCGACTTCAATAACAATTCCATCGTCGGCCGCCTCTCTTATGGCAATTTTTCCATGATGTTCACCGGCGATGCGGAAAAAGAGGAGGAAGCATCCATCCTCGCTGACCGGGGGACTCTCAAGAGCGATGTGCTGAAGGTCGGCCATCACGGCAGTCGCACGTCGACGTCTCCAGAGTTTTTGAAGGCTGTCGCGCCGAAGGAGGCTTTCATTTCCTGCGGACTGAACAATGACTATGGACATCCGCATAAGACGACCGTGGCGAAGCTTGAAAAAGCCAAGGTCCACATTTACCGTACCGACCGCGACGGCACGCTGACCCTGACCACCACGGGGGACGGCTACAAGATCACAAAGGAGCGCTAAGATGAAAAAGGAACTGACACTGGACCGCATCGAGGAGAAGGTGGCGGTCTTCCTGACGGAAGAGGAAGAGGAGATCAAGCTGCCCGCCGCCTGGTTTGAGGATCTCCACGAAGGCATGGCGATCGATATGAGCCTTGTAGAAAATGAAGACAGGGAAGCCGCTTCGCTTGCAGAAGCGGAGGACCTGCTGGCTGAAATCAAAAGGATGAATGGGGAGTGAAAGTTCAGGGTTCAGGTTTGTGGTGCGGCGCACAAATCAAAAGCGCCGTAAGTTTGAAAGCAGGGATGAGTGGCTAGGGATTAGCAGTGACTGGTGACTGGGATTCTCCGGCATCGTCATCCCGAGCGCAGCCGAGGGATCTCTACTGCACTGCGGGAATCAGCGTGTATGCGCCTGGGAAAAACGATGTCTTGGTGCTGTCTCACATCAGGCAATGAGCGTTCTGCCATAGAGATTTCTCGCTTGCGCTCGAAATGACGACGTCGCGAAACGCCATCAAAACTCCGCGGCGCTTCATTATTTTTTGCGCCGCACCTTCCCCGCCCTACCCGTAGAACCTACAGAACCCGCTCCCCTCTTTCGCAAACAATCGAAGGGCAGCACGCCCCAAGGGCTAACCCTGAACCCTGAATCCTGCCCTTTTTTATTTTTCCCTTTACATTTTTTGATTTCCTTCTAATATAAGACATATCACATGTTGGAAGTGATCATTCTTATATCAGGAGGTTTTTTATGGCACAGACTAAGAGAGAAAACTTGTACAGGAGGCTTTTTGACCCGCCCGGGAAATCACTGTATGCCAAAGGAGCTGTGAAGAAATAAATCCTCATTTCTTTACAGCCCCTTTTTACTTTGCTTTCATTTGGTTCAGGGCTCTCGTGGCGGCTTCGCCGCCTTTTTTTAGAAGATGGTATTCTCG
>OIZI01001272.1_pt1 | contig 11073 bp, 20 predicted proteins | sample 1588441 | NCBI WGS metagenome assembly OIZI01 (sample SAMN03283284) | human gut metagenome | biome: human-associated habitat; material: feces | host: Homo sapiens | place: Peru | collected 2012
GTAACACCGGGTACTGTAACACCGGGGACTGGAACACCGGGAACTGTAACACCGGGAACTGTAACACCGGGAACAGGAACACCGGGTACAGGAACACCGGGGACAGGAACACCGGGGACTGGAACAAATCTTCTTGTAATACTGGTTGTTTTAATACAGAAGAACAGAAGATTATGTTGTTCAATAAACCGTCAAATATGACTTATAACGATTGGTCTAGATCGGATGCAAGATATTTACTGAATCAGATACCGAAAAATGTTGTTGAATGGGTGTATGAAGAAGATATGACTGATGAAGAAAAGGCAGCGCATCCAACTTATGAAACAACAGGCGGTTATCTCAGAGTGCTTGATGAATCTGAATGTGCACAAATTTGGTGGGACGGACTGTCGGAAATTGATAAATCCACAATAAAAGCGATACCAAATTTTGACGGTAAAATTTTTGAAGAATGCACCGGCATTAAAATTAGGGAGGTTGACGAGTGACCGAACAGGAAAAGGAAGATCAGGAACAAATCGAGTACCTGAGACAGTGGAAAGAAAAGAGGGAGAAGAAGCGTGAGAACAGACGAAAAGTTAAATTATATGATCGGCTGTTTGCAGGTCGCAAAAGACGAGATGGATCACATGGCTGAATGTGTCGGACTGGAACCAGAAGATTACAAAGATTCTGAACGGTGTGAAAAATACTGGAATTACATCAAATGTACCGGAATGCCGAACAGGTCACTGGTAACCGATAGCCTGCGGAATGTCGCAAGAATGGCGTTCAAACTGGCAAGGGAGATGGAGCATGGACGATGAAGAGGATCTGTCACTGGAACATGACTGGGAATGTGACAAAAAGTGTAATACCTGCGAAATGCAGGAACTGTGTGAAAAATTAGAAGAAAAAGAATAGGAAAGGAGACGGAGCTCCGGCCGGGCAAAGATATATCGGCTCCTTTCGAAAAAAATGTATATACAAGAAGATGATTTGAAACTGAACGAATGGCAGTTCGCTCAGCGGAAATATCTGGATTACGAAACTAAAAACCGGTTGACCGACACCAGGATTGTCGAATGGTACGAAAACTGGGGCGGTCAGGTGTATGTAAGCTATTCCGGCGGACTGGACAGCACTGTATTGCTTCACAAAGTCCGCAAATTGCTCGGGAAGGAAGTGCCGGCAGTATTTTCCAACACCGGCCTTGAATTTCCGGAAATCGTGAGATTTGCAAGAAAAGCGGAAGAGTCTGGTGCGTTCGTGACGATCTATCCGAGAAATAAGAGAAAGAAACGCTTCCGTGGAGATAAAGAGGGAGAACGGATTCTATTTAAGGATATCGTAACAGAGTGTGGTTTTCCTCTGGTTTCTAAGGAAGTAGCATTAAAAATACAGAAATTACGGCACGGAAAACTTTCGGATAGATACAGAAATTACTTGCTTAATGGTGACGAGCGTGGAAAGTTCGGCGTACTACCGAAAAAGTGGAGATTCCTGCTGGATACAGAATTTGACACGTCCGAAAAGTGTTGCCACATTATGAAGAAAATGCCGTTCAAGGAATACGAAAAGCGTACTGGCAGAAAACCATATGTCGGAACCACGCAGGACGAGGGATTCATGAGGGCACGCCTGTACGCAAGCACCGGCTGCAATGTCTATGACGGGAAAACGATAAAGAGCCAACCGTTAGGATTCTGGACACGACAGGATATCTTGAGATACGTGGTGGAAAATGAATTAGAAATCTGTTCCGTATATGGTGAGATCCGGCAAGATGCACAAGGGAACTATTACACGACCGGCGAACAGCGAACTGGATGCATGTTCTGCGGATTCGGAGCGCATCTGGAGCAGGAGCCGAACCGGTTCCAGCGAATGTCCGCGACACATCCGAAACACTACAGGATTTGCATGAATCTGGAGAACAATGGTGTGAAGTACAAGGATGCATTGGAAACATGCGGGATCTGCACGGAAACATGGGAACAGCAGGGACAGATGAGAATAGAGGATTTTTTAGGAACATGAGCATTGATGACAGCCAGGAACAGCTGAGATTTGCGTAGAAAGGATGTGGAAAAAATATGTATTATGACTACGATGAAGAAGAGTTCTATTCAGACAGCAAATATCAAGAACAGGTAGAAAACCTTGAAGAAGCAATTAAAGCTTCAGTAAAATCAGAAATTCTTGATGAGATGAACAGGCTGAGAACGGAGAACGAAAAGTTACAGGGCATCAAAGACCACTTTGATGAAGTAAAGCGAGACTATGAAAAAAAGAAGGCTGAGTGCGATAGAGTTGTCCGGAATGCAGAACACAACGCAAAAAGAATGAGAATTGCTGAATTGATGAAGGATCATAAGGTCGTAAAATGGAAAATCACTTGGACGTTGGTATATGGACAGAAATGTGACAAGTGCGATTCTGATCGAAATGTAGAAATTAAATTACAGTCAGGAAGAGTCGTGAATGATTCGTGCGAATGCAAGACGGACAGTAAGAGGTATTATTACCCAAAAAGTTATATATTAAGTGAGTTTACTGACAGGCACGGAGCCGGAAGGATAACAGCTAATTACTCCGAGGAAAAGACCGACAATGAGAAAGATACGTATTATACATTATACGCTTGTACAGTGTGCGACAATTTTACGGATGCCAAGAAAAAGAAAACGATAGAAACACTCGATGATGAAATATTCAGAATGCTGTTTGACGAACAGGAAGAGTGCCAGGAAGTGTGCGATCGTTTAAATGCCAGCCTTGGCGATTACATGTATACGATGGATGGAACTGGAGTAAAAGAATACCTCAAAATGTCGAATGAGTAGAAAAGACGGAATATATGAGCTTGAAGAGTTGAAAAGAAAAGATCGGCTTAGAGTGATAAGTGATGAAGATATCTTGGAAGCATCAAAGCACATGGAAGCAATCATGGAAATTATAGAGAAATACAAGGGGTAGCAATGTTTGAAGAATTATATAAATTCATATCCAGATTGCATTGCGGTATAAAGTTCATGTCGGAAAAGGATTTTAACGAGCTTTTATCTCGGTGCAACTGGGAACAAAAGATTTATGCATTGTGCTTTAGATATTGGTAAACGAGGAGAAAAATCATGAGAGTAGCACTGATTGATGTAGACGGTCATAACTTCCCAAGCCTTCCGCCGATGAAATTGTCAGCACATCATAAATAGCTTGTGAACGTTTCGAAGATTATAAAGTGTAGGTGATTGAGTGAGAGAAAAAGAATATCCGGATGCGACAATCGGAATTAATGATGAATGGCTTGAAAACTTTTTGGACAGGGAAGTTATACTTCCTAATAACAAAAAAGACAGTAAAATTATAAAAGAATTTTTAGAAGAAATTTCAACAGGAAAGGAATAACGAATGCCCGGTAAACCGGGTTGGTGCATAGTGAATAGCAGTGATGTACCGAAAAATTTCAACACCGTGGCTATAAATCCCGTCTTGGAAACGTGGCGGGATGTATAAGAGCAAACGAATGGTGATCCACGATACGGCAATCGTAGCGTGGTGTTATGAAAGTATGTTGGTTTTCAACAGGAATAAGCAGTTTTGTAGCGTGTTATCTGGCAAAGGATGTGGATGAGATCATCTATACACATGTGGCGAATCAGCACCCGGATAGCCTGAGATTCTTACATGATTGTGAGAAACTGTTAGGCAGAAAGATAACAGTCCTACAGTCTGATGAATACCGGGATGTGGACGATGTGATTGAGAAGACGAGATGCATCAACACTCCATTCGGTGCACCGTGTACCAAAAAGCTGAAAAAGAGAGTACGGATGAAATGGGAACGGGAACATCCAGATCACCATATCTATGTGTGGGGAATGGATGCCACCGAAAAGAACCGTGCTGCCAGGCTAGAAAGGACACTGACAGACTATGAGCACGAATTCCCACTGATTGAGCACAATCTGACGAAAGAGGAAGCGCACGGGATAGCGGACAAGCTTGGATTGAAGCGACCGATCATGTATGACATGGGATATCGTAACAACAACTGTGTAGGCTGTATCCGCGGAGGAATGGGCTACTGGAACAAGATCCGCGTGGATTTCCCGGAAGTGTTCGCACGAAGAGCAAAACAGGAGCGAGAAATCGGACATAGCTGCATTAATGGCGTGTTCCTGGATGAACTTGATCCAACGAGAGGAAATATCAATGATGAAGTCATGGAGGACTGCACAATAGCGTGTCAACTTCTGACTTGGAACAAATAATAGTACCTTGACAATTGAATATTGATGGTTGGAATGGTATAATTTCCGTATAAATTAAATGTACGGGAGGAAATGCCAATGAAAGAAGTTAAAGGAATTGATGAATGTTTTGTGTGCGGTGCTACTATTGATTGGGAATACATACCAAGTCCGAGAAATGGTCAAATTATCACCTATATGGTACCAGATGTAAAAGCAGACATAACTGCAATCGGGCGAGAAGATGATAAAATAAAATTAGAAGTCTTGTGCACGTGCCCTAAATGTGGAATCAAAAATAAATACATCAAAACAGTATAATTCATCTACCAACCATCAATATTCGGTGGTTGGTATTTTTTTACGCATTTTTAGGGAGAAAGGAACGAATTATGATTGATTTGGAGAGAGAAAAGAAGAACTTCCAGAACCATGTAGCAACATTCACAGATTATGGAAACATCAAGATTCTGGATTTTAAAAGACCAGATAGTAATGAATACCGCATCAGATTTCTTTTTGAAGAAGATTATTACAGATTGCATATATCTGGAGACCTCGGAGAACTTACGGCAAGTAATTATACTAATATGCGATTTGAGACATTCGAGGAGCATTTTGCGAATAATACCGGGTATTTCAATAAGAAAATCGACTGCATGAATAGAGCCAGATATTACTATGATGCGGAACAAGCGCGCGAAGATATCTATGAATACATGATGGAACATGGATTCAACGGGGATGAATGCCAGGTGGACGAATTTATAGATGATTCTCTAGTGGATTTTGACGATGAATCTGGAATCAGTGATGCTGGTTATGATGTTTTGAAAGATTGCTATCCGGAAGTCTGGGAAGAAGTATCTGATTTTGGAAAAATGAGCACTGGAATTTTAGATTTGTACATGCTGGCATTTAAACTGGCGATGAAGCAATTGAGAGAAAGGAATGAATTATGAGTAGTTATATGGTTAAATTGCCGAGAGGTATTGAAGTAGATATTTTCAATCTACCGGAAGATTTTGAAGAGCAGATAAAAGAGTCTTTCAAAGGCTATACAGCAGAAACAGCAAAAGAATATAGAAAATGTGACAAACTTAGATATATTGATTGCTGTATCAAGTGTTTAAATGGTGGAAATCGTTCTTACAATATTGTAAATGAAATGATAGAAGGACGTATTCTTTATGTATGGAGAGAATATGGAGAAATCATTGAGAAAGATATCTATTGCTCTGAGTTTATGAAAGATTGCTATGATAGAGGAAAAGAAGATGCAAGACTGCATTCTCACTTTGGCAGTGATGACCACCACATTTATGACCAGATTCAGAAAGTGCTTGTAAAAGTAATTACAATTGTAATGAACTATGAGGATTGATGAAGAAAAGGAGAAAGCGAGGATAAAAAATGAGTAAAGCGAAGAAGTGTGACAGATGCGGTAAGTTCTACGAAAAAAATGTGGTGATGAAATCGAAAGGTTCATTTCTTGGAAGTACCATTGGAGGAATCAATACAGCGACAAAAGAAGGAAAAACAGATGAACACTTCGACCTGTGCGATGATTGCATTAAGAGGCTGGGTGAGTGGATTAAAAAACAGAATTTGGACAGTAGGTGGATCCCTGTTAGTGTAAGATATCCAGACAACGCAAGAGAAGTATTGGTAACCATAAAGCGAACCGAAACCGGAAAATCCAGATATATGATAGATAAAGCAAAGTGTATCCATGACATATACACGGATAGAACAGTGTGGGATTCCTATGAGTATGGAGCTATAGGGATTTCAAACGCAAAACATATGGAAGTTACCGCATGGATTGAATTACCGGAACCGTATAAGGAGGATACACAGGATGAATAAAGAAAACGCAGACGGCATCCGGGAACTGATTGAAAATCTGAAACAGGAAGCTGTTGAGGAATACAAAAGAGAGCATGGGATCGGCTGGATCCCGTGCTCTGAGAGGATGCCGGAAGTTATAGACGGAAGGTTCTATATGTGTTTAGTGGAAAACCACTTGGAAGATCCGCCGATGATGTGCCAGTGCGAAGAAGAGTACGGCTTTGGCTTCTGGAAAGATATATACGATCCAGCAACACTTGGCTTTGTGGATTCCGAGTTTGAAACAATGGAAGAACTGGGCTATGAAAAAGTCCTATATTGGATGCCTTTACCAGAACCGCCAGAAAGTGAGGAAGAATAATGGTATCAAATCAGATTATTGAGGTCTTAAATGAGATCTGCAACAAATTCGGTCTGGCAATCGACTGGACGAGTAAGAACGTACAGCCGTATTTGCAGGAACTGATGACAAAATGCGTGGCGTATAAATTTGCAACTAGCATCTTGTGGCTGATATTCGGAATTCTTGTTTGCACTATAGGATGTGTGCTTGCAAAAATGGCAGTTGGTAGTTGGAAGAAATACAAAAAAGAACCATATACCGATTACGATACGAATTGCTTTTTTCAGACCATGGCAAGCGGTATCCTTCTCGCTATTGGAATTGTTATGGTTGTATGTAACATTACCACAATGATCGCTTGTAAGACGTTCCCGGAAAAAGTGGTGCTGGATATGATAACCCAGTACATGAAAGGTTAGCAACATGGCTGCAATGGAAATTGTGAAAAGAGGTGAAATTGATGCTTAAACCAAGAGTAAGAGCCAGAGATTTTGAAAAATTCGGATTCAAGCGGTGCAAAGGAATTCCGAAGAGCAGCGAATGCTACTATCTCTGCGTTGCGCGTGGAATGAAAATGCTGTTCGTCAGTGATTACGTTTTTACGATCGATGATTGGAGGTCTGATGATCCGCGTATTCATAAGGATGCGAATTGCCGGTACCGAGATCACAGGGATGCTCTGGACATTGTGTATGAGTTAATTAAAAGTGGAATGCTGATAAGTGAATGGGAGGAAGTGTGATGAGACTGATTGATGCAGACGAGCTTCTGGAACGTGTGGAAGCGAGCATGAAAAACAACACGCACAGAAATGGAAACGCTGCGCTTAACCATATTTCGGAACATATGCATTTTATGAGACTTATTGTAGATCAGCCGACATTGTTCGATGTGGAAGGTAAGAGGCTGATGGAAATATACAAGCTGTTCAACATTGATGGAAGTCTAAAAAGAAAACTGACAGTGGAAGAAATGGTGATGTTATATCATATTGCAGATGTGATGAGAGGTGGAAGAGATGAAGAATAAAGAGAAGTTTGCGAAAGAGATTGTGGAGCTTGCGTGTAATGAATCTGATATTGCAGTATCTAAAGCTACCGGAAATCCAATCGATTGCAGTATTATCGAATATGATTGTTGTGCATTGTATGAAGGTGGTACATATAATGATGACACATGTCGTGGAGCACTTAGAGAATGGGCTGAATCCGAGTACATTGAAAAGCCAGTGATAAACAAGAGGGATAGAGCGTTTTTGGAGTATATTGGTACAGGAATAAATTATATAACTAGGGATATGGATGGTGGTTTGTTCATTTATATCAGCAAACCACATAAACTTATTGACTGTTGGGAAAGTAGTGAGTGTGAATCAGACAAAGGCTTAAAATTCTTTAAGTTGGATTTCCCAATGGTCAAATGGTCAGATGAAGAGCCGTGGATTATCGATGATCTGAAAAAACTTGAGGTGGTTGAAGAATATGAATATTTAGAGCAAAAAGCACGGATTATTCCAGAAACGTTTGAAGTAGGAGAAGGGAAAGACTGGGAAGCGATCGGGAATATATTCGACAACCCAGAATTGATAGGAGAGACAAAAGATGGCGAAAGTAGATAAAGAATACACTTGGAGAATGCAAGGAATGACACATGCGCTGGAAGTTGTCCGTGAAAACGGCATTGAAGCACTTGCTAAAGAGGTTAAAATGCGCGGATTTACAAGAGTACCGCTTGGAGTCCCGGACAGTGAGTGGAGACGTTTTGTCGATGTAATCTCCACAAACTTGTATAACATGACAATCACAACAGCAGCAATGGCACTGCATGATGGTTTTGGATTCGGAAAAGACAGGTTGAGAAAATGGAAGTCTGTTTTTGACAAGAAAGTAGAACAAGCTATGAACATTGACTGGCTTGGTGAACACTATGTGAGTTTCGAGGATTACGCAAACTATCTGAATGAGTTGTATGACGTTGGTATAGACATTAATGTCCTTGCCAGAGTGCAAAAGACGAACGATGCACTTATTCCTAGCTACAGACAGGCTAGTGTGGACAGAATACTGGAAATTCTCAAAGATGGCGGTTTTAACGAAGCTGCGGAATATCTGGACAAAAAGGTGAGATAGCCAAGTGTCAGCCTTGGTAAATGCTGACGAAAGGCAGGGAATATGAGAACACGTTTTTATAATCTTTGCAAAGGAGAAATCGATTTTTTAATCGAAAATTGTAATTTTACCGATGATGAACGCATATTAATAGAAATGGCAAGCAAAAGAAAAAGCGATATTGAGATTGCTGAAAGGCTCAGTGTAAGCACTTCTTTGGTGACAAAACGAAAGAAAAAGATAATGGACAAAATTCTTGAGTTTCTGAAAGGAGATGTGTGTATGACAACAATCTACGTAAATGGACAACGTGTTGACAAAAAAGACCTTGACAAAATGGAAATTCACATCGAAAGTGTGAAAAAGATTCTTTCCGAGAAATTGACAAAAAATAAATAGCAGTGTAGGATTGACCTGAATAGAGTTCAGGTCAATTTTATTAAAGGGGGAATTGACATGAACAAATTGAACGTAGGATACCTGCGGGTGTCGACTGAGGCACAGACAGAGAAATATGGTCTTGACTTACAGAAACAGAAGATTATAGAACGAGCAAATAAGGATGGTACCACCATTGATCGTTGGTATATCGATGGTGGCTATTCTGGAAGCAAGCTTGACCGCCCGGACATTCAAAGACTTCTGGAAGATGTAGAATTCGGGATCGTAAAATCTGTATATGTGTACAAACTTGATCGAATGAGCCGAGATACAATCGATGCTCTTACTTTGCTTTGCCGAACTTTGCCAAAATATGGTGTCAAGTTAATATCTGCCACCGAAGAACTTCGAATAGATACCCCGTCAGATAAATTCCTTACAAGTGTAACAGCTGTTGTTGGACAGTACGAACGGGAACTTATCTATATGAGAACCAGAGCCGGGATGGTTGAAAGAGTCAAAAAGGGACTCTGGATGGGTGGAGGACGAATTCCTTACGGATATTATTATGACCGCAACGATGGGATACTGCATGTTAAAAGCGGAGAATCAGAGAAAGTAATAGAAGCATATGAATTGTATCTGAAAGGTTATTCTTGTCAAAGGATTTCTGATTTACTCGACTTTTCATGTGATAAACATGTAAAAAATATTTTAACAAGCAAGGTATATTTAGGCTACATATTCTATAAAGGAAAATATTACAAAGGATTACACGAACCAATTGTTTCCGAAAAAATGTTTAACTCTGTTCATATTTTCATGAAGAAAAGAAGCTCGAATGCATATATAGGAAACAAATTTATGCTTTCCGGATTATGCTACTGTGGAAAATGCGGAGCAAGAATGAGATACAAAAAGTGGGGAAACTGTCATATCATGGAATGCTATTCAAGAGATGGCGGAAAACAACGCATGGTTCGAGATCCGAACTGTAAAAATTTACGCATGGACGCAAAAATGATCGAGCAAGAAGTTTCTGATTGTTTCCGGCGATTCATTGTGAATGTGAAGGCTGAAGAGAAAAAAGAAAATCAAAAATCCATTATTGAAAAGAAAATCAAAAAATCAATTGATAAGTTGAAAAAATTATACGCCCTGTATGGGGAAGGTGACAGTGATACATTACTTTCCGTTATACAGGAAGAGGAAAAAAGACAGAAATCATTAAAAACGGAATTAGAGGAATCTATCAGAGAGGAATCCGTAGATAGCAGCGTGAAAATAGAAAACATTCAAAGAGTTTCAACTATCTGGGATACTTTAACACCCAAAGAACAGAACAAAATTCTAAAAGAATGTGTGGAAAAAGTAGTCATAACTGATGGTGACATCGACATTCATTTTAATATTTCTTAATTTTTTCTCCTTACGAACTTCATCCCGATGAACGCAGTAAGGGGAAAACACAACATATTGACCAGAACTCTATTCAAATAACAATATATTGTGAAAATATTACTATTTGCTGACGGTTTGACCGTCTTTTTTTATGCGAAAATTCAACCATAAGGAGGCGGTCGAAATGTTTTCAGATGCTTTATTAACAAAGATATTTTCCGATGATCGTCTCAGGCATGTACCACTCGAATACCAGTCAACAGTCATTCATGTAGTGGAAGATGCCCTTGAAAAACGGTTCTATACGGAAAAACCATACGCTGAAAAAGAGGAAATTCTAAAAGAGTTATGTGAAAGGTAGGTAGATACCTATGTATGAAAATCCATATTTACAGAATCCATACCTGCAACAACGGTTTTACCAACAGCCGCAGCAGTACCAACAGATGCAACAGCTTCAGCAACCGACTCAGCAAATCCAGCAGCCACAGTTTCAGTCACAGCAATTACCTCAGTTGATCGGAAGACCAGTAAACCAAGTAGAAGAAATAACAGCAAACGATGTACCGATGAATGCTCCGTATGCACTTTTTCCAAAATCAGACCTTTCGGAAATCTATCTTAAATCCTGGACAGCTAACGGAACGATTCAAACCATAGCCTTTAAACCTGTTCAAATGAATCAGGCTGACAATTCCTTGCGTAATCAGTCAGAATTGAAATTAGGACTATCTGAGGACGTCACACAGGTGTT
>OIZI01001274.1_pt1 | contig 11054 bp, 13 predicted proteins | sample 1588441 | NCBI WGS metagenome assembly OIZI01 (sample SAMN03283284) | human gut metagenome | biome: human-associated habitat; material: feces | host: Homo sapiens | place: Peru | collected 2012
TTTCAGCCGGAGCAGACCGTCAATGTCACTGTTCCCCAAAACACCATCCAGGTAGTCCTGGTGGAGCCTGGAAAGCTGGCCCGGATTGCGGAAGTCGGCACCACCTTGGATGCCATGCAGCGAACCGTAGGCGGCGATATTGAAGCCTATTACCCTTTCGAGGAACAGGTCTGCATTGTCTGCAACGAGGAAGGAAAAATCAACGGCCTGCCCCTGAACCGGGCCATCCGGGATGCGGATACCGGAGATATTGCGGATATTATTGCCGGTACTTTCTTCATCTGCGATTGCAGCGGAGAATCCTTCGGCAGCCTTTCCACGGAGCAGCAGAAGCGGCATCTGGAAAAATACCGCTTCCCGGAACGGTTCTTCCGTACACGAGACGGTATTGAATCCGTGCCCTATAAGCCCCAAAACCGAGAACGCTAACACCCATGGCAGGAAGGAGGTGATGCCCATTTGAACACAAAATCCACCGCATCCTGTGGCTGCGGCAAGCCCAGGACAACACCTATTTCCCTGGAGGAAAAGCGATGGCTGAAAGAAAAACTGTACCAGTCCCGCTACGATGAATGTATGCAGGCCCGTCGGGAGGCATGGCTGTTTCTTCGGCCCGGTCATAAAAAGAGCTATCGATAGGAGGTTTGTCTTTTATAGAGCAAGCATCGCCTTTTGTCCCCAAAAGGCAGCTTGTCAGGGCGTATCCCTGAAACCCTCTATATTTATAGGAGTGAAATGAAGAATAGAAACTATGAAATCAAAGTCCGGCTGACACAAGCGGAACTGGTGCATCTGACCCGGCTGGTCAGAGCTTCCGGTCTGTCCCGAGAAACTTATCTGCGCAGGCTCATTTCCGGCGTTGTCCCAAGAGATGCGCCCCCACCGGACTTCTTCTCCATGATGCGGGAACTGCATTACATCGGGAACAACCTCAATCAGATCGCCACGAAAGCCCACGCTCTGAATGCCATCGATGCCAAGCACTATGACGATGGTATGCGGCTGTTTGAGGAGGCTGTTCAGAAAATCCTGTCGGCGGTCCTCGACCCCGTGCCTATGGAGCTCTGACCCATGGCCGTTACATCCATCTGGCGTGTTCATGGCAGGGTTGGAAAAGTCCTGGACTATGTGGAAAACGCGGAGAAAACCACCGCCGTTTCCACCGGTGACGGCGACCTGTCTGATGTCATTGACTATGCCATCCAGCAGCACAAGACCAGCCAAACCCAGGTGCGGGACGGTGAGGAGGTCGTTCAGCGGTTTGTGTCCGGTATCAACTGCCACCCCAGCACCGCGGGAATGGAGATGCAGAAGGTCAAGAAATTCTACGGAAAGGAGGATGGGGTCATTGCCTACCACGGCTATCAGTCCTTCGCTCCCGGAGAAGCTACCCCGGAGATTGCCCATGAGATTGGGGTCAAGCTGGCGCAACGGCTGTGGGGGGACCGCTATCAGGTACTTGTGGCCACCCACCTGGACCGTGCCAATCATCTACATTCCCACTTTGTCATTAACACCGTATCCTTTGTGGACGGCATCAAATACCACCGCACCAAGCAGGACTACAAAGAAATGCAGCGAGCGTCTGACGCGCTCTGCAAGAAGTATGGCCTGTCCGTGATTCGGAATCCCAAAGGCCGGGGCAAAACCTACAGCGAATGGGCAGCCGAAAAAGATGGAAAGCCCACGCTGCGCGGTGTTATCCGCTCCGACATTGATCGTGCCATTCTGGCCTCCACCACCCAGCGGAATTTTCAGGAAGCCATGCAGGCCATGGACTACACCTTCAAAACCCGCACCCCGGATGGGCAGCCCCTCAAATATCCGGCGTTAAAGCCACCCGGTGCGAAAGGCTACTTTCGTTTCCACCGGCTGGGGCCTGGGTATTCACTGACCGAAATTCTGGACCGGGTTTACGACAATGTAAGGCGGCAGACCCCATTCCCGGAGGCGGACCGGATGGCAAAGCAGCGCAACCCCTTTATTCCTTATCCCAAAGCCAAGGGCATTCACGCCCTGTATCTGCGCTACTGCTATGAGCTGCGCATCATCCAAAAGCATCCGGCATCCGTGAAGCGGGTGCCTTTTTCTATGCGGCAGGACCTGATTCTTCTGGACAAGCTGGATGCGGAGACCCGCTTCCTTGCCAAGCACGAATACGGCACCGCCGCCGAACTGGAATCCCACAAGGAAAAATCCACAGATAGAATCTCCGAACTGGAACAGGAGCGCAACACGCTCCGCAGCCAGCTTCGGACTGCCACCCGCAGGGAGGATGCCCCCGCGGTGGAAAGCCTTAAATCTCGTATCAAAGAGGTATCCTCTGAGATAAAAACACTGCGTCAGGAGGTGAAATTATGTGACGGAATTGAAGCCCGTTCCGCTCTGATGGAGCAGAATCTGGAGCAACTACAGCAGGAACAGGAAATCGAAAGGAAGGAGGAAGAACAGCATGAGCTATTCCGGCGAGGCGGCAGATCAGGTCGTCCGGCTGAGTTTGAACGGCGTTGAAGTCGCGGCAAAATTGTCCGGCTCCGTCGCCAAGCAACTGGCGATTATGATTTACGCCATTCTGAAAGACCAGAAGAAAACCAAAGGCAAGATCCGCCTGACCAATATGCTCCGCTCCGGCAAGGAGCTGAAGGTGTTCGCCGTCCAGGATGGGGACCTTCAGAAATTCTGCCAGGAGGCCAAGAAGTACGGTGTTCTCTATTGTGTCCTCAAAGACAAAAACGCCACCGATGGCATTACGGACATTATGGTGCGGGCAGAGGACGCCGCCAAGGTCAACCGCATTTTTACCCGGTTCGGTCTTGCCACTGTGGATTTGGCGTCTCTCAAAACAGAGCTTGTCAAGGAGCAGAATAAGGCCCGTACCGAGGAGGACGCGGATGTGCGCTCCGGTTCTGACAAACCCCATAACGATGATTTCGTGAAGGAGCTGTTTGGTGAGGACCCGGAGAAACACATTGTGGAGGAAAACCCTCCGACCGGACGGACCGAGGCCGAACGTCCGTCCGAGAGTACATCGCTGAACAGATGGGGCGAAGAAATCTTTTTGGATAACCCGCCCTCCGTCCGTGAGACGATGCAGAGAATTCGGCAGGAAAGGGCTGCACACCAGCCCCAGAACACCATTACCGATAAGGTGGTAGAAAAAATTGCGAAAGGAAAGGAACGATGAAATGAACGAAATTTTTGACAAGGAGGAATGGGCCAGCCGCAAGCAGCAGGACCGGGAAGCTGCCTATGCCATGGTAGATGACACTCTGAAAAAGATGGGTACAAACGGAAAGGCTTTCCAGACCTACCTGGATGTGCAGTCCAAATTCGAGCGGTATTCCGTCAGCAATGCCTTGTTGGTTGCCGCCCAGAAACCGGAGGCCACCGATCTGGGAGATGCCAATTTCTGGCGTGGCCGGGGCGGCTATATCCGAAAGGGAGAATCCGGCATTCTTCTCATGGAGCCAGGAAATTCCTACACTCGAAAGGATGGTTCCAAAGGTGTCAACATCCATATCAAGCGTGTCTTTGATATTTCCCAGACCACGTTGACCCCCACAAAGCAGCCTACTGTCAGCCAGGACACCCGGCTGCTTCTCAACGCTATGGTGCGCTACGCCCCCTGCAAAGTGGACTTCCGGGACGAGCTGCCGGATGGGCAAAGTGCCCTCTACAGTCCCCAGGAGAAAACCGTCTTTGTTCGGCGGGGCCAGTCCATGGAGGACGTATTCCGGGGTGTGGCCCAGGAGCTTGCCCACGCCTATCTGGATACCGGGAACTACAGCCGGGAAAACAATATATTTCTCGCCCAGTGTGTCGGCAACATTCTCTGCCAGCGCAATGGGATCGATGGCAAAAGTCTTGCTATCACCCAGCTGCCCCAGAAGTATACGGAGATGGAGCCGAAGCAGCTGCGGGAGGAGCTGAAATCCATCCGCACCGCCGCCAATCAGATCTCCGCTGATATGTTCCGCTTCCTGGATGCCAAAAGCCACGGCAGCCGACAGCGGGACGATGCCCGGTAAAGGAGGTGCGCATGGCAGAAGCACAGCATCTGATCCAGGTCAGCGACTATGAGCAGCGGCTCATGGTCAATGGCCTTAACGCTTTCCGCAATGACCTGATCCGGGACGGCAAACCCACGGAGGACATCAACGCCCTGCTGATCAAGGTCATTGACGCGCCGGAGAAAAAGCCAAAAAGGAAGTTTGACCGTGAACGATAAGCTGTCCCGGCAAAATTGCGTTCTCTATGTCTGCGGCATTCTCCCGGTGGTCTGGCTGGCCCTGCTGGCCGCTCCTCTAATGGAAGGTGGTTTGGGTACGCTGTTGAAGGGCTTCGGTACAGCACTGGAAAATCCCTTTCATATCGTCTGGTGTGACAAGAGCCTCAAAACACTGCTGATCTTCCTCATGCTCTATGGCCTGGGCGTTGGCATCTACGTTTCCAACGAGCGTGTCTACAGGCGGCGGGAAGAACAGGGTTCTGCCCGTTGGGGGAATCCCCTCTCCATCGCCAAACGCTACCAGCAGAGTGGGAACGCCAATAAGCTGCTAACACAGCAAATGGCGTTGGGACTGGACGGCAGGAAGCACCGTCGGAACTTAAATGTCCTGATTTGCGGTGGTTCCGGTGCCGGTAAGACTCGCTATTACGCGAAGCCGAATATCATGCAGGCCAACACCTCCTTTGTGATCCTGGACCCCAAGGGAGAACTTTTGCGGGACACCGGCCATTTGTTGGAGGAAAAAGGCTATGTCATCAAGGTCCTGGATTTAATCAACCCGGAACGGAGTCATTGCTACAATCCCTTTGTGTATCTCCGGGATGACGATGACATTCAGCGGCTTGCTACCAACATTATGAAGAACACCACCCCAAAGGACAGCAAATCCTCCGACCACTTTTGGGAGGATATGGCGGCCATGCTCCTAAAGGCCCTGATCTCCTATCTTCACTACGAAGCACCCCCGGAGGAGCAGAACTTCCCCATGGTCATGGACATGATCCGAGTCGGTGATGTGAAAGAGGACAACGAGGAATATGCTTCCACCTTGGACGAGCTGTTTGAGCGGTTGGAGCGGAAAAACCCGGAGCATATCGCCGTGCGGTACTACAAAGGCTACCATTCCGGCAGCGGCAAAACCTTGAAATCCATTCAGATCACCCTGATCTCCCATCTGGAGAAGTTCAACCTGACTTCTCTGGCGGGAATTACCCAGACAGACGAAATGGAGCTGGGAGAAATTGGAGAACGGAAAACCGCCGTCTTTGCGGTGATCCCCGACAGTGACAGCTCCTACAACTTCATCGTCGGAATGCTCTACACCCAGCTGTTCCAGCAGCTCTACCGAAAGGCGGACTTTGAGCATGGCGGGCGGCTGCCGGTCCATGTCCACTTTGTCATGGACGAGTTTGCCAACGTGGCCTTGCCGGATGATTTCGACAAGCTTCTTGCCACCATGCGAAGCCGGGAAATTTCCGTCAGAATCATCCTCCAGAATCTGGCCCAGCTGAAAGCCCTGTTCGACAAGCAGTGGGAAAGTATTGTAGGCAATTGCGACACTTTTTTGTACCTGGGCGGCAATGAGCAGTCCACCCACGAATATGTGTCCAAGCTGCTGGGGAAACAGACCATCGACACCAACACCTACGGCCAGTCCAAAGGCCGCAGCGGAAGCTACACCACCAACTTTCAGACTGCCGGACGGGAGCTGATGACCCCGGATGAAGTGCGTATGCTGGACAACCGCTACGCGCTTCTTTTTATTCGGGGCGAGCGCCCTGTGAAGGATCTGAAATACAACATTCTCAAGCACCCCAATGTGGCCCTCACCACAGATGGAAAGGCTGAGGCCTACCAGCACGGCACAGACCCGTTGAGCGTTGCCGCTGTTTCCATCAACCTGGAAAAGCTGAAACAGGCGATTCCCGAGGACACCGACACTGGGGACTATGTCGTCCTTACCGAGGAGGAAGTCTATGACTTCATGCGCAAGAAAGCGCAGGAAAATAACCAAAATCAAAATTCAAATTATCAGGAGGTAACTTATGAAAAACATCATCCACAACATCATTCATCCCACCACCCGTCGGACTTCTAACCGCTTGCCCATGCCCGAACCCGTCCGCAAGGGTTTCCGCCGCTACAGCTGCGCCGTACTCACCGGTGCCATGATCCTGGGTCTGACCATGCCCGCCTATGCCGCCAATGATCCCCTGACCGTGGTCAACAATTTGAGTACCTTTATCTTCGGCCTGATCCGGGCCGTTGGCCTCATTCTGCTGGGCTGGGGCATTGTCCAGGTGGGCCTTTCCTTGCAGTCCCATGATCCTTCCCAGCGGAGCAATGGCTTCCTGACTCTGGCCGGTGGTATCGTCATTACCTTCGCCAAGGAGATTCTGGACCTGATCATTGCGTAAGAAACCACAAAGGGCAGGCCCACACGGCCTGCCCAGGAATAGGAGGTGAAAACCATTGTCGGATAACTGGGTCGTACAAAACTTAGAAAAGGCCCTCAACATCTGGAATGACAAGCTAAGCGAAATCTGGCAGCTCATTACCCAATCCCCAACCAGCTTCAAGGGCGGCACCCTTTGGAATGTGGTGTCCAGCATTCACGGAGCCTTGCAGGCCATTGGCTATGCCCTGCTGGTATTGTTCTTTGTGATCGGTGTGATGAAAACCTGCGGTTCTTTGACAGAAGTCAAACGCCCGGAACACGCATTGCGGCTGTTCGTGCGGTTTGCCCTTGCTAAGGGCGTGATCTCCTACGGCATGGATTTGATGCTGGCACTATTGGACATTGTGCAGGGGGTGATCTCCACCATCATGCAGGCAGCTGGCTTTGGACAGCCCCAGTCCGCTGTGCTGCCGTCTGAAATTGTTTCGGCTATTGAGGACTGCGGATTCTTTGAATCCATCCCGCTATGGGCGGTGACGCTGATCGGCGGGCTATTCATCTGGGTGCTGTCTTTTCAGATGATCCTAAGCGTCTACGGGCGCTTTTTCAAAATGTATATGTACACAGCCATTGCCCCCATTCCGCTGTCCACCTTTGCCGGGGAACCCACCCAGAGCATTGGCAAGTGCTTTCTCAAAAGCTACGCTTCCGTCTGCCTGGAAGGAGCCGTCATCGTTCTGGCCTGCGTGATTTTTTCCGCCTTTGCATCCTCGCCCCCTGTGGTGGATGCGGGAGCGGCAGCTGCTACGATGGTGTGGAGCTATATCGGAGAGCTGATCTTCAATATGCTGATCCTCGTGGGGTCCGTGAAGATGGCAGACCGGGTCGTGCGGGAGATGATGGGGCTGTAACGAAAAATCGTTCGATTTCTCTTGATAATTTCGTTCGATTCGTGTATAATGGGAATACACCGAAAGGAGGTTTGACCTATGTCCATTACCGCAACAGAACTAAAACTGAACCTCGGGAAATATCTTCTGCTGGCAGCCACCCAGGACATCTATATCACCCGCAACGGGAAAACCATTGCCAAGCTGGTATCTCCCTACCAGGACCGCGTGGACACCGTTGACGCATTGTTTGGCAGTGTCCCAGACACCATGACTCTGGAGGAAGCACGGGAGGAGCGGTTGAATTCCCTATGAAGGCAATCTTAGATACCTGCGTCGTCATTGACTTTCTGCAAAAGAGAGAACCTTTTGCACCTACCGCGCTCCAAATTTTCCGGGCCGCTGCCGGAGAGCAGTTTACCGGGTGCATTACCGCCAAGTCCGCTACGGACATTTACTATCTGACCCACCGCTGCACACACAGCGATGAAAAAGCCCGAAATATTCTGAATAGTCTGCTTAGTATTGTCAGTATGCTGGACAGCACAGCGGTAGATGTTTTTCATGCGCTATCCTCGGAAACCACCGATTTTGAGGATGCCGTGATGATTGAAACCGCAATCCGTTCCAAGGTGGACTGCATCATTACCCGGAATACGAAGGACTACATGAAATCTCCTGTACCCGTATACACCCCGGATGATTTTATGAAGGCTCTGGAAGATGAATTTGTATAGGCATTTACCGTCCGATATTTCCGGGCGGTTTTGCTTTTCATCCCACAGAATCAAATCAGCGCCGAAACAACATAACTGACCTCTTTTCTCACACCGCAAAAACTAGGGAACTTTTTCAACAATATTGGACTAAAAAGTTCCCTAGTCCATATTCAAACGTCTTCCGTCTGGAGGACGTTTTTCTTTTACAAAAAACAAGGAGGAAACCATTGGAAGTAAAAATCAACAAAGAGATCCAGTCCTACAGTGAATCTATGTTCTTTGGCCTCTCCATGCGGCAGTGCGGCTTCTCGCTGGCGGCAATGCTGGTTGCCGTGGGGCTGTATTTTCTGCTGAAGCCCTATGTGGGTACGGAAACCGTCAGTTGGATGTGTATTCTGGGAGCCGCACCTTTTGCGGCTATGGGATTCATGAACTACCACGGCATGACCGCTGAACAGCTGGCCTGGGTCTGGATTCGTTCGGAATTGCTGGAACCAAAGCGGCTTATTTCTGAGCCGGACAATCTCTACTACAAGCTGTTGGAGAACACCATCTCTAACCACGAAAAGGAGGCGTATAAGAAATGATGAAATCCATTCGTACTTTGGTGCGACAGGACCGGGAGAAGTATGTGATTCCTCGCCGTGTCCAGGATGTGATCCCCATTCAGAAAATCTGGGAGGACGGGATTTTTCTCACCGGTGGGCGGTACGCGAAAACCTTCCGCTTTACGGACATCAATTATCAGGTAGCCTCGGAGCCGGACAAAGAAAAGATGTTCCGGGGCTACTCTGCCCTTATCAACAGTCTGGATTGCGGAGCTACCACCAAAATCACCATCTTCAACCATAAGATGAGCCAGATCAACTTTGAAAAGTCCATCCTCATGCCCATGCAGTGGGATGGCCTGGACGACTACCGGGAGGAATACAACCAGATGCTTCTGGACAAGGCCACCAACGGCAACGGCATTGTCCAGGAGAAGTTCTTGACAGTTTCTGTCCGCAAAAAGGATGTGGATGCCGCCCGGAGCTTCTTCGCCCGTGTGGAAGCGGACCTGTCCTCTCACTTCGCTGCCCTTGGCTCCACCTGCGGCCCCATGAACGCCATGGAACGGCTGCAAATTCTCCACCGTTTCTACCGCAGGGGAGAGGAAAACGAGTTTCGCTTCTCTTTGCGGGACTCTGCCCGGAAGGGTCACAGCTTCCGGGACTACATCTGCCCGGATTCCATGGAACGGCACAGCGACTATCTCCAGATTGGGAAACGGTACGCCAGGGTACTGTACCTCAAGGACTACGCCAGCTACATTCAGGATGATTTCGTATCCGAATTGACGGACTTGAACCGGGACATGATGCTCTCCATTGACATGGTACCCATTCCCACAGATGAAGCCGTTCGGGAGGTGGAAAACCGGCTTCTCGGTGTGGAGACAAACATCACCAACTGGCAGCGCCGCCAGAACAGCAACAACAATTTCTCCGCTGTTGTCCCCTATGACATGGAATTGCAGCGGAAGGAAAGCAAGGAGTTTTTGGATGATCTGACCACCCGTGACCAGCGGATGATCTTCGGTATCCTGACCATGGTCATTACCGCGGATACCAAGGAACAGCTGGATATGGATACGGACGCCGTTCTCTCTACCGCCCGGAAGCGCATGTGCCAGATGGCGGTTCTCAAGTATCAGCAGATGGATGGCCTGAACACAGTCCTGCCCATTGGCACCCGGAAGCTCAACGCCTTCCGCACCCTGACCACGGAGAGTCTTGCGGTGTTCATGCCCTTTAAGGTCCAGGAGATCATGGACAAGGGCGGTATCTATTTTGGAGAAAACGCCATCTCCCACAACCTCATCATGTGCAACAAGGAAAACCTTTTGAACCAGTCTGCGTTTCTGCTGGGTGTTCCCGGCTCTGGTAAGTCTTTCTCCGCCAAGGAGCTGATGACCTTCCTGATGCTGAACACCGAGGACGATATTCTTGTCTGCGATCCCGAAGGGGAGTACGCTCCTCTGGTGGAGGCCATGGGGGATATGGGTTCCGTGATCCATGTTTCTGCAGGCGGGCGGGATCGGCTCAACGCCATGTACATGGTGGACGGCTATGGGGAGAACAACCCCATTGTGGTCAAGTCCGAGTTCATCCTATCCCTGATTGAGCAGATCGACAAGAAAGGGGTTGGGCCCCAGCACAAATCCATTATTGACCGCTGCATTACCATTGTCTACCGCAACGCCGCCTATACCGGCACGGTTCCAACCCTCTGCACCCTGCGGGACACCCTGCTGGAGCAGCCGGAGCCGGAGGCAAAGCAGATTGCGTTGTCTTTGGAGCTGTACACCACCGGCTCTCTGGATATTTTCGGAAAGCAGAGCAATGTAGACCTGGATAAGCGGGTGGTGGTATTTGACATTCACGGCCTGGGTGCGCAGCTGAAACCCACCGGCCTGCTGGTCATTACGGACACCATGCTGAACCGTGTGACCCTGAACTGGAAGAAAGGCAAGCGGACCCATGTATTCATTGACGAATTCCATGTGGTTTTTGAAAATGAGTTCTCCGCCGCCTTCTTCAACTCCGCATGGCGGCAGTTCCGAAAGCGCAATGCTTTTCCCACAGCAATTACCCAGAATGTGGAATATTTGCTGGATTCTGTTCAGGCCAGCACCATGCTTTCCAACTCCGAGTTTATTGTCATGCTGAATCAGGCGGCATCTGACCGGGAAAAGCTGGGCAGACTCCTGAACATTTCCAACGAGCAGATGAACTACATCACCAATGTGGAAGCCGGTTCCGGCCTTATCAAATATGGCAGTGCCCTGGTACCTTTCATCAACCGTTTTCCGAAAAATACCAAGCTCTACCAGCTTATGACCACCCGCCCTAATGAAAAGTTTTGAATAATGGAAAGAAATGCGAAGAACGGCTGAATTTCAGCCGTTCTTGCCCAAATGTCTTTCGATAAAAATTTTTGTTTCGTTGTCATAGCGATTGTAGCCAGGATAACAGACTTTGGTCTTTCTGCCAACTTGT
>OIZI01001275.1_pt1 | contig 11040 bp, 12 predicted proteins | sample 1588441 | NCBI WGS metagenome assembly OIZI01 (sample SAMN03283284) | human gut metagenome | biome: human-associated habitat; material: feces | host: Homo sapiens | place: Peru | collected 2012
GGGCGGTGCCCCACATCTTAAATGTAAGCGTCAGCGGCATCAAGGGCACGGTGTTCCAGCGCAGACTGGGGAAACAGGGCATCTGCGTGTCCGTGAAGTCCGCCTGCTCCACGGAGGGAACGCCCTCCAAGGCGGTATACGCCGTGAGCCGCGACCGGAAAAACGCGCTGTCCTCCTGGCGCATCAGCCTCAGCCACTTGACCACCGAAAAGGAGATCGCAGAATTTCTGCAAATTTTTGACCGCTGCTATAAGGAGCTTTTACCGTGAACAATCCATTGCGCAGCCAGCTGACGGAATACGACTGCGGCCCCACCTCCATGCTCCATGCGGTCAGTTATCTCTTCCCGCGGGACGATATCCCGCCGGAGATCGTCCGCAGCATCATGCTGTACTGTCTGGACTGCTTTGGCGAGCCGGCATTTCAGATGGTCGGGGATCATCCCTGCGAGTACAACCGCATTGTCCCGGTCCGCTGCATGGAGCGCTCTGAGCGAGAGCTGTACGCCCTTGGCCCTGCGGAAAACAGGGAGGCAATTTTGCTTTTTAACGAGCAGACCGTCTTGACGGCCGAACGGACCGTGGAATACATGATATAAGAGGACGCTGCCATGGAAAAACAATTATGTCCGGATAAGGTTCATTACGGAGATAGCGCGTACCGCCCGGACATGCACGGAATTCTCATTCACGGAAAGCGTGGACGGCTCTCGCCTGTGCTTTATACTGCCGCAGGGGAGCAGCTTCCGAAATAAAAAGGATATCCACCAACAAAGGCGGATATCCTTTTTCAGGGCAAAGTGCAGATCATATCACATAGTCATACACGTCAGGGTCACTGTGCATTAGATCCGCAAGAGTGATATTCTCAAAGTACTCCGTAATGAGCTTATCCAGTCCCCGCCACATGGAGAGCGTGCGGCATTCAGCGGAGCGGGGACAAACGTCCGCGCCGGGGGCAAGGCAGGAGACAGGAGCCATAGAATCTTCCGTGATACGCAGAATGCTTTCCACCGTGTACTGCTCAGGCGCTTTTGCCAACTGATATCCGCCGCCCTTCCCCCTTACGCCGGTCAGCAGCTTTGCCTTTACCATCAGCTTGATAATATTCTCCAGATACTTTTCAGATATTCCCTGCCGCTGCGCAATGACTTTCAAAGGAATAAAACCGTCTGCCTTCTGCTCGGCCAGATCGATCATGACTCGAAGTGCGTACCGTCCTTTGGTTGAAATCAGCATTTTTGCTTCCTCCCTCGAAAAACAATCTTATTATACAGCGGGAAAGTGGGTAAATCAACAAAAACATATATAACTACAATTGGTACGAAGCTTGTCCGCAAGGGGGAGTAAATCAGCAAAGTATTCAAATTCTTGTTGTACGGGAATCGGGTTTTGGAACAGATGCCGAACTTCGCGAAACGGATAACGTTTTGATTGACATCAAAAGCGATCCGCAGTATTATACTACCAACAAAAATAGTATGTTAGTGGAAAGGAGCGGCCCACTGCGGGCACGGTCACGGTGGATGGAAAAGAGGTCACGGCATTGACCGCACAGGAGCTCCGGCAGACACGAAAGAAAATCGGAATGATCTTTCAGCATTTTAATCTGATACCGTCCCGCACGGTTGCCGGAAATATAGCCTTTCCGGTGCGCGGCAGCGTCCTAAGCAAAAAAGAAGCGGCGGGCAAGGTGACGCGCCTGCTGAAGCATTTGAATGAAACGCTTGGCATCACAATCGTACTCATTATTAATAAAATGATGGAAGTCCCTATGAATGCGCACAGAAAGCAGATCATTGTGAATACCGCATGCTGTTCCTGCTGTCTTTTCCAATCAGACGGCAGGCTTATCGTGCTGCGCACAGGAGTCCGATAAGTCACAGAAATCATACATCCCGTCTGTTTCAAGAAGTCACCTTCTTTGAACAGACGGGATTTTTGTATTTACATGAGGTATAACAATAATCGAATCACATGAGCGTATGACCGCGAAGCGGTGCGCCTTCGCAAGAGCATACCATTCGACCTATGCCCGGAAATCGGGGAAACGCTTTATCCGGAGCACCATGCCGGCATAAACAAAACCACCTGCCAAGCGGGTGGTTTTGTTTATGCTGCTTTCTGGCAAGAGGACAGATGTGCTCTGTTTTGCGTGCAGCCCGTGCCGTTAGCAGAGCTGCTCCAGTTGAAAGGCCAGCTCGGTGCGGCCCACGACGGCGTGGTGGTTGTTGTAAAGGTTTTTGTCGTGGTAGCGGGGCAGAGAGCAGGCTTCCTCCGGCGTGATGACGCCGAGCTGGGTGAGAACCGAGAGGATGGCATACGGGACGATGGAGGAGGCGCCGTCCTCCATTTTGAGGGCAATGCCGATCCCCTTATCCTTGATGCCCACGGCATAGAATGCGCTGGCGCCTGATTTGCAGAAGATTCGGTCGCCGAAGGCGGCCATCAGCTGCGTGCAGATGCGATCGGTCCCTGCCACCATTTCCGGATGTGCTGTCATGGCGGATGTGATACGCCGGAGGACAGCGGCCCGGGTGGGGGCGAAAAGCGTGGGGAGGGACATGCGGGCGTAGCCCTGTGCCAGCCGGTAAAGGGGCAGCGCGTGGACCGGAACGCCGCAGCCGTCCACGGCCAGATGGACTTCGGAGGTCTCCACGCCGCACATTTCAGCGAACACCGAGAGGATACGCTGCTGAACAGGGTGCTCCGGAGAAATATAGTTCTCCAGGGATTCCCCTAAATGGCGGGCGGTGATGAGCATACCGGCGTGCTTTCCGGAGCAGTCGCAGTAGATGGGCGCACGGGGGATGCCGGCGATCTTCAAGGCATCCTCGGCGGGGACATACATGGGGTATTCCGACCCGCAGCACAGCTGGTCGGGGGAGAGACCTGCCTTGTGCAGGATGCTCTCCACGGCCTTTACATGAAAGGGCTCTCCGTTATGGGAGGAGCAGATGACGGCCAGCTCCTGCGGGGTAATGCCATAATGCTCCAGCGCACCGCTTTCTGCCACGGGGATCGCCTGAAGGGGCTTGGCGGAGGAGCGGGCAAATGTAAGACGCTCCGGATCACCGAGCTTCCAAAGGATCTTGCCTGTGTGATCCGTTACCGCGATGTGTCCCCGGTGGATCTGATCCACCAGATCACCGCGGTATTGATAGGCAATAACAGCCATAGCATATACCTCCGTTTCTTAGATCACAAAGTAGAAAAAGCGCAGCACATCACCGTAATCATCGGCATCAAAGGCCACGGTGGTGGGAGAGATGAGGCTGGCGCCGGGATAGTGGGAGCATCCATAGGCGTCATAATGATGTACATAGGTGACCTCCACGTGGAAGTGCTCGGGAAGCGCCGGAGGTACGGCTGTCTTTGCCGCCGCCACAGCCTCGGCCATCATGCCCTCGATCTCCTCGCGGACAAGCTCCGGTGTCTTTGTCAGGACGCCGTAGCCGTGGCCGGATTTGGTTGGTACGGTCAGCAGGCCGGGTACGGTGCGCGCCGCAGCCGCACACATCCCCTCGTCGCCGCTGGCGAATAGGGTGGGAACGCCCCGGTAAGCGGCGGCATGGGCGTACATCTCGAATTCTCCCCACAGCGCGCCATTGACCGTAAGGCGGAAAATGCGGGAGCTTACCATCGTGTGGGACGTGGGATTTCCGGGGGCGGAGGCGGCGTCGTGAAAGCCGACCATCAGCATACCGTCATAGCTCTCGTCAAAAATACCGGTAAGGCCCACAATATCGTGGGTGATCCCCCGAAGGAGACGGGCATCTCTGGGGAGCAGGGCGCAGTCAATGTTGCAGCCGTCTCCGTGCATATCCTCTATGACGACCTCGTCGGCTCCGCCGGAGAAAAGGCCGCGGGCCGCGGCGGAAGGTCATGTTGCTTCGCTGCGGATACGCCGCAGGTAGCGGTAGACCGTGGGTTCGGAGATGTGCAGTTCCCTGGCGACCTGCCCGATGGAGCCCTTGGTCTGGAATACGCCCTGCGCTTCCAGAGAGCGGAGTATCTCCAGCTTGTCGGCGGTATGCATGGCATCGGAGGGGATACCATAGCCCAGGATGGTGGAGTGGATCAGATTGCTGGACAGCTCCGGGATGGAATCGTCCAGGTTTTCGGTATAGGCGGAGCTTTCCTCCTCTTGCGGAAGAGAAAAGGAATGGAGCAGGTTGGAAAGATGCTCCGAGAGCACCAGAATATCTTCCACATCGTGGTTCACGCAGATCAGCCCCACCAGATGACCCTTTTCCTTAATGAAATAGGTGGAAGAAACGAAACGCTTGCCTCCCCGGGTGCGGCCCTCGTAGTTGGCCACATAGTCGTGCTCCTTATAGGCTCCGGTTCGCAGCAGTTCCTTGGCCAACTCCGTCATGGGGTCGCCCACGCGGCGGCCGCTGAGATGCTCGTTGCAGGCGGCAATCACCGAGCGCTCCGGCGTGGAAACGTCATGGAGGATGATCTCATAATTCTTTCCGCAGATCTTCCCCATAAATTCCACCAGAGGAATGTATCGCTCAAGACTGGCGTAGTTGCTCACTGTATCCCTACTTTCTCAACAATAATTCTTGCCTGATAAAAAACTGTCACATAGTGCTGCTGAAAGTCAGTATATCGAAAATGAATGGATAAATCAACACCTAATATGCCGGAAAGTTTGGGAGGGATGTAACATTTTTTTGCAGGCCAAGGCGAAAATAGCCTTCGAAGCAGCGATTTAGACAAAAAATTATCAAGCTTCTTGGCACTTATGCAAGGTTGACAAGAGGGGTGTGATAAATTATAATCAGAAATGTAACAAAGTTATCAGAAGGGAGGCTCAATGTCATCCTACCCCGCGTTATATTTTTAAGGAGGTATTTGTAATGGAAGCTGCAAACTACGGTATTTTGTCATTGATTCCCCTTGCGCTTACCCTGTTGCTGGCATTTTGGAAGAAGGACGCGGTCTTTGCCCTGTTCATGGGCTGTCTCTCCGGCGTTCTGCTGCTGGGGCATGACCCCGCCTTCGGCTTCTCCGCTCTGGCGGAGGAGGCTCTGGGCAACGAGGACTTCATCTGGATCCTGCTCATTCAGGTATTCATCGGCATTATGATCGCGTTCTTCATGAAGGCAGGCGTGGTCAAAGCGTTTGCGGAGATGATCGCCGGTAAGGTGAAATCCCCCCGCAGCGTAAAGCTGGCCACCTGGTTCATCGGCCTGTTCACCATCGACGACTACATGAGTCCCCTGCTGCGCGGCGTGGTCATGCGTCCCTTGACGGATGAGATGCGTGTGCCCAGAGAGAAGCTGGCCTTCATCCTCGACTCCACCTGCGCCTCCGTGTGTACCCTGATGCCCTTCATGGCATGGGGCGCCTACGTGGCCGGTCTGGTGGCGGATCTGGGCGGCCCTGTGACCTCTAACGAGCAGGGCGTGAGCGTCTACATCAGCGCCATCCCCTTTAACTTCTACGCGATTCTGATGGTGCTCATCACACTGCTCTCCGCACTGGAGATCTTCCCCGACTTCGGGCCCATGCGCAAGGCGGAGCAGCGCGCCCGCACCACCGGCAAGCTGCTGCGTGACGGCGCCGTTCCCATGATGGGCACCGAGCTGGAGGAGCTGCAGAAGGGCAACGACAGTGATGTAAAGCCCAACGTCATGCTGGACTTCCTGGTCCCCATCATGATTCTGGTAGCCACCGCCATCTGGACGTACATCGCCAAGGGCGGCGTGAAGATCCTGGAGTGCTTCATCATCACCGTGATCTATATGTCCATCGAGCTGAGCATCCGCAAGGTGTTCAAGAGCGTGACCGATCTGGTGAGCACCGCCGTGCAGGGCATGAAGAGCGTCATGTCCGCCACGCTGATCCTGGCCCTGGCCTACTGCATCAACACCATCACCAAGTCCATGGGCGCCGCCGACTTCCTGCTGGGCGTCTGCGAGAGCTGGATGACCCCCGCCCTGTTCCTGTCTGTGACCTTCATCGCGGGCGCGGTGATCTCCTTCTTCACCGGCTCCTCCTGGGGCACCTTCGCCATCTGCATTCCCATCGCCGTTCCCATGGCCTACTCCTTCACCGGCGGTCAGCTGGGTACGCTGGTCTACGCCGCTGTGGGCGCCGTTGTCAGCGGCGGTCTGTTCGGCGACCATTGCTCCCCCGTTTCCGACACCTCGGTGCTCTCCTCTCTGGGCGCCGCCTGCGACCACATTGACCACGTCCGCACCCAGCTTCCCTATGCGCTGCTGGCGGCGGCAGTGTCCATCATTCTGTGGATCGTCGTTGCACTGGTTGGTGGCGCTGCATGAGATACGATTTTGATACCCCCATCAATCGCAGAAATACCTTCTCCTTTAAGTGGGACTGCGATATGGACTATTTCGGCCGGGACGATGTGATCCCCATGTGGGTGGCGGACATGGATTTCGCCTGCGCCCCCTGCATCGTGGAGGCTGTACAGAAGCGCGCCGCCCATCCGGTTTACGGCTACGGTGTGCGCCAGCAGCCCTATTATGACGCGGTGATGGGCTGGCTGAAAAAGCGCCATGGCTTTGAGGTCAACTATGAGCATCTGGCCTTTGCGCCTCCCGGCGTGATCTACGCCATGAATGTGATGCTGCGCATCCTCACCAAGCCCGGCGACAGGGTCATGGTCCCCATGCCCAACTACGACCCGCTGTTTGACATGGTCACCCGGGGCGGCCGGAAGCTGGTAGAGACGCCGCTGGTCTGGAAGGACGGGCGCTACACCTTCGACTTCGCCGATATGGAGGCCAAGGCTGCCTCCGGCGTGAAGGTACTGGTGCTCTCCAGCCCCCACAACCCCACCGGCCGGGTATGGACCCGTCAGGAGCTGGAGGGCGTGGCGGAGATCTGTCTGCGGCACAGCATCTTCATGCTGGTGGACGAGATCCACTGCGACTTCGTGCCGCCGGAGCATCCCCACACCACCTTTGGCCTGCTGGGCGAGGAGGTGCTGCGCCATTCCATGGTCTGCTACTCCTCCAACAAGGGCTTCAATCTGGGCGGACTGGGTATGGCCACCCTGGTGCTGGCGGACGACGACCTGCGGTGCAAGTTCAACGAGGAGATGTCCATTGCCCAGACGCGGCTGGACAACATCTTCGGCATGGCCGCCCTCATAGCCGCCTACAACGACGGCGAGGAGTGGCTGGATCAGGCCATCGCCTACGTCTCCGACAACAAGGCGTATCTGGATCAGTTCCTGCGGGAGCGCATCCCCCAGATCCGCATGATCCCCTCCGAGGGTACGTATCTGGTCTGGCTGGACTGCTCCCAGCTGCCCTACCGGGGCATGGCGCTGGAGCATTTCATGATCAATGAGGCCAAGGTGGCGTTCTGCGCCGGCTATGAATTCGGTAAGCAGGGAGAGGCTTTTCTGCGCATGAATGTGGCCTGTCCCCGGTGTACCCTGACAAAGGCTCTGGAGCAGATGGAAAAGGCGATCAACGCTCTGTCGCTTCAGTGATACCTGTAAACGACGCACCTTGTGAGATAAGAAACTTTTCAAAGGAGAAACAGCGCGGAACGAGACGGAGACGCTGATCACGCCCGACAAATACAGCATCGACTATGTGGGGCATTTGGGCCGGAAGGCGCTCTGCCTGGGACTGGTCATGCGGGACTATGGCGTGTACGAGCACCCCACATTCTTTGTGGTGGACGAAAATGGCGAGGAAAATCTGGGCCGCTATGACCGCCGGGTCAACTCCGAGGTGGTCACCGACTGCTTCTCCGGCTCCGTCACGGGACAGAGAATGGTGGGCGAGACGCTGTATTTCCTCAACACGGACGGCGTGGATATCGACGGCTTCGTGATGAAGCCGGTGGGCTACGAGCCGGGCAAACGGTATCCGGGCATCCTTCATATTCACGGCGGGCCGAAGATGGTGTTTGGCCCGGGCTTCCACCATGAGATGCAGCTTTGGGCGGCCTCCGGCTTTTTCGTATGCTACTGCAACCCCAGAGGAAGCTGCGGCAAGGGAAATGCCTTTGCCGATCTTCAGGGCAAGTACGGAGAGGTGGACTTCCGGGATCTGATGGAGTTCACGGATGAGGTTCTGCGGAGGTATCCCGAAATCGACGCAGATCGGATGGGCGTTGCCGGCGGTTCCTATGGCGGCTTTATGACCAACTGGGTCATCGGTCACACGGATCGTTTCCGCTGTGCCGTGTCCCAGCGGAGCATTGCCAACTATGTGGGGGATTATCTCCTCTCGGATATCGGCTACTATTATGTGCCTGACCAGCAGCTTGGCACCATTTGGGAGCACCCGGAGAATTTGTGGAAGGCGTCGCCTCTCACCTATGCCGACCGTGTTAAGACGCCCACACTCTTTATTCACGCAGATAAGGATTACCGCTACACGCTGGCCAACGGTCTGGAAATGTTCGCGGCGCTCAAGCTCCATGGCGTGGAGAGCAAGCTGTGCATGTTCTACGGCGAGAACCACGGCCTGAGCCGAGAGGGAAAGCCCTCCAACCGCATCAGCCGACTCAGCGAGATCCTGCACTGGATGGAGGAGCACCTGAAGGAAGAATAACGGGGAGCCAACCGGCGGGTTCTGGCAGAGTGTGTGCCGGAGCATTTGCCGCGCTTAAACCTATATCCCTTGGAAGCTGTCTTTTTTACATGGCGATTTCAGCGGACAGCGGCCACAGCGCCGCGTCATACAGGTATCGCGGAAGCATTTACGCCAAGAGCCCACCTTCTTGAGAAGGTGGGCTCTTGCTGTAAGTACACGAAATGAGATGCTTTATTTCTTGTCGAACAGGATAAACAGCAGGCTGGACAGGCACAGCAGGAAGGGGTAGAACAGCAGGGGGATGATGTCAAAGGCGCTGATGGCGTAGCCGAGGGTTGCGCAGGTGGAAATGGCCACCAGCATCTGGGCGCCGTAGGGGATGATGCCCTGAAAGATGCAGGAGAAGGTGTCCAGCAGGGAGGCGGAGCGCTTGGGGCTGATGCCGTATTCCTCCGCCACCTCCTTGGCGATGGGGCCTGCCATGACGATGGCCACGGTGTTGTTGGCGGTGGCGATATCCATGAGGCCCACCAGCAGGCCGATGCCCAGCTGGCCGCCCCGCTTGCCGCGGAACACCCGGCGGATGAAGGCGAGGATGCTCTCGAAGCCGCCGTAGGCGCGGATGAGGCCGCACAAAGAGGCCACCAGCAGCGTCACCAGAATGGTCTCGAACATACCGGACACGCCGCCGCCCATGTTGCCCATAAGCTCCAGCGCCGTGACCTGCCCGGTGATGAGGGTGATAGCGGCGCCGGCAGCAATGCCGATAAGCAGTACCACAAACACATTCAGACCGATGATGCCGCCGATAAGCACCAGCACATAGGGGATGATGAGCACCAGATCGTGACCACCGGATACAGCGCTCTGCACATCGGTACCCAGAGAGACCACGATGATCAGCGCCAGCGCCGCCAGAGCCGCAGGCAGGGCGATCTTGAAGTTGGCGCGGAATTTGTCCTTCATCTCCGTACCCTGCGTGGAGCAGGCGGCGATGGTGGTGTCAGAAATAAAGCTGAGGTTGTCGCCGAACATGGCGCCGCCCATGACGGAGGCGATGCACAGCGGCAGGTCAAAGCCGGAATCGGCGGACACCGCCACGGCGATGGGGGCCAGCAGGGTGATGGTGCCGACGGAGGTGCCCATGGCCATGGACACGAAGCACGCCACCACGAACAGCACGGCAACCGCCAGCTTCACCGGGGCGATGGACAGCAGGAAGTAGGCCACGGCCTCGGCGCTGGAGCGGCCGGTGACGCCCACGAAGATGCCCGCCACCAGGAAAATGAGGATCATGGTGACGATGTTCTTATCGCCGATGCCCTGTCCCATCAGCTCCAGCTTTTCATCAAAGCTCACACCGCGGTTTTGCAGGCACGCTACCAGCAGCGCCACCAGGAAGGCCACGACGATGGGGATCTGATAGAAGCCCATTTCGATTTTCAACACATACTCCAGAATAATGCCCAGCACCAGATACAGCACCAGGAATACGGCCACGGGCAGCAGGGCCACCGCCCGGGGGGTTGGTTTTTTCTCCATAAACTCTCTCCTTTATGAAAACGTTGGCTTTTTTCACCGCTTTTGATGGTATCATGAGGGGAAGAAAAAGTCAACGCAAAGACATCTGCACCTTATCTGATTTGTCCGGCGCGTCCGGCCTGTACGCGGAGATGTTCGGCGAGAAGAGCAAGCACGCCCGCGCCGCCGTGGCCGTGCCCCAGCTTCTCTTATCAAAGGCGTCCTGCCGCATGGCCCAGTACCTTACCGACATTCTGTGCGGGCGGGCCACGGCCGCAGCCATGGTAACGCTGGCCGCCGCCTATCTGGCCGTGGCCCTGCTGGTACAGGAGGCACGGTTTGTCAAGCGTTTCTACGTCCGGCGCCTCACCAACAACGGCGCCATCAATTTCAACGGCTACACCATCACCCTGGCGGACGGCACCGTGCTGCAGTAAGACCTACCGCACCTCGATGGCGGCCACGGGACAGGAATCTGCCGCCTCCTGCACGGCCAGCTTCAAACCGTCGGGTATCGGCCCGGCCGCCGCCTGCGCCGATTCGCCGTCCTCCAGAGAGAACACCTCCGGACAGATGGTGGGGCACAGGCCGCACCGGATACACGCCTTCTGCAATACGATGGCTTCCATAAAAATTCCCTCCATAGCAAATTCAGGATATGGGCAGTTTGCCCCGTATCGGGAAAAAGTATGCGGGAAGCACCGTCCAAAAGGGACGGTGCTTCCCGCATTTTTCCATTTTTCCCTTGACAACCGCAGCTGTCCATGGTATGGTAACTGTACCAACACGCATAATACAGTTAATACGCAATGGCAGGAAGGAGTGAGCGCGGATGATCTCCCTGGATTATCGGGACAGCCGCCCCCTGTACCAGCAGGTGAAGGACAATCTGCGGCGGATGATGCTGACGGGGCTGCTGCCGCCGGACGAAAAGCTGCCGTCGGTGCGGAGTCTGGCCACACAGCTGGCCATCAACCCCAACACCA
>OIZI01001276.1_pt1 | contig 11034 bp, 9 predicted proteins | sample 1588441 | NCBI WGS metagenome assembly OIZI01 (sample SAMN03283284) | human gut metagenome | biome: human-associated habitat; material: feces | host: Homo sapiens | place: Peru | collected 2012
CATAGATTTTACTAAAGGGCTATTTATCAAGCATAAAGATGACTGAGTAGTTACGCAACAAGAAAGCGATGATTAAATAAAACAAAAAACATTATAAATATAAATGAAAGTAAAATGAAAAGATTGATTGACTTTTGCTTGCTTCTCCTGATGGTATTCTGGGGAAGCAATGCTTGGGCGGACAAGACGATGACATTCAGTGCCACATATCCGACAAGCGATTGTAACCTAGCCAAACTGAACGTTTCCGCAGGAAGTTCCCAATCGATTGAAAATGGAGGCATTACTTTGAAAATCACTGCAGCAAGCAATGACAATGCCAGTTGGAACACTGCCGTTGCTGATGGTTCTAACCATGGACAAACGATTGCGCTAAAGACAGGTGCCAAAATCACGATTTCAAGCTCATCAGCAGAAACGAAGATTACAAAAATTGTATTCAATTTTGAAAACAATAATAAAGGGTACTTTGCTAAAAGCCCAACTACAGGCGGCAATTTAAGTGATGTCACCACACAAATTGTCACCACACAAACCTGGTCATCAGACCAAGGTGCAAATTCTGTATCCCTTACCAATAATAGTGCAGATAAAGCCTACATCACCTCCATTGACATCACTTATAAAACAGGTGGCTTGGACAATCATACGGTACAGGCTTACCCTTACACATGGAATTTCACAGACGAGAGCCTATGGAAAAATTCAGAAAGCCAATTCGTAACTGAAATTTGGACATATAGCACTAAAGAAGGAGCCGATGAATGGCGAAACTCACCTACTGTTTCCACAGGTTATGATGTGGACTTACTTCGTGGTCTTCGCTTCACAGTTCACGTATGCGCAGATAGAAGAGGAAAATGCGTTTCCCTTCCAAAAACAGCCACCATCATCATTCCTTCTCTTCATAAAGGACAGAAGGTAAAGATTCATTATACGGGCGTAGGCATTCTTCCGACGACCAACCTGGAAGTTTCTCAATAAAGAACGAACGATATAGAAATATACAAAGTGACTCAAGATGGCGATGCCATCCTAACAGTTGACCCTAACAACACAACTGATGTTTGGGGAGTATGGATTTCGCAAATCTCTGTACTTGATGCCGCACCTGTTCTTACCATGACAACACCTGCGAACAAAGCAACAGGAGTCGATCCTAACCTCAGCTCCATCACGGTGACTTCTGAAAAAGCATTGTGGGCTTACAATGTCAATGGAACCAAGACTCTTACGGAACAAACCATCAAGGCCACATTGACCTCTGACGACGAAAACAACAACATGGTAGTAACTGCCACTTTTACCGCAGGTGAAACTGGCGTGAAAGAACTCAACTTTACACTACCCCAAGGCAAGTCGTTGGAGTCAGCTACCACATATACCTTGAATATTCCTGTAAATGTGATCATGGAGACTTCGGGTACGGGCAACAAGAACTGCAGCTTCACATTCTCAACCAAGGGATTGAGCTATTCGGGAGCATACAATGGAAATACAAAAATTGAAGCTAATCCATATACGGTTTCCAGACTCGACAACAACCAAGTGGTGTTTGCTTTCGAAGAAAATCTTGTGAAAACAGCCGACTTCAAAGTCATCGTATCCGATGGTACGACAGTAAAGACATATACCCAGAATTCTAAAGAATGCTTCTTTATTAATGATAACAAGAGTCTTTGCGTGCCTGTTCAATTAAAAGCAGGTAAGCATTGTTCCATCACTATTACTGCCGGTAGCCTGCAAGATGCTACAGAAGGCTCTACCTTGAAGAACAATCAGATTGTATTGGACTTGATTAGCTCCTTGAAAGGTATGAACCTGAGTATGACCACTCCATACAATCAGAACGCGGCTCCTCTCACCACACGTATCATCTTGTCTGCCAATGGCAATATCAAGAACGATAATGTAATAACAGCGACTCTCGAGGGAAAAAGCGCAGACGGAAGCCAGACCCACACCGTGGAAAATGTGACGGGTATCGTAAATGGCAACAAACTTGTATTTACGCCCACAGAAGATCAGCAGCTTTATCCCAACTATACCTATACTTTACACTTGAACGAAAAGGCAGAACTTCGAGATGTAAAAGATGGAACGTTGGACGATGACACCTTTGTATTTACAACAGCCAAAGTGACAGGTAACGCACCAATAGTAGAATCTACGTCCCCTGTAGCAGGATCTACCATACAAGTGGAAGATGTTCAGCCGACTACAGACAAGAAGAAGATAAAAATAACATTCAATGAAGACATCCAACTTTTGGATGGTGCCTTGATTTTCTGTCGCCCTATGGGTGGTAGCGAAAGCTATAAATCTCTAGAATACTACAGTGTAAGAAGCGACAGCGACAATCCTATTCATGTCGAAGGAAACAAATTGTGGTTTGATTACTCTGATCAGGACTTATTCTATGGCATGCGCTATGAGGTGACAATTCCTACATACGCCATTGTAGGAAATGGCGGGAAGCCAATGGATCAAAACTTCAAGTTCTATTTCGAGACCCCTAAGCCTAAAGAGATCACTGACTCTCGTGATAAAAAAGATGTTTATACCTGGGATTTCACAAATATCTCACCCTCCACTTTCAAAAAAATCGAAGAAAGCGTAAAGGAGAAAAATACCTATTGGGGGACGAAAAACGACGGCGCTGATATTGAATACGGAAGTAGCAATGCACGCAACATATCATTTGCACAAGGACAAGAGATAAAAGCAGGCAATACCATTCTGCCTGAACTAAGAGGCTTGCTGTTCAACTTAGTGAAATACGATAGCAACAGATTCCAAATAGTATGTAAAAATGGGTCAAAAGCCAAAGGTGACACCTATCTGTCCCTCAAAGGTAACACACATTACGTCACCATTCAGTCGGTTCCTGCCAAGGCAAAGGTTTACATAGAACACAATATCAGTAAGAATGAGATGTTCAATCTGAACACATTAGGCGTCGATAGCCTCGAAACATTTACAAACTGTAATAGTAATCGCGTTTCTGTCTATCAACTCGGGAATACGACCAAGGACTTAACTTTCTGTGTACAGAACTGCAAACTATACCGCATAGCCATCGTCAAGGACAACAAGACTATAGGAGACAAAGATAAAGATTACATCAAGTATGCCACATATAGCCAGAGCTACCCTGTAGATTACAGCTTGAACGCGATTCTCAACGGAACGGAAGTCACTGCCTACAGTGTCTCTGCCGACTATCAGTCGAATGCCACCTTCGTGAATTTCACGAAATTGCCGAACAACCAATCCGATTCTGGCGAAGGTGTCATCTTGAAGACTTCCGGCAACTTAGGTGAGAGCCATCCTATCTTCACCACGGATGTCAACAACACTACTCCCCAAAAGCCTACAAGTAATGCCTTGGTAGGAACAACAGGTGACAAAGCGACTACTGAATTTGACAAAGCGAAGAAAGATGGCTATCAGAACTACATCTTGACCACCAAGTATTTCCACTTGGACAAGGAAGATCAGGTGATAGATGGCAACCGACAGTGTTTCTATAAATGGGTAAAAGGCGATGCCAAGAGCAACTTAGCATACTTGCAGCTGAAGAATCCAAGCAATGCCAATGCAGCCAAGACCGTCATTTATTTGGACTGGTTTGGCGATACCACGGGTATCCATGGCATGACTGCTCCATCACAGGTCACCAGTGGCAAAACCTATTACACCTTGGATGGAAGAAAAGTAACAAGTCCTACCCAGAAAGGTATCTACATCATCAATGGTAAGAAGATAATAATCAAATAAAAAAGTAAAAAGATGAAAAGGACATATATATCCCCCATGGCTGAGACCATCAAGCTCAACCTTTCCTCTTCTGTCCTGGAAGAAGGCGTAGGAGTCGGACCTGCTTCTCTAGGTGCTGATGCCTCCCAGGGTATGCAAGCCAAGCAATTTGACACTTGGAACTTTGACGACGAGGAAGAGGAAGAAAAGCAAAGCAATATTTGGGAATAATTGCCAATGCTACCATCAAGGAAATTGGCAAATTTCTCGCTAATTAATTGAGATAATGACAGAGATGGGCAAATCATTGCAAAAATATTTGGCTGTTTTAGAAAAATATGTAACTTTGCAGCCGCAAATGTAAACTTGCCTTCAGAAACCAAAAAAGTCCCGCTGTTAGGATGAAATTCCTTACAGCGGGACTTTTTTCGTGATGTCCTCGACTCTCTATCGAGCGGGGGATAAAGATCATAATCTTACAGCATAACCTTCTTCCTGATCAATGGAATTTACCACATACGAGTGCCTTCCCTCTGGAAGAAAAACAAAGCTGCACACGAGAATCTCTCTTAAAAGATAATCTCTTTAATTTCTGCTTTTTGCCTTAGAGGCAAGAGCCTCGCGGCGATCACGAAGAATGCTCTGGCATCTGCTGATTGCCTGATTCTGATTTTCTTCGTTAACCTTTACTAAACAATCGTTCATAACCTAATGTGTTTTGATAAACCTATTGTGATTTGAATACGTTGCAAAGATAGAGCATTCTGATAAAAAATGAAAGAAAATCCTATTAAAATGCACTGCTTTTAGTTGATTTTTTGATTTACGTCAATTTGAAAGCCTTTTGTATCCCAATTTTCATGTAATATTCACACGATTCGTAGTATTTATAGGGATATTACTACGAGAAAATGGGGAAATCCTTCTGAAATCTCATTTTTTTTTGCGAACTTTGCAACCGAAAATGGATTCTTCTAAAAGAGATTGTTTTCTTCCAGAGATAATTCCATACATGAATAGAGAGAAGGGGATGAAGAATTCCATAGGAATATTGGTATATATAAAATAATAAAGGTATGAAAAAAGTAATTCTATTGACTGCTATGGTGCTGGCTTGTACTACTGGCAGTATGGCAAATGAACTCAGCGAGTGCTCTCTTTCGGAGTTGATCAGTACTCCTGTTAAGAAAACTACAAAGAAGACAAACAAGAAGGCTACAAGCAAGAAAACAACAAGCAAGAAGACAACAAGCAAGAAGACAAGCTCAACTAAGTCTTCTACTAAAGCTTCTACTGCGGCAACCTCTGCCACCAGTACTTCTGCAACAACAAATACAAAAACAACAACTCCTGCTACTGCCACTTCTGCTACTTCAACCTCTGCTGGTTCTGCAATAGCTGGTATCCTCGGTGGTTTGCTTGGAGGAGGCACTTCTGGTAGCACAGGCAGTACTGCGGGAACCATTATCAATGGAATTTTGAACAATGTAATCGGATCTGGTACTTTCAGTAAAGAGAGTCTTTGTGCTCATACTTGGAAATACAGCAAGCCTGGTTGTGCTTTTACTTCTGAAAATCTGCTTGCCAAAGCAGGTGGCGAGATTGCTGCTAATAAGATAGAGGAGCAGTTGGAAGGTTATTACAAGAAAGCAGGTTTCTCCAACTCAAACACTTATTTCAAGTTTAATACAGATGGAAGTTTTGAGTCAAAAATAGATGGCAAGTCATGGAAAGGTACTTATACTTTTGATGAGAAGACACATGCCATCACAATGAAGGGACTCCTGCTCAGCGTTTCCGGCTATGCCACCCAAACAACCAATGGTGTCAGCCTTCTTTTTGAATCCAAGAAACTCCTTACCTTAGTTCAGACATTGACAGCTCTCAGCGGTAATTCTACACTTGGCACTATCGGCAATATCACCAAGAATTATGATGGAGTACGTGTAGGTTTTGAAATGAGTAAGTAATTTCTCATTCATCTATTGAGAGATTATATAGTAATGATTATATTGCTATTATTTATATAGCAGAAAAAATCCCCTTAGAGATAGCTTGAATCAGGCTTTCACTAAGGGGACATTTTATCTCTTTCGCTTTAAAGTTTTCTTTTTACTTGATTTCAACTTTTAGCGGAGTTTTCAATGCCTCAAGATAATCCTTGATGCGAATCTGCCATTCGGTATAGCTGCGAACATCATATTTGCTCCATGCAGCTCCGAAGTAATAGCTGAACTTTTCACCATTCTTCAAGCCAGTCTTGATGCCTAACGCATGACCGGTAGCACCATCGTGCTTCTTGTCGAAAAGCTGGTAGTAGGTGTTGTCAATGCCATAAGGGAAGAGTACACCTACATATACCTGAGACTGGTTACCCTCTATGTTGTCGGTAGGGTCTGCATAACTTACGTAGTCTTTTGCGAAAGTTTTAGTCTCGGTATCTTCCTCATGGATTGGGAAACCTGTAGCAAAGTCGGTAGGGTGGGTGAGACCATCATACCAGACTGTCATCTTATTGAAGTTGCTGCCCTTGTCGAGAGAAATGATACGGTGCTCTACTACGTTCTTCTGGTCGCCCACGGTAGAAGGATTGTAGGTCAGTTCAACGGTAAATCTGAGAGGACCATTGTCTAAGATCTTGTAATCCTTATAGCAATAAGGTAATATCTGTTCGTTACCAATCATAAGACTTGGTGCACCGAGACCCAAGGTTGCACCTACGCGATATGGGTCGAGTCCGTTGCCCTGATCGAGGTGGAATGAGTTGCGGATATTACCCTCTTTTCCTTCTGCTTCTACAGCCTTGATCTGATCTTTGAGTTTGGCAATCTTAGTAGGATTTTTCTCTGTTTTGAGCTGCTTTTCTATTGCCTTTTTCTTTGCATCCACTCTGCACATGTTTTCCCAGGCTTTCTGGTTCTTGATGTATCGGGTCTTTACCACCGTATCAGGCGTGTTCTTTACCCAAACATCAGTGCCGAATGAGCGCTCGCCAGAACGCTGCAATGCTGGTCCGTAAACACGATAGGCGCATCGGTCGTTCTCCCAAGCCAGGTCGTCCTTTCTCATCTTATAGAGAGCGCCTGTAGTCCATACTTTCTGAGGATATGGCTTCTCTATGCTGATATAGAAGGTAGCTGCGCTATGAGGACGCACACTGGCGTCGATGAGCAACTTGCCGTCGTGGGTAATCTGTGAACCGATCTGCTGTCCGCGGGTATTCTTTACCACATAATCCTGGCCTTTGCCTGGAGTTGCATTTGATAGCTTAGCTTTCACATCAGCCATGCTTACTTCTACGAGTTCCATTCGCTGGGCAGCAGTTGTGTTGCTTACTACCACAGTTGCTTGCTGGGCATAGCTATAGTTGGAACCGGCTATCGCCAAGAGCATCATGACACTCTTCATCATGTTGTTTTTTGTCATCATTGTTTCTGATTTGTTAGTTATTATTTATTTTGTTTTGATTTTCTACGTGTCGAACTTGCTTCGTTACGTACATTATTATATATAATACGAATGAATAGTTGCCGATACAGACAAAGTGACAATACTTTCTGTAGCCAATATTTCTTCTGGATTATTCCTCGATAAGGGAAACTTCCATACTGATATCCTCTTTCGGACGATCACCTCTGAGCGTCTCGCAATTCTGGATTTTCTCCACGACATCGAGACCTTCTTCTACCTCGCCGAATACAGTATATTGGTTGTCAAGGAAAGGAGTACCGCCCATCTCGGTGTAGGTTTTCACCTGTTCATCGGTAAATTTAGGGTAACCTTCCTCTTTGCAGCGTTTCTTGGTTTCATCCACCAGCTGATCCTGCAATTCCATCAATCCCTGTCGGTCGCGGTTGCGACGGAAGTTCATGATCTCATCGTGGTGTTCTTTGGCAAGCTGGTTGAATATGTTTTGCTCCATCTGCATACCCATCTGTTTCTCCATCTGCTTGAGTTCATTCATCTTATAGGTTTTTCCCCATACGATATAGAACTGGCTTCCGCTGCTTTCGCGCTCAGGATTTACCTCATCTCCCAATCTTGCAGCGCTCAGAGCACCACGTTTATGGAAAAGTTGAGGATAAACAAATTCAGCAGGAATCGTGTAGTCAGGACCACCTGTTCCTAACATTTTGCCCTTAGGAGCATTCTTACTCTCCGGATCACCGCCCTGAATCATGAAATCCTTGATGACACGATGAAAGAGAGTGCCGTCGAAATATCCCTCTTTAGCCAACTTGATAAAGTTGTCGCGATGTTGAGGGGTCTCATCATAAAGGCGTACTTTGATATCGCCTTCAGAAGTCTTAATCAATACTTTTGCCATAATATTTAATTAAATGTTAAATGTTAAATGTTGAATGTTGAGTGTTGAATGTTGAGTTATATCTTGCTTTTGGCTATCATAGCCCATTGTGCAATTCAACATTTAACACTTAACATTCAACATTATTTATAATATTCCTTCCATTCCTTCATGGCTTCCTTCCAGTCGGTTTGCTCTCCGCTTGCAACAGCCTCCTTCTGTCTTTCTGCCTCATCGCGAGCCTTGTCGCGAGCCCGTTTGGCTTTCATAGCCTCGATAGTAGCATCATCAAGAATCTGGATGGCGCCACGCTTGATGGCAGCCTGAAGTTCCTCCTCACCGAAAGCCTTGCCCGGTTCGTTGAAGTCGGATATATTAAATTCGTAATCTACACGAAGGTCATGGCGAATCTGCTTCTGCTGGAGTCTGTTTCCAGCGTTTTTCAATCGGAGCAATTTGCCGATTTCCTTGATTTCTCCTGCGGAGTATTTGTTTCTTCCCATTAAAAAACTGATGTTATAATAATCTTATGAATAATTCTCTGCAAAATTACAGATAATCCTTGATAATGCCAAGTAATTATCCGGAAAAATACGCTTATGGCATACGAATTCTGCCATCTTGTCATTTCTTTTATGCTCTTTTCTGACATTTCTCGCTCTTTTGTCAGTTGTGCCCCTTCTCTCTTTTCCTTGGCACACGCTTTGTTAACTATGTTTGCGTGACCGTTGGGGGAGAGTTCCTGACAGATGCATATCTTCGGCAGACTTTCCAGAAGCAGCGTTCACATGATAAACATTATTAATAACGATAAAAATAAAAAAAGATATAATCATGGGAAAAGTAATTGGAATTGACTTGGGTACCACAAACAGTTGTGTTGCCGTTTTCGAAGGTAGCGAACCAGTTGTAATCGCTAACAGTGAAGGTAAGCGTACTACTCCATCAGTAGTAGGTTTCGTTAAGGATGGTGACCGCAAGGTAGGTGATCCTGCTAAGCGTCAGGCCATCACAAACCCTAAGAACACAGTATATTCTATCAAGCGTTTCATGGGTGAGACATACGCTCAGAGCCAGAAAGAGGCTGAGGCAATGCCTTACACAGTAGTAAACGAGGGTGGTTATCCACGTGTTGAAATCGAGGGTCGCAAATATACTCCACAGGAGATTTCTGCAATGGTTCTTCAGAAGATGAAGAAGACCGCTGAGGATTATCTCGGACAGGAGGTTACAGATGCAGTTATCACAGTTCCTGCTTACTTCTCTGACTCACAGCGTCAGGCTACTAAGGAGGCTGGTCAGATTGCAGGTTTGAACGTTCAGCGTATTGTCAATGAGCCTACAGCTGCTGCTTTGGCTTATGGTGTTGACAAGGCTAACAAGGATATGAAGATCGCCGTATTCGACTTGGGTGGTGGTACATTCGATATCTCTATCTTGGAGTTCGGTGGCGGTGTATTTGAGGTACTTTCTACCAATGGTGATACTCACCTCGGTGGTGATGACTTCGACCAGGTAATCATCAACTGGTTGGCTGATGGCTTCAAGGCAGAGGAAGGCGTAGATCTCCGCAAGGATCCTATGGCTATGCAGCGCTTGAAGGAAGCTGCTGAGAAGGCTAAGATTGAGTTGTCAAGCTCTACAGCTACAGAAATCAACTTGCCTTATATCACAGCCGTTGACGGTATGCCTAAGCACTTGGTTAAGAGTTTGACTCGTGCACAGTTCGAGCAGTTGGCTCACAACTTGATTCAGGCTTGTCTCGTACCTTGCCAGAATGCAGTTCGTGACGCTAAGCTCTCTACATCAGATATCGACGAGGTTATCTTGGTTGGTGGTTCAAGCCGTATTCCAGCCGTTCAGACACTCGTTAAGAATTACTTCGGCAAGGAGCCTTCTAAGGGTGTAAATCCTGATGAGGTTGTTGCAGTTGGTGCTGCTATCCAGGGTGCCATCTTGAATAAGGAAGAGGGTGTTGGCGACATCGTATTGCTCGACGTTACTCCATTGACTCTCGGTATCGAGACTATGGGTGGTGTGATGACTAAGCTCATCGATGCTAATACAACTATCCCTTGCAAGAAGAGCGAGGTGTTCTCTACTGCAGCTGATAACCAGACAGAGGTTACCATCCACGTATTGCAGGGTGAGCGTCCAATGGCAGCTCAGAACAAGAGTATCGGTCAGTTCAACTTGACAGGTATTGCTCCAGCTCGTCGTGGTGTTCCTCAGATTGAGGTTACCTTCGATATCGATGCCAACGGTATCTTGAACGTATCAGCTAAGGATAAGGCTACCGGTAAGGAGCAGAGCATCCGCATCGAGGCTTCATCTGGCTTGAGCGAGGACGAGATCAACCGCATGAAGGCTGAGGCAGAGCAGAACGCTGCTGCTGATAAGGCTGAGCGCGAGAAGATTGACAAGATGAACCAGGCTGACAGCATGATCTTCACCACCGAGAACTTCCTGAAGGATAACGGTGATAAGATTCCTGCAGACAAGAAGCCAGGCATCGAGCAGGCATTGCAGCAGTTGAAGGATGCTCACAAGGCAGGTGATGTTGCAGCTATCGATTCAGCTATCAACAACTTGAACACCGTCATGCAGGCTGCTTCTCAGCAGATGTATCAGGGCGGCCAGCAGGCAGGTCCTCAGGGTGCTCAGGGCGGTCAGCAGGCACAGGGCGGCAATGATGGCGCTCAGGATGTACAAGACGCTGACTTCGAAGAAGTTAAGTAATACAGATTAATATTATAATAAAGGCGTACAATGCTCAGAAATGAGTTTTGTACGCCTTTTTTGTTTCATTATGATTTTTTATATCCCAATAGTTTGCTAATTCGCTGAAAATTATGTATATTTGCAAATTAAGGGAGAAAGAACATCGCCCGAAAGAGATAGACAGTTTAGGGTAAATATAAAAGAAAGGAGAACGAGATATGGCAAAGAAGAGACCACAGGTAGCGCTG
>OIZI01001282.1_pt1 | contig 11008 bp, 8 predicted proteins | sample 1588441 | NCBI WGS metagenome assembly OIZI01 (sample SAMN03283284) | human gut metagenome | biome: human-associated habitat; material: feces | host: Homo sapiens | place: Peru | collected 2012
ATCAAGGAAAGCAATAACTTCTAACGGAATATCCTCAGTAAAAGGAAGAATATTAATATTGGTGTATGAAAGCAGGCTAAATACATCTATCTTATCATTTGCTTTCTTGTTATGAGCTATGATAAAGCTTACATCATCAGGCAAATAAGCCTCTTCTGTATTTCTTACTGCTATTGGACTAATAGCAGTAAAATCAGTAAGGTATTTTTTAGATTTAACGCTGCTGATAGGCTTTTCCCAGAGCTTTTCTTCAATTATAGAATATACATATCTCTCAGCTTTAGCTTTTTTAGAGGTAATTACAGTTTTCAAGCAATCAACATTGCTTTTTTATCTAAAAATTCGTTTTTATTTTCTATCATATTTTTTCTAGCAAAACAAAAAAGCTCCCGGATTTCTCCGAGAGCCGATTGCCATAGTGGCGGAGTGGGTGGGATTCGAACCCACGCACGGGGTAAACCGTCTAACGATTTAGCAAAAATGCCCAAGCTACAATTTGTGGTGCTTATATTAAATTTACCACTATATATAGTGTTTATCCACTGTGAAATTCTCTTAAAAACGTTCTGGTTGCACCACAAATATATGGAACAGAGAGGAACATAATAGGAACAACAGAAACAAAAGGCACTTTATACCTTGTATTTGTTATTTCAACAAATCTGCCAAACTGTACTCCCCCTTAGGAATATTAGCAACCCTGCGGTATTCTCTTATAGCATCAACTAAAATTTTAGGATTAGAAAAATAATCTTTCACAAAATCATATGCCTTTACATTACCCATGCGCAAATCCATTTTGCAAAAATCACTAGGTTTCTTCCCGGAACGCTTAAAGCGTTCATATGCTCCTTCATTATGAATAATCAGCATTTCAATCTCAGGAGCAGTAATCACGTTGACGACATCTATTTTATAAGCGTAAGCTTTGCTTAGCTTAAAGCTTTCCCTACGAGAATCCAAAATGCGTATAACAGAAATTGGTTCATCAAAGCCTTTGCGTAAGTATTTTTCTTCAAAATTTTTCGCACTTCTGCATCTGATAACCTTTTCGTCCAGCATTTCCTCTCGTGTGAAAATCAACAAATTATTATCAACCAAAATATCAATAATTGCTGACTCAGCAGAACCTTCACAGATACAAGCCTTATATTTTGCTAGTTTCATCTAACTGCCCCCTTCACTTTAACGAAGCAGCTAAATTTTTCTTTAAGCGTAGATAAGCTTCATAGGCAGGAGTAGTGCCCTCAAGAAAGCCGCTCTGATAAGCATCACTTTTCTTTATATCATTGCGCTTTAAAATATAGCTTAGATTTTCAGCAGTAATACCATTGCGGTTTCTTACAATATAGATGGGATCATTTCTATCATATTCGTCTAGCAATTCCGAGTAATGCGTTGTAAAAATCAACGTACTACCACTTTTGTTTAAGCTGCTATCCATGAAAAAGCGCATCAGTGTGACAACAATTTCTTTGTTAAAATGATTTTCAAGCTCATCAACCAAAATATAGCCACCTGATGCCAAGACCTCTTTGACCATAGAAAAGGTAATAATGCCTTTTATAGTACCAGAAGACAAATACTGTTCAAGTTCTACCGCATTATTTAAAATAATCTCTTCCTCATCCTTAAATTTCAAATGAATAGATGCCTTGTCTTCCACTTTTTCAAAGTATAATTTTTCGATTGTAGGATCAAGGAAAGCAATAACTTCTAACGGAATATCCTCAGTAAAAGGAAGAATATTATTATTGGTGTATGAAAGCAGGCTAAATACATCTATCTTATCATTTGCTTTCTTATTATGAGCAATGATAAAGCTTACATCATCAGGCAGATAAGCCTCTTCTGTATTTCTGGCTGCTATTGGACGCAGGCCAGAAAAATCAGTAAGGTATTTTTTAGATTTAACGCTGCTGACAGGCTTTTCCCAAAGCTTTTCTTCAACTATAGAATACACATATCCCCCTGCTTTAGCTTTTTTAGATTTAACAACAGTTTCCAGACAACAAATATTACGCTTGTTATCAAAAAAGCAAATTTTAAACGACGCATTCTCGCAACTGCCAAGAATATTCCTCGACTCAACATGATTGATAGGTTCATTGCGCAAAATATTCAAGGCTAAATTGATTACTTTCAATACAGAAGTTTTGCCAGAAGCATTAATACCAATAAACGCACAAGCTGTATGCAGGTAATAATTAGGCTCTATCTTATAGAGTTTTTCTTTGTCATCTTCACTAACTCGTTGTTGAGTATAAAATAAAAGATCTAACTCCTGTTTAAATAAAGGCAAACCTTTCACAGTTATCCGCAATATCTTCATTATATCGCCTCCAGTTAAAAACAAATTTTACGTTTTTATTTTGTCAATGATTTAATTATATACCTGTCACAGGAAATTATCAACGGATTTTACGTTTTTATTTTTTACAGCTGCGTTTTCAAAGTTTAAAGGCAGCAATAAAGTAAGCGTCAAATACAACAACGTGCAAAAAAATAGGACCGCCGGTTAGGCGGTCCAGGTTATCAATATTTGCCAGCTTTGCACCAATCAGGCGCATTTTCCAGGAGCAAGAGCTTAATCCAATCAAGCTTGGTTTGGTCAAGATTGGGTGCTGTTTTAAAGATATGACATAGATAATTGTAAGGTTTAAGCTTATTCTCTTTGGCTGTTTCTACAATGCTAAACATAATGGCACTGCTTTGGGCACCTTTAGGCGACACTGGCAAACAAAAAGTTTTCTTTGCCAGTGATAATAGCTAGAGTAAGGTATATCATTTTGCTGGCACCACGCTCTGACAGTAAGATTGCTGGCTCTGCAAGCGCTTACTCGTTCCATCCAAAGCTTAATGGTAGCATCTTTATTAAGATTAATAAGCTCACTTGTCATATATCAATCATCCTCCTAAGGTTTAAAGACTACGGTAGATCCTACTGTAGTCTGGTAGAGTCTACCGTAGTCTTTAGCGATAGCTTGATTATGACATGGGAAGACTAGGATAACAAGCCGTCATTATATTTGACGCTTACCTTACCTTTTTCCATTGCGCCATTTGCTTTCAGCTATCAGTTTAAGTTTATAAAAAAACTGCACCTTTAATGAATTTTCAACAAATCACAAGAGGTGCAGTAAAATATTATTTAGACCCACCTAACTGAAAATAAAGCATACTGTAATCATTGGAGATATTGCGCATTTCTGCCAGCGCATTTAAGATATTATTTCTAGTTTCTGTGGAACTTTGCATTTTTTGGGTAAAAACCGTTTCAAACCGACTTACAACATCATTAATTATTTCGTTCATAGCCTGCGTTAACTCATTAGCTATATCATCTGCCATATAAGCACATTTTTGTTGTAACTCTTGTTGCGCCTGAGCATCTGCTTCTGCTTTACGCCGTTCATATTCATTACGTGCCTGAGCAGCTTCTATAGCTTTATCATCATTGTTCCCTAATATTCCCCCTATAAATGTCACTATTTCATAAGCAAAAAGTGCTTGCCCTATTACCGGTATAAATTTAGATGCTGTTTTACCTAACGTGGATTTTAAAATAGTTTTACCAAGTGTTGTTTGTGCCAATTTTTTAGTTACCATTTCTGCAACAGGAACTGTGACAGGAATTTTATCGCTTACAATACCTATTGCCTTCGGCAACATTAAAGCTGTTTTATTCTTTTTAAAATTATCCAGCATTTCCATACTTGTAAGTATCAATCCACTAATACGTTCTTTTCTATCTTCACTAGTTTCGTTAACTTGGCAATATTCAAAAGGCTCTTTAGTCGGAGCAACAGCAATTCCACTACACATATTAGAATCAATCTTAATTTTTTCTAATATGTCAACTAATGATTTTATATCTACAGCTAAAGCAGCCTGCATATCTTCTATATATTTTTCTATTTCATCTTTTACATTTTTAACAATTTTATCAATTTCTTTTTGTACTGCTTCATTAACAGCATCTTGGTTGTTTCGGTTAGCCCAAATTACATCCGGTAAATTTTTACCAAGTTTATCTGTTTTAAACTTGATAAAATCACTAATATCCCTACGTATATTATTTTTACGTTCACGCAAAGAGGACAATAAATTATTAATACATCTTATTTCTTCCTCATTGTCACACTTCTCTAAGTTATTAATGATAATTTCTATATTTTTTTCAATCTCAAAAATTGTATTCCTAATAACAGCAAAGTTATCTGTATTTTTTAGTTCTGTTAATACAATTTTTCCTAACTCTGCTATGTTACTACGCTGTAACATTCCTTGTTTATTCTCCAAACGCCCTTTTTTTGCGCGAGCAGCATTAACTGCTATAATGCAATATTTTGAGTCAACGTCTGGTATTCCTATCTTTTTCATATTTTCAGCTACTTTTGTTTTTATAACCCGTATATTCTCATCATTCTGCCCTAAATCACCATTTTTATCGTTTAGCACAATGATTACCTTTTTACCAGCATCAACAATATCTTTCATTCTCGCATAATTCTCGGCTTTTTCATTAGAACCAGAAGTACTCATGACAAAAATTACTACATCTGCTTTTTTCAAATGTTCTGTAGTCACATACTCGTGCTCTATGGGGGCTCCTACACCTGGAGTATCGGCCAGTTTATAACCATTCCATTCATAGTAGTCTACACTATCTGTTGTAGGTGTATCTGCGACTCTAGCATCGTCACTGCCTAAAAGTTCATTTATAATACTACTTTTTCCAGCATTATAAATACCATATACCATAATCTGCGGCTTTATTTCAGATAATTTCGTAGCATAAAGATCGTCTATTCTTAATACAGCTTCTTTGATGCTACCGTATTCTTCCATATAGGGCTTAACACTATTTTTCAAACAAATATGGTTTTCATTTAGCTTGGTTTTATAATCAATAAGCTGGTTACTCATAAAAATCCTCCTCTTAATACTGTGAGAACACGATTAAATGTGCTTTTTCCAATTTCTTAAGAATTATCACCAATTTCTCTAAAGAAAAATCTCTGGCTAAAACTGAATGATACTGCAAAATATGTTCATAAATATCTGTTACGGACAATTTTCCAGTAGCATAAATCAGTATTTCTTGTTCCAATACATCCAATACATAATCAAAAATTTTTGTTCTGCCCTTATCTAGTACTTGCATATACTTCTGTAGCATGACAGTTCGCATAGGATGTAACCCGAAATAATCTCCATCTTTTAAATTTTGTCCAATAGTCGAAAATGCTTCTCCAGTATAAATCATCTGATAATAATTAAAAATGTGGGGCAATGTTGACAGGCAATACCACCATCTGCCTACAGCCTTTACAGTGTTACTTTGTGGAAACCATGATAAAATTCTGTTTTGGGGAACTTTATTTTCTGTCAAAATTTGACACATATGTTTTTCTATTTCTTTATCCATATCCTGTGCCATTTGCAAAATATCCCATTTATTCAAAGACTCAGTTTCAGTCTGCGGAAAATCCCCTACTGATGTTATAAAATCCTTATCTATTATCCTTATGCCATATTGCTCGGGAGTATTAGTTATAGATGTTTCTGCTAATGGCCAGTAACAAACTACAGCAATCTCTACACTTCCCTTCCCTAATTCAATTAATTTTTTAGCATAAGCTAAATTCTTTTCATAAATTTCTCTGGTAAATAGTGCTCCGCCTAAAATAATATTGCTAAATATCTGCTGAATCCCTGCATCACGGCATTTTACTATTACAGATTCAATTTCCTTTAGTGTTGAACCTTTTCTATAAGCATCTAGCACTTCTTGAGTTCCTGCTTCAATACCTAACTGTATTCTTTGAGCGCCAGCTTCAGCAATATAATCAATCATTTCTGGATGTAGGTATAGTGTATGGATATGCCCTTCGCAAAACCAGTTAAATTCACTCTTTTGGCGGAGTGCTTTTAATGCTGCGCATAATTCTTTTACTCGCTTTGGTATTAAAGTAAATGTATCATCGGTAAACATAATAAAAATATTATTTGAAGAATGCTGTTTAGACACAAATCTTTCTATTTCCTCTAATACATTTTCCACACTTCTAAATCTTACCTTTTTTGTATGGTGTCCCTCATGGCAAAAAGCGCAATGAAAAGGACATCCACGTCCTGTCATAATACTTAATTCGTAAGAGCGTTTATTGGGAACCAAATAGCAATTCTCATCAATAAATGGTAATGAATCTAGATTTTCTATAATATCCTGTTCTTGATTTATAACGGCTCCACCATTTTTAAGATACATTATCCCCTTAATTTTTGATAATGCCCCACTTCCATCAATAAAGTAATTTACAAGTTCTAATACAGTAAATTCACCCTCATATCTTACTACAGCATCACATCCAGATTTTTCCATAAAATCCTTATCCAAGGCAGTAGCTTGCGGTCCTCCTACTATTACTGGCAGATTATACGTTTTTTTTATATATTGGCAAAGAAAAATATTTTCAGTAACATTTTCATAGTCACAATACAGACCTATCATACTCACTGACTTTGTAGAACAAATTTCATCTAACAATTTTTTGCCTTCAACTAACTGCCCAGCAAAACTTTGTGATTCATATCCATTTGCATTAAGAAAAGCAGCCAATGAAAAGATCCCTAAAAATCCACCATATTTAGTAAACGAATTTATGTAGCGTCTATGCAGATTGAAGAATACAATATCATTTTTTCTCATCACTCATACTTCCTATCAACTTATTTTTTTCACTGATGAGAGTCCTATATCTTCCCTTTTGCCGAATAAGCTTTTCTTTTAGTAACTGTAATCCTTCTGTCTGTAAAAAGTCTAACAAACTCTTGCGCATACCGCAATTTACATATTTACTATATAAGCTTCCTGTGGCTGTCACAGCCTCAAAAGCACACCCACCATGACATAAATGCCAATAATTGCAGCCATAACAATCATGTTCCTTGAGATACTGCTGTCTGGATCTAATCCTCTGCGCATTAACTGACTCATATAGTTCCAATAAGTTTTTATCCTCTAAACTACCATATGTAAAATCATCCTTTTCATGTTCAGCCCGTCCGCAAAAGCCTGCGCTTCCGTCAGCATAAATGCAAATAAAACTTACCCCGCAGCTACCATTGAACGAACACTCATGTACTGAATCAACTCCAAGAATCGTATCCATGAGCTCATTTAAAGGCTCAATTATGATATTGCGATCTGATTCCATACAGTATCTATATAACTCTTTCATCAGTTCCACATAATTCTCATATACAGCTACACTATCAACCTCTGAAGCTCTGCCACAAGCAATTACTGAATGAATTTTTGGATGCAGATCATATTCTTCAATACACTTGGTCAATGCTTCCATATTAATTTGGCTAGATGTATTTAAAACCATCAGCGTACCATAATTTACACCCGCGTTCTTTAATTTTTGCATATTTTTTACTATTAGATCAAAAGTAGCTTCTCCATTTTTTGTCAGCCTATTGTTATCATGCAATTCTTTATATCCATCTAATGAAATTCCTATGCCCACTTTAAACTTGCAAAAAATACTAATCCATTCATCGTCTATCAAAGTTCCATTTGTTTGTATCAAGAATTTTATATGATAATTTTTTAGTTTTTCTGTTGCATATTGCATTACCTCAGTTAAATATTCTTTGCCGACACTCAAGGGTTCGCCACCATGCCACAGTAAAGTAATATTTTTATCATTTATTTTGTCTAATAGCAATGGTAGTTCGTCAATAGCTTTAAAAAGCATTTCTTTTTTTAGTGTAACTGCTTTTTTGTCGCCCTCGCTGCAATAAATGCAGTTTAAATTACAGTTTGTAGTGAGTTTCACAATAATCTGCATATATAAACACCTAGTCTCCAAATTTTAATTCTTTTAAGTCTTGTTTTAACGAACTAAGATAGCTACGCATTACTTCTACATATTCTTCCTGTGGTTTAAAATAGCTCTGCTGTAATCTGTCTAATTCTTGCTCCACCTGAATGGTAACATTATTTCTAATCTGAGGCATTATAGATTCCAAGAAGTCTTCTACATTTGTTCCTAAGTCAACCTCTTTGCTAATAGTTCTGGTGTTCCTATATTTTCTATAATATTTTTTCCCAAACAAGCTCCTAAAATTCTCCCACAGACCATCAGCTTCTCGTTCTTCATAAACAATCTCTGTATAATTATGGCTAATAGTGGTATGCTGTTTTTCTAGCACCGGTGCCTCAAAGTTAAGTGCAAAAGAATTCATTTTTTGTTCTTGATAGTTATCTATAATTTTAGCAATATTTTTATTCAATTCTACCTGAAGAATTGGTGTTATAATAGCAGATAATTCTCTAGAAATTATTTCTGGTTCCATGCGTTCACCTGTTTTGTCAACTATATCAGCCCACTGCCTAATTTTCCTGTGTACTTGCTTCCTAACTTGAAAACATATATCGTCGCTGATTTTCCTTGTATTATTTTTAATTGTCCGGCGATAGCTTTGTATAGGTGCTAATATTCTCTGTAACTCTTCATCAAGCCCTAAAATACCAACAAAACTTTCTTCACCATGCACAATACTCATAATAAAGTTATCCAAATTTTGTTTTGGCTTCTGTTCCTTAATTCTGATAGCCTCATCACTAACTTTATTACCTAAAATTTCCATCAGCAAGTCAAGATTGCTTTCTTTATACAAATTATCATCATGCTTTGCTATTGCCATCTTAGCGAGTAGAGTAGAAACACTTATCGCCCTGAACTTTTCAGAAGAAATATTCGGATAGTTATCTTTAATGCGGTTGCAAATATCATCTTCTTGTAGTTTTCTATTTTCAGGACTTTTAGCTCGCCAGTTAGAAACTAAATTGCCATCATCATCTTCATCTTCCTCATTAAAATCGGATTTAGTAATAACTACAATTGCTTCCTGCCCTTTACGTGAGAGTTTTTCGATATACTTCATATCAGCTTGCAACCCAGGTTCTGAAGAATTCATCAAAAATATACACAAATCTGTATATGGAATATATTCATTAACCATTTCTTCCATATTCCTTGTATCTCCATCCTTAGCTAACGCCCCTGTTCCCGGAGAATCCATCCATCTTAATCCCGACAAAGTATAATATTGAATCGCACCTGTAGTATCAGTAACTCCCTCACTAAACCAAATGTCACCAGCCACATCTTTTTCAACATCACCAATATTTCTACCTTTCTCCTGCATAGCAAAAATAGGATGTTCACGATGCTGATAGATATTATCAAAATCAGCTCTTTTTAAATATTTTCCGGCGAAAAAATTTCCTAATGAACTCTTGCCTGCTTTTACAGAACCAAACACCATGACCACCAGATATTTTTCATGAGTACGCATGAACTCTGTACCCTTTTTATTACTCTCTATCTGATAATGCCATTTACTGATATTATGTTGTATATCATTGATTGTTTCTTTCAGTATTTGATCAACAGCACTGACTGTTTCACCATCTACCTGAATATATTTTTTGCTTATTTTTAAAGAATTCTCCTCAAACTCTGCCAACTTATTAAACACCATTGTTCTACGCTCATTGACATCCTGCGAAAAATTTTCTAGGGATTTGTGAATTCTGTCTAACTTGTCAAAAAATACATTAGTTGTCTGCACAATATAATTTGTGGCCAATCTTATCTCCTCCATTGATAACGTTTATTTCTTGGGTTTCCGTTTTTTAAATTAGAGTTTTCTTTCACTTTGTTAGCCGCCTGAAGGCGATTAATTTTCATAATAGCCTTATTTATGCTTTCTAACTGTCTCTTATCTTCTTCTATTTCTTCAGATAACTTTTCTATAAACCCATCGACAACCTTCTTTTTGAAACTATCAGTATCCTTCGCTACATCAGTATTGTATTCAACTTTTTCTACAATATTCTCTAACCCTTCTTCGCTTTTCAATTTTTGCAAACTTTCAAAATATCTAATTCGCAATTCTTCTTTAATCCTTTCACTCTCTAATTTTTTTCTTTCTAATTCTGCTTCCTTGGCCTTTATTTCAGAGACCAGATAAGCATCGCTATACTGGTGATACTGGCTGTGTCTACTATAATCACTATAATCACTATGATTATCATGAGCAACAATTGCGCCACCAACTACTAATGCACCTGCTATAAACATTTCAAAATCTCTCCTTAATAATAATTTCTTTTTTCCTGTATATGTTTTTGCTGCAAGTCTCTAACCTTTTCCTCAAGCTGGTTCACAACTCGCATATTATTTCTTAAATACTTCTGGTATTCCTCTATTTCAGCAAATATTTCATCAATAATTTTGATAACATTTTGCTTATGTTGCTCTATTTTTTTGTGTTTTATATAACATTCTTTTTCATATTCATCTCGTTCGCTAGTTAATTCATTGCAAACATCCTTAATTAGCTTATTTTTTCGCTCTTTAGCTAAAACATTGGCTTCTGTTTTCCACTGAGTTAACTTTTTTATCAGGAATAAACGCAATTCGTCTACACCACTATTTTTTATTAAAGCAGCTTTATCTTCAGCTTTTCCTCTACCATATCTAATATTTGATACACGAAAAACAGGAAATCCGCTACCATCGCATTTATCCTTAATATCAGTTAATATTTTTTTCTCTATCAGAGCTAAATTGTCTACATCCACAGCTTCTGCGAAAGTTAAAACTAAGCAAAAATGCCTCCAAAAATAGCTATTATTTGGGAAAAATCTTTTAATTTCATTTAACCGGTTAATTTCATTCTTATGTAATTCCCCAACATTTGGCGTATGTACGAAAACCACCATATTAGCTTTTTTATAAGCATCGAAAGCAACTTTATCATCACAATCTACCGCATCTAACCCTGGCGTATCTACTAAAAATACATTGGGCCTAAACTCAGCATCACTTCTTGCAACAGTAGTTCTCACATCTCCTGTAGCAAAATACTGTTTATCTAAAAGAGAATTAAATAAACTGCTTTTACCATGATTCATGCGTCC
>OIZI01001289.1_pt1 | contig 10979 bp, 9 predicted proteins | sample 1588441 | NCBI WGS metagenome assembly OIZI01 (sample SAMN03283284) | human gut metagenome | biome: human-associated habitat; material: feces | host: Homo sapiens | place: Peru | collected 2012
GAGGTTCCTTCCGGTGTTTTTGCCTACTTTTGTCACTGTTGACAAAAGTAGGTCGTCCCTGAGGGGACGAAACTCCCCTCCCTAATAAAAGAAAGGAGTCCCCCATGCCTGACAATATCCAACGTCTCTGTCCCATCTGCCGCGACGCAGAGATCGAGCTGAAGCCCTACCGCTCCGGCAGTCTGAGCGTCAAGCCCTCTCCCCTGTCCGTGTCGGAAAGCTTTCTGGAAACGGAGATATACGTCTGTCCCCGCTGCCGCTACGCAGCCTTCTTCGCCCCGCTGACCCCGGCGGAGGAATTCGAGAAGCAGCAGGCCCTTCAGGACAGCCTCTCCCCTGTTGAGAAATTCGAGCATAGCTTCCGGGACTACACCGAAAAGCAGCTGCAAAAGGTCATCGACGGCAGGGACTACGTGCCCGACGCCAGGAAGGCCGCCAAAAACCTGCTGTACCGCCGCCGCTATGACCAATGACAAAGGAGGACGCCCCATGACAAGCGACCATTCTATCCCCCGCTGCCTGCGCTGTCCGGACACGGCGCTGCGGCTGATCGACCGGGGCGCTTTTGCGGTGTCGCGGGACGCCGCTCCCCTCCCCGCCGCCATACGGGACAGCGCCCTGACGGTGGAGGTGTGGGTCTGCCCCATCTGCCGCCGGATCGAGCTGCGCTATCCGGAGGAGCTTCCTCTGCCGGAGCCGCCGGAGGAGCGCCAAGCCCGCCAGCTGGAGATGCGGATGAACCAGTACCCCGCCGAAAAGCTGCGGCGCATGGCCGCCGATCCCCAGCTGACGGAGGAGGAACGTTCCGCCGCCGGACGTGTTCTGGCCCGCCGGGACAGCTGATATAAAGGAGACGATCCCCATGCCCTACTATCGTTTTGACAACGGCCTGCAGCCGCTGAGCGCCCCGCCGGAGGACTGGCAGGGCGTTCTGGCGGTGCTGGAGCCAAGCGAACTGCACAGCGCTCCCCTGCCCTCATGGCTGACGCCGCCTGCGGCGCCCGCCGATCCCCACGAATCCCAGTTCTGCTGGCTGCGGATCGACCGGGACGGCGTGACCGGTCATCTGCGCACGCCTGTGCGCGCCAGCCAGAGCGCCCGCCACATGGGCTTCACATGGACGCGGAACTGCCTGCTGCTGTCCGATCCGGATCACGCGGCGGCGGACTGTATTGCCCATCTGACCACCCAGCGGACACAGCCGCCCGGCAGCCCTGACGCCTTTGTGGTGGCGCTGCTGATCGCCCTGATCCGGGACGACCTGCCCTATATCCAGCAGCTGGAGACGCGGCTGACCAATCTGGAGCAGGCAGTGCTGGACAACGAGACGGGACGCTTCCTGCACCAGATGAGCGTGATACGCAAGGAGCTGAACCGGGCCAACCGGTTTTACGCCCAGCTCAGCGACTTCGCCTCGTCTCTGCTGGAGGAGGCGGAGGATCTGTTCGGCAGCCACAGCAAGAAGCGGCTGGGGCATTTCCTGCGGAAGGTGGAGAGCCTGCAGGGCGAGACGCGGCTGCTGCACGAATACGCCACCCAGATCAGCAGCGAGTATCAGGCGCAGGTGGACATTGCCCAGAACCGGGTGATGAAGGTGCTGACCATCGTCACCGCCATTTTCCTGCCGCTGACGCTGATCGCCGGGTGGTACGGCATGAACTTCACCGGCATGCCGCTGCTGGAGTGGCGGTACGGCTATCCGGTGGTGGTGGCCGTGTCGGCGCTGGTGGTGGCGGGGCTGGTCTGGTACTTCAAGCGGAAAAAGTGGTTCTGACCGCAAAGCCGTTGTTGCGGGACACGTGGAGCATCCCGCACGATCATGCACGGGATCATCGGTAAACGTTCGTAGGGGCGGACGACCCTGTCCGCCCTAACGATAAACATCCGGGCCGCCGACAGGGCCGACAGAGTCGTCGGCCCCTACACACGGTTTTTGACATGTCATTGCGAGGAGGGCGTAAGCCCGACGTGGCAATCCGTCCTTCTGGATTTCTACCGCACTGTCAAGCTGCGGATTCCCACACCAGTGACGTCGGTCACTGGTTCGGAATGACAGGCTTTCTCGTCTACCGCACGGCGGGCCACGCGGGGCCCGCCCTACAGGAATACGGCAACCCCCGTAGGGCGGGTCCATGTGCCCCGCCGTTTTCATTCCGCCCGCCCGCAAAAAAAGAGACGAGACCTCGGTCTCGTCTCTTTTTATGTCTTTCTACGTCAGGCCAGCTTGGACGCCAGAGCGTCCAGCGCCTCGGTCATGGCCTCCTCGAAGGAGGGATGGGGCCGCATGACGCGGCGCAGTTCCTCCGCCGTCTGGTGGTTCACCATGGCGGCGCTGATCTGAGAGATCATGTCGCTGGCGTGCTGGCACATGAGGGACGCGCCCAGAATCTCATGGGTCTCGGCGTGAGCCACGATCTTCATGAAGCAGCGGCCCGGATCCTCGATGACGGTGCGGGCATTGCCGAACATGGTGCACTTGCCCACCACAGCGGGAACGCCCCGCTCCTTGGCCTCAGCCTCGGTGATGCCCACCACGGCGATCTCCGGCGTGCTGTAAATGCAGCTGGGGATCACGTTCAGGTCAACGTGGTCGGCCACGCCGTACATGCGCTCCACGCAGGCGGTGCCCTGCGCGGCGGCCACGTGAGCCAGCTGCACCACGGAGGACGCGTCGCCGATGGCGTACACGCCGGGGATGCTGGTCTGGAAATTTTCGTCCACTTTCAGGCTCTTGCCGCGCGTCTCCGGATTCATACCCTCGGCAAACACGCCGTCCCAATAGGCGCGGCGGCCAATGGCGCACAGCACCTTTTCGCCGGTGACGGTCTTTTCCGCGCCCTTTTGCAGCACGTGGACGGCAAGGCCGCTCTCCGTCTGCTCCAGCGACTGCACCATGGCGTTGGTCAGCACCTCGACGCCCTGCTTCTTCATGATCTGCTGGAGGTTCTGGCCCAGCTCACGATCCATGTTGGGCAGCAGGCGATCCATGCCCTCCACCAGCGTGACGGCGCAGCCCAGATTGCGGTAGAAGGTAGCGAACTCCACGCCGATGACGCCGCCGCCGATAATGACCAGCGAGTCATAGAGCCGGTCGCAGCCCTCCAGCAGCTCGTCGGAGGTCATGACGCCGGGGAGATCCAACCCGGGGATGGGCGGCCGGATGTTGACGGAGCCGGTGGCGATGAGGATACGCTCCGCGGTATAGCGGCTCACCGCGCCGTCAGCGGCGGTGATGTCCACCTGACCGGGCGCGGCGATGCGGCCCACGCCCTCGATCAAATCCACCTTGGCAGACTTGAGAAGCCCGTGGATGCCATTGCGCAGCTTTTCCGACACGCCGCGCTTATAGGCGAAGATCTCGCCCATGTCGAAGGTGGCGTTCGCCGCGTGGACGCCCATGGACGCGCCGTCCACCGCGTCGCGGTAGACCTGCGAGGCGTGGAGCAGCGTCTTGGTGGGGATGCAGCCCCGGTTCAGGCAGGTGCCGCCTACCTGGCGGCACTCCACCACGGAGGTGCGCAGCCCCAGCGCCGCAGCACGCAGCGCTGCGGTATAGCCGCCGGGGCCAGCGCCGATGACGATCAGTTGATAGTCCATACTTATTCCTCCGGCTGCCAGCGCACCACGGGATGACGGGCGGCCTTCACCTCGTCGGGACGGCCGATGGGCATGTGGTGGGGCGCGGTATGCATGGTCTCCGCGTCGTCATGGGCCTTCTGATACAGCGCCCGCAGCACATTGGCGGCGTGCTCCAGCGTTTCGGGGCCCTCCGTCTCGGTGGGCTCCAGCATCAGCGCCTCGTGGACGATCAGCGGGAAGTACATGGTGGGGGGATGGATGCCCTCATCAATGAGGGACTTGGACACGTCCAGCGCCGTGACGCCGGTGGCTTTTTTCAGGTCGCTGAGATCCAGCACGAACTCGTGCATGCAGATGCGGTCATAGGCGGGGGTGTAGGTGCCCTTCAGCAGATGCATGAGGTAGTTGGCGTTCAGCACCGCGTTCCGGGCGGCCTCGGGGATGCCCTCGCGGCCCAGCGTCAGCAGATAGGCCAGCGCCCGAACCACCACAAGGAAGTTGCCCCGGAAGCCCCGCACCTGAATGTGGCCCGGCTCCTCCGCCGTGGCGCTGTGGGGCAGATAGGGGGACAGGAAGCTCTTGCAGCCCACCGCACCTGCGCCGGGACCGCCGCCGCCGTGAGGCGTAGCGAAGGTCTTGTGCAGGTTCATGTGGATGCAGTCAAAGCCCATGTCGCCGGGGCGGACGACGCCCATGACGGCGTTTAGGTTGGCGCCGTCATAGTAGCACAGGCCGCCGGCCTCGTGGACAAGGCGGGTGATCTCCAGAATGTTGTGGTCAAAAATGCCCACGGTGTTGGGGTTGGTCAGCATCAGACCGGCGGTATCCTCGCCCAGCACGGCACGGAGCGCGTCCAGATCCACGCAGCCGTCAGGACCGGAGGCGATGTTCACCACTTGATAGCCGCACATGGCGGCGGTGGCGGGGTTGGTGCCGTGGGCGCTGTCGGGCACGATGATCTTGGTGCGCTTGTGGTCGCCCCGGGCGTCGTGGTACTGCTTGATCAGCAGCACACCGGTGAACTCGCCGTGAGCACCGGCGGCAGGCTGGAAGGTCATGTCGTCCATGCCGGTGATCTCGCACAGGTAGGACTTGGCGGTGTCCAGCACCTGCTGCACGCCCTGTTGGTCGGCGGCGGGCGCCAGCGGATGGACGGCGGTAAAGCCCTCCAGCGCAGCCACCTCCTCGTCGATGCGGGGGTTATACTTCATGGTGCAGGAGCCCAGGGGATAAAAGCCGCAGTTGACGCCGTGCACCTGCTGGCAAAGCTCGGTATAGTGGCGGGAGATATCGGTCTCGCTCATCTCCGGCAGGGCGGGCTTGACCTCACGCTGCAGGGAAGCGGGCAGCTTCACCTCAGGCACGTCGCAGGCGGGCAAAAGGCTGCAATGACGGCCGGGAACGCTCTTTTCAAAAATCAGCTTCATTTTGCCAGCACCTCCTTCACGATGGCCACGGTCTTGTCCATGGCGTCCTTCGTCACCTTTTCGGTGGCGCACCACAGGATGCCGCCGTCCACCGGCAGGCCGCCCAAAATACCGGCTTCGGACAGGGCGGAGAGGACTTCCTCCGTTTTGGGCATATCGGTGACGAACTCGTGGAAGAAATCGCCCGAATAGCGCAGCTTCACGCCGTCCACGGCGCACAGGGCGTCCGCCAGATAGTGCGCCTTGGCCATGGACTGCTCCGCTGCCTGCGCCATGCCGTCAGGGCCCATGGTGGACATGTACAGACCCGCCGTCAGGGCGCACAGGGCTTCGTTGGAGCAGATATTGCTGCTGGCCTTCTCCCGGCGGATGTGCTGCTCACGGGCCTGAAGGCTCAGCACGTAGGCGCGGCGGCCCTGAGCATCCGTGGTCTCGCCCACGATGCGGCCGGGCAGCTTGCGCATATGCTTTTCGGTGGTGGCCATATAGCCCAGATAGGGGCCGCCCGCCGCCAGCGGCAGGCCAAGCGGCTGACCCTCGCCCACGGCGATATCCGCGCCGCAGTCACGGGGCGTTTTCATGATGGCCAGCGCCATGGGGTTGCAGCCCATGACGTACAGCGCGCCCGCCTTGTGAACGGCCGCACCCAGCGTCTCCGCGTCCTCAAAGAGACCGTGGAAGTTGGGCTGCTGCACATAGAAGCTGGCCACGTCGGTTGTCAGCATCTCCCGCAGGGCGTCAAGGTCGGTCTTGCCGTCCTTTTCTGGGACGATGCGCATCTCGTCGCCGGTGCCGTAGCAGTAGGTGCGGATGGTGTTGATGGTATCGGGGTGGGCGGCGGCGGACACCAGCGTCACCCGGCGCTTGCGGTCGCGGCACATGGCGGCGGCCTCGGCGGCGGCGGTAGCGCCGTCATAGACGGAGGCGTTGGACACGTCCATGCCCGTCAGCATGCAGATCATGGTCTGATACTCGAAGATGGACTGCAAAAGGCCCTGACTCATCTCCGCCTGATAGGGGGTGTAGGCCGTCAGGAATTCTTCCTTGGCGGGGATATACTTGACGATGCTGGGGATGTAGTGGTCGTAAGCGCCTGCGCCGCGCAGGATCACGTCGTACACGCGGTTCTTGTCCGCCATGGCGCGGACGACCCGGCCCACCTCCAGCTCGCTCATGCCGGAGGGGATGTTCAGCGGTCGATCCAGATACATCTCCGCCGGAACATCGCCGTACAGCTCACGGAAGGAGGAGAGGCCGATGGCCTTCAGCATTTCCTGCCGCTGCTGTGGCGTGGAGGGAATGTAGCTGCCCATATCAGCCCTCCTGCGCGCAGAAGGCCTCGTAAGCGACGGCGTCCAGCAGTTCCTCGGTGTCGGACACGTTCTCCACCTTGATGAGCCACGCGTCATAGGGCGCCTTGTTCAGCTGCTCCGGCTCGTCCAGCAGATCCTCGTTGACGGCGCAGACGGTGCCGGACACCGGGGACACCAGATCGGACACAGCCTTGACGGACTCCACATCGCCGAAAGCCTCACCGGCAGTGACCTCGTCACCCTCGCCGGGCAGGTTCACGAACACCACGTCGCCCAGCGCGTCCTGGGCGAAGTCGGAAATGCCGATCACCACAACGCCGTCTTCTTCCTTCATCCACTCGTGATCCTTGGAATACTTCATTTCAGCGGGAAACAACATGATACTTTACCTCCAAATTTTATGTTAAGTTGAATGTTTACTTTTTCGGGGTATACCACAATAGGGTGGCGCGAAGCGCCGGAGGGAGAGAACTTAAGTCTTTTATTCTCTCCCCCAGTCAGCTTCGCTGACAGCCCCCTCTCAGAGGGGGCCTATAGCAGCTTTTTCTTAAAGGCCAGCCTTGGCAGCCAGCTTCTCCAGCGCGGTCTCGAACTGCTCATCGTTGAAGCAGTAGCCCATCTCCAGATGCCGGGCGCGGAGCTTGGCCACGTCGGGGCCGATCTCCTTGCCGCGCAGGATGCAGTCCGCCATCAGGGACGCCAGCTGGGCGAACTCCTTCTCGCCGAAGCCGAAGCGGGTCATTTCGCTGACGCCCATACGCAGTGCGCCGGAGGCGGTGAAGCCCTCCTCGTCCGGGGTGGCCTGATAGTTGACGATGACGTTGTTGCGCTCCAGACGGTTGGCGATCTCCGCGCCCTCGCCGTAGCCCACGGAGACGATGACCTGATGGGTTTCGGTATAGTCGATGGCGGGGTCGCCCATCACGTCCAGGCCCTCGGCCTTCAGGCTCCGGGCGAAGGACTTGGCGTTGGCGATGACGGCCTTCTGGTACTCGTCCTTGAACTGGTTCATCTCATAGGCGGCCATCAGCATGCCCACCTGGGTGCCCAGATGGTGGTTGGACACGCTGCCGGGGAAGGTACGGGTCTCGATGGTTTTCCACAGACCGTACTTCAGATCCTCCTCCTTGTAGTTGACGCCGATGACGCCGCGCTGCGGACCGAAGAAGGTCTTGTGGGTGGAGCCGGTGACGATCTCCGCGCCCTCGGCAAAGGGGTTCTGGAAGTGGTCGCCGATGAGGCCCAGCACGTGGGCCATATCGTACATGATGGTGGTGGGGATCTTCTGCTCATCCACGAACTGGCGGATGGCGGCCACCGGCTCCTTGTGCAGCACCATGCTCTTGCCGAAGATGATCAACTCCGGGCGGTAGCGCTCGATGAGCTTCTTGGTCTCCTCCACGTCCATCTTATAGGGGTTGTCGGCGCAGACGGGGAAGTTCACCACGGCGGGCTTTTCGGTGACGGGGTCGATGGCGATGTAGTCATGCAGCGCACCCATGGGCTGCGCGGACAGGTGGCCGCCCTTGATGATGTGGTTGTTCATCACGTAGCCAAGGCGCTTGGCCTCCACCTTGCGGTCGAAGCGGTTCTTCCAGTCCATCAGGGAGGAGAACACCGCCATGTTGGACATCTGGCCGCTGAGAGTACGGGTCTCTACCTCGGTGCAGCCGAAGTAGGCGCGCATCTCCTCCACCAGCAGCTGCTCCACCTTGTCGATGAACTCCGTGCCCTGATAGTAGAAGATATCCTTATCGTAGAAGGCCAGCACCTTCTTGTGCTCGGCGTAGCGGCAGCAGGGGTCGCTGCCGGACAGGATGCGGACGGCGCGGCTGGGGGTATTCTCGGAGGGGATCAGGTTGATGCACTGCTCCTGCCGCCACTGGTGGTTCTCCAGCGCCTTGGTCAGCAGCTCCAGCGCCTTGGGAGCGCGGTCGCCGCTGCCCACCTTGTGTTCCTCCTCCTGCATGCCGTAGATGAGGGGACGGGCGTAGGGAGGCGCGGCCACGCTCATGTGGCGGGCGGGAATGACGGCCTTCAGCCGCTTGCCGCGAATGTCCACCTCCACGGTGTCGTCCTCCAGAATGTCGCTGTTGATGTAGCACAGGCCGATGGCACGCTTGCCGCTGGCCTCCAGAATGACGGTCTCAAGACCCTCGCCCTCGCTCTTGAAGTAGGGCACCATGGTGCCGCTGGTGACCCAGCCCACCAGCTTATCGCCCTGATAGATCTCCATACCGGCACGCATGACGCCGCGATCCAGCAGCGCGATGGGCGCGATCTTCCGGGGCAGGACGCTCAGGTCGCTGAAGTCACGATCCATGTGCCTGACGAAGGACTCGTGCTGCTTTTCCAGCGCCTTGCGGCCAATGAAGCCGCCCTTTTCGGCGGCAAAGCTGACGGCGAACTTGGACAGGGGCACGGCGAAAATGGGGATCTCGCTGCCGTCGGGGGCGCTGCCCATCTCGTGGCCGTACAGGGGCAGGGCGGCCTCCAGACGCAGGGTGTCGCGGGCGCCCAGACCGGCGGGACGTGCGCCCAGCTCAATCAGGCGGTTCCACAGCCACGCGGCGTCCTCGCTGCGGACATAGACCTCATAGCCCAGTGGCTCGCCGGTGTAGCCGGTCTTGGCCACGCGGGCGGTGTGGCCCTCCAGTGAGACGGTGCCCAGCGCGTTCTTCATGGGCTCGGTCAGCTGTGCGCCGCCGGCCATCTGGGTCAGCATCTCCTTGCACTTGGGGCCCTGCACCGCGATGGCAGCCCACTTGTCGGTGATGTTCTCGATCTGGCAGTCGAAGCCCTTCAGCGCTTCGTACAGATGAGCCAGATCCTTATCGGTGTTGGCGGCGTTGACCACCAGCAGATAGCTGTCCTCCTCAAAGAGATACAGGTACGCGTCGTCCACCGCGCCGCCGTTTTCGTTGGGGATGATGCAGTATTGTGCCATGTTCAGATCCAGCGCGCTGACGTTGCTGGACAGCACGTGCTGCAAAAACGCCTTGCGCTCCGGGCCGGTGATGCGCAGGCGGCCCATGTGGGACACGTCGAACAGGCTGCACACCTGACGGGTGTACAGATGCTCGGCAATGATGCCGCTGGGGTACTGGATGGGCATTTCCCATCCGCCGAAGTCCACCAGCTCCGCGCCGGCGGCTACGTGAATGTCATACAGTTGGGTACGCTTCAGTTCGCTCATACGTTTTGTCCTCCTTAAAATATTCCGGTTTTAAGCAGCAAAAAAGGGCACAAAGCTGCTGTTAAGCCAGCTTTGTGCCCCCGTTGAGTTACCTGAGAGATTCCCCTTTCCCCATGGAAAGAGTTGCACCTTCGGTGGTCGGGTGTCGCCGCCCGGCCTTTTCGGAGTATCGTCCGGAACCGGTCCTTTTGCCTGAGAGCTTCTGCGTTCCCCTTCGGCGCCGCGCAAGGCGGTCTCTCCCGATCCCATCGTCCGATGAGTTCCCTTTTCAGTTGTCGTGCTTTCAATTTAGCACAGGGTATGTTTCGTGTCAATCGCTCTTTTGCGCGGGAGGAAAATTTTCAGCCTTTCCGCCAAAAGCTTCCCGCTTTGCTTGGGCGATATGCCCAATGCGCCCTACTCCGCCAGCAGGGCTTCCGCCTCTGCCAGCGACGGCATAGCCGGGATCGCGCCCCGCCGGGTGACGCATACCGCCGCCGTGGCGCTGCCCCACCGGGCGCAGTCTGCCGCGTCGTCGACGGTCAGCTGGTCAGGCGTCTTGTCCAGCACCAGCATCCGGTGGAGGAAGCCGCCCCAGAAGGCGTCTCCCGCGCCGGTGGTGTCCACCGCGTTTACAGCAAAGCCCTGCACACGGCGCATACCGTCTGCCGCGGCCACCAGCGCACCCTCCGCGCCCAGCGTCACCGCCGCGCACTTTACGCCGCGGGACAGCAGCACCGCTGCCGCTGCGGCAGGGTCGGGCTCGTCGGTCAGGAGAGCCGTCTCCTCGTCCGACAGCTTCATCACGTCCACGTAGGGCAGCATGCTTCGCATATGCTCCGCCGCCGTTTCCGCGTCCGGCCACAGAGCGGCGCGGTAGTTGGGATCGTAGGAGATCACCGCGCCGGCGGCTTTCGCCCGCTCCACCGCGGCGAAGGTGGCGCTGCGGGCCGGTTCGTCCGTCAGGGACAGGGAGCCCACGTGCAGCACACGTGTGCTGTCCAGCACGGCGGCGTTCAGCTCCTCCGGCCGCAGGCAGGTGTCCGCACCGGGCTTCCGGGCAAAGGAAAAGCTCCGCTCTCCCCTGTCGTTCAGCACCACGAAGGCCAGGGTGGTAAACACATCCTCCGCCAGCACCAGTCCCGACACGTCGATGCCTGCGTCAAGCAGCATCTGCCGCAGGAACTGGCCGTGCATATCGTCGCCCACCTTGCCCAGAAAGGCCGTCCGCCGGCCGAAGCGGGCGGCGGCGGTCAGCACATTGGCGGGCGCTCCGCCGGGATTACGCTCGAAAAGCCGCATGCCGCCAGGGGACACGCCGCTGTCGGTAAAGTCGATCAGCAGCTCCCCCAGCGCCGCGATATCGTACCGGGCGCTCATTCTCTAGCCTCCGGATACTCGTTGCACAGCAGGCGGTAGGGTGGCTCGTCCTCCTCGACGGCGGGGAAGCGGCCCACCGGCGGGTTAAAGCGGTTGTCGGTGTTG
>OIZI01001298.1_pt1 | contig 10931 bp, 10 predicted proteins | sample 1588441 | NCBI WGS metagenome assembly OIZI01 (sample SAMN03283284) | human gut metagenome | biome: human-associated habitat; material: feces | host: Homo sapiens | place: Peru | collected 2012
CGTTGCCCATGTGCATCGGCCCGGTGGGGTTGGCGGACACAAACTCCACCATATATTTCTTTCCCGCCAGTGTGGCGTTCTCGCCGTATTTCTCGCCCTCGGTCTCGATGACGGACACCGTGTCGGCGTACCATTTGCCGCCCAGACGGAAGTTCAGGAAGCCCGGGCCGGCCAGCTCCACGGACGTGAAATAGCTGCCCTCCAGCGCCATGGCGTCTATCAGCGTCTGCGCCACCTGCCGGGGGTTCATCTTCATGGCCTTGGCCGCCGCCAGGCAGAACGTGGTGGTGTAGTCGCCGTTGGCCGTGTCCTTGGGGATCTCCACCGCCGGGACGGTCTCAATGCCGCCGGGCAGCGTCCCCGCCTCCGCGCAGTCGCGGTATGCGCGCTGCGTCAGCTGCCGTACCTGTTCCTTGGCGCTCTCGATCATGTTCATATCAGTCGTTCTCCTCTTTCGTCAAAGTCAGCTCCAGGCGCAGCGCGGACATCTGCTGCGTCCCCAAAAGCAATGTATACCGCAGTGTGACCGTTCCCGGCCCTTTTCGCGGCAGATGCCAGCCCACCTCCTGGGTCTGCACCCGCAGCGTCAGCGCGCCGCCGTCGCCGCCGGCGATCTGCGTTACCGTCTCCGCCCGGGGGTCTAACAGCAGCCCGTAGCCGCCGTCCCGACTTTCGGTGATGACCACCGCCCGGTGCAGCGACGTCTCCAGCCGGAGCTCCGAAGCCACACCGCTGCCGTCGGCTTCGTTCTGGGCCGTATACCGAAGCCGATGGCCGTATTCGGTTTTCTCCATCTGCCCCACGCCCCGGAACGTCAGCTCGTCCCGCCCTCCGGCGAACAAACTCTCGCTCCGTGCCAGGACGCGCACCTTTCCCTCCACGGCTCAGTACCTCTCAATGTCCACCAGACCCACCGCATCCTTTTCGATGGGCCGGTCCAGAAATTGCCCCGCCAGCGCGGCAAAATCCCCCGGGCTGTCGCTGGCGTACAGCGTTGTCACGCCCTGTGCCCGCTGGGCCAGCAGGTCCTTGGCCGCCAGCTCGCTGCGCAGCGCCCGGGCGGCCTCTGCCCCGGCATTGATCAGCGTTACGCCCGGGCCCATGATCTCCCCGATGATCTCTGTCAGCAGGGGATAGTGGGTGCAGCCCAGCATCAGTGTGTCGATGCCCGTCTCCTTCAGCGGCGTCAGGTATTCCCGCGCCACCGTCTCGATCACCGTGTCGCCGGGGTGAAAGCGGCCGTTCTCCACCAGCGGCACGAACAGCGGGCACGCCTTGGCGTATACCCGGATGTCTCCGTCCAGCGCGTGCAGCGTCCGCTCATACGCCCCGGACCGCACCGACGCGGCCGTGGCGATGAGCCCTACTTTCTTGTTCCGGGTGGCCCTGGCCGCTGCCGCGCAGGTGGGTGTCACCACGCCCCGGATGGGGAGATCGTTTTCCGCCGCCAGCGTGGGCAGCGCCGTGGTAGACACCGTGCCGCAGGCGATCAGCAGCGCCTTGATGCCGAAGCTCTGCAGAAACCGCACATCCTGCCGGGCATAGCGCAGCAGAATTTCCGGCGACCGGCCGCCGTAAGGGACACGGGACGTGTCTCCAAAGTATATAATGTTTTCAGAGGGGAGGATGCTCTGTATCTCCCGCACGGCGGTCAATCCGCCCTGCCCGGAGTCGAACACCCCGATGGGTCGCTGATCCATGCGATGCACCTTCCAGCTCAGTATTTGTTCTTAACTCATATATTCTACTATGAACTCATCGTTGACACAAGCAAAAATTTGGCACGGCTTCCCACTTTTTTCTGTGGCAATTCCAAAACAGGGGTGCTATAATGGCTCTAAACAGTAATTGGCCCACATGGAGGTGGTCTTATGGAGCTTCACATGACGGAAAAACAGTTCCGGCGTCTGCTGGATCTGGTCTATATCGGCAACTGGGTGCTGAACTCCACCCGGGGCGACGACCGCATCAAGGAGTACGACCAGGTGGAGAGCCTGGTGTTCGCCCACTGTCTCGACCACGGCATGACACCTCTGACGGAGCTGTACCAGGGGGAGCTGATCCCCTCCCGGGCCTTTGCCGACGGCGGCATCCACGAGGCCATCATGGCTTATGAGGACGCCACCTTCTTTGAGATCCTGGCCCAGGAGCTGGCCCTCCGCGACCTGGATGATCCCCCCATCACCCCGGAGAACTACGACGAGATCATGGAGCGCATGGAGGTCTACTTAGGCGAGTTCGAGCAGCACGGTACGGACAACATCACCGTGGACATAGACGAATAAGACTGGCCGCTCCGCGCACAGCGCGGGGCGGTCTTTTCTCTTGCCGCTACATCCGCTTTTCCGCCCAGTCGCTGAGCTGCTCCAGAATGGGCAGCAGCTCCCGACAGTCCTCCGTGGGACTGTACTCCACGCGGACCGGCACTTCCAAATATTCTCGCCGCGTGACCAGTCCGTCCCGCTCCAGCTCCCGCAGCGCCGAGGCCAGCACCGTGTTGGAGATGCCGTCCAGCTTGCCCCGCAGAGCGTTGTACCGGATGCTTTCGGCGTTGTGTACCGCGCACAGGATCTGCACCTTCCACTTGCCGCCGATGAGGGACATGGCGTGGTGCAGCGGACATTTCTCCATGCAGGGACAGTCATAGTGACTCTGTGACATGGTAAGCTCCTCCTTACTTGCCCATAAAAATCTGCGCTCTTGCGTTTTCCGCAAAATCTACTATACTGAGTATAGCAGGTAAGAAAAAAGGAGTAAATAGTTTAATATGAATGTGTACCTTCAGGGCCTTACCATGGGCTTGGCCTACGTTGCCCCCATCGGCCTTCAGAATTTATTTGTCATCAACAGCGCCCTGATGCAGAAGCGCAGCCGCGTCTATCTGACGGCGCTGATCGTCATCTTCTGGGACATCTCCCTGGGTGTGTCCTGTTTCCTGGGGGCGGGGGCGCTGATGCAGGCGCTGCCCTGGCTGCAGAAGGTCATCCTCTGCGTGGGCAGCCTGATCGTTGTCTGGATCGGCATCGGCCTGCTGCGGTCCAGGGCCAGCCTGGAGGGCGGCCGGGACGTGAACGTGCCGGTGTGGAAACTTGTGACAAGCGCTTTTGTGGTCACCTGGCTGAACCCCCAGGCCATTATCGACGGCACGATGATGCTGGGTGCGTTCCGGGCCACGTTGCCCGCCGGCGGCGACGTGCCGTTTATCTGCGGTTTTGGCTCGGCGTCCATACTTTGGTTCTTTACCGTGTCCACAGTGGTTTCAATTTTGGGGAGCAAATTTAATGAGAAAGTGCTCAATATCATCAATAAGGTCTGCGGTGCGGTCATTATTTTTTATGGGTGCAAGCTGCTTTACAGCTTTATCAAAATGATGAATTGGCTCTAAAACTTCGTGCATAAGCACCGCACCACGCAAATGCACAAATACTTCACAAATCGCGCTTTTTCTGCTATAATAGGGCGGAAAGGGCGTGATTTCTTTTGGAACAGAATTATAAGCTCGTCATCGCCTATGACGGCACGCGGTTTTTCGGCTGGGAGCGCCAGCCGGGGAAGGACACCATCCAGGGGAAGCTGGAGGCGGTGCTGGGGCAGCTGCAGGGGAAGCCGGTGAACGTCATTGGCGCGGGCCGCACCGATGCCGGCGTACACGCCCGGGCCATGACCGCCAATGTGGTGCTGGATGTGACGGAGACGCCGGAGGCCATCCGGGATTATCTGAACCGCTATCTGCCCGACGCCATCGCCGTCCGGGAGGTGAAGGAGGCCGGGCCGCGGTTCCATGCCCGGTACAACGCGCTGGGAAAAACATACCGCTATACCTGCTTCGATGGTGACGTAAAACCGGTGTTTGACCGGAAATACGTAACAATTCTGGACTATTCTCCCAACGTGGAGCGGATGCGGCAGGCGGCGGAATACCTGGTGGGCGAGCATGATTTTGCCAGCTTCTGCGGCAACCCGCGGATGAAAAAATCCACCGTGCGGCTGGTGGACAGCATCACGGTGGAGCGGCGGAAGGATAGGGTCATTTTTACACTGCACGGCACGGGCTTTTTGCAGAACATGGTGCGCATCATCGTGGGCACGCTGCTGGAGGTGGGCCGGGGCTACTGGCCGCCGGAGCAGGTGCAGGCCATTTTAGAGGCCAAGGACCGCAGGCAGGCAGGGCCGACCGCGCCCCCGGAGGGTTTGTGTCTGATGAAGGTGGACTACTGATATAGACGATATTTCGGACAACTTCGCGGTGGAAAATTTTTGAAAAAAGTTGAAAACGGGTATAGGCTCTTCGTATAATAATTTTATATAAAAGTGGAAATAGATAGAACAGAGAGGCGGCGCGATGCGCCGCCTCTCTGTTTACTTACATATTGTGGATGTCATCCAGCAGGTCCTCCAGGGACATGGTGCGGACCTTGTCCTCGTCTTCCTGGGTAGGCTCATCCGCCGCAGGCTTCTTCGTCTCCTGCACAGGCGGCTGGGGGGCTTCCGGCTGGAGAACAGGCGCGGGAGCGGCGACGGTCACGGGTTCTTCCGCGGGCTTTGGGGCTTCGCGGGGAACTAACCGGGGGATGCTGCCGGTGGAGGCGGGCAGAATGGGCTGCGCGTCCTCCGGCGGGGGATTGCCGTCCTCATCGTCATAGTCATCCCGGCCGCTTCTGCCGCCCCGTCCGATGAGGAAGCCCAGCAGGAACAGGATGATGACCAGCAGCGCCGCCGCGGCGATGGCCACATACAGCGTCTTGACCTCGCCCAGCAGGGGCAGCTCCAGCACGCCGGGGATCTCCAGCGGCGGTACGGAGGGGATGGTGGCGGGATCAATGACCTCCACGGTGGGGACGATGCCGGTATAGGCGGGCATACGCAGGACGTGGATGGTGTAGGTCTCCGTGGACTTGCCGTCCTCAGCCACGCCGGAGACGGTGACGACGGTCTCTGCCTCGGTGGCGGACAGCTTCACCGCGCCGACGCCGTTGACGCCCTTGGCCTTTTCATCCGCCGTTTCGGCGGCTAAGGTGATGGAGGTGGTCTCATAGGGGACGTAGGCGATGTAATCCGTCACGGTGGAGGAGAATTGGGGGGACAGGGACGCGCCCTCGATGGTCAGGGAGGACAGCTTGCCGTTGGTGGAGGGCTTGTAGTTGGGGTCCTGCTCCCGGGTGACCTCGATGGTGTAGGTCCGGGTCTCGCCGTTGGCGGCCTTCACGGTGATGGTCACGGTGTTGACGCCCACCGCCAGCTCGTCGTTGCCGCTGACGGAGACGCTGGCATTGCTGTCGGACTTCTTATAGTTCAGATCCAGCTTGCTCACCGCAAAGGGGACGGTGCAGGTGTAGAAGGTGGTCTTGGAGGAGAAGGAGGGGGACAGGGTGGCGTTGCCGCAGCTGAGGGAGCTGAGGGCGCAGTCGCCGCTGGGCGCAGCGCCCACCTTGCCGCTCCAGGACGCCGTGCCCAGATCGGTGTCGGAGTTGCCGTCGGACACCACGATGTTGCTGAAGGAGGCGCTGAGGGCGTCGCCCGCCTTGGCGCTGCCGGAGACCTTCAGCTTGACCACGATGATGCCGCCGCTGGAGCTGGACGTGCCGTAGACGCTGAACTTATTGTTGTTCACCAGGATGCTCCAGCCGCTGACGGAGCAGTTGTAGTTGGTAAAGGACAGATTGCTGCTGTAGCTCAGGTCGGCGGTGAGGCCGTAGACGCTGTTGGGAACGGACAGCGTCAGCGAGACGGTGTTGCCCGCCTGGACGCTGTCGCTGCCGGACAGGGATGCCCCTGCCGCCTGGGCCGTCTGCGGAACGAGCAGCAGCGCCAGCAGCAATGCCAGCATGGCGGAGGATGCTCTGCGCAGGAATTTCTTGATCATGCTTGACCTCCCGTCAGTTGATGGTGCGTTGGCCCACGGTGATCTGGGCGGCTTGCACCACGTCGGTGATGGTTATTCTGCCGTCGCCGTTGATGTCGCCGGCCGAGGCGTAAGCGCCGGACAGGCTGCTGGCGCCGGCCACGTTGGATTGCAGCTTGACCACGTCGGTGATGGTGATCTTGCCGTCGCCGTTGACGTCGCCGGTGACCACGATGGTCACGGTGGCTGCGCCGCTGCTGGCGGTCATGCCCGTGCCCACGAAGCCGCTGGTGACCTGGCTGCCGCCGCTGTAGACGGTGTAGCCGCCGGAGATCAGGGTCTCCACGGAGGTGCGGGGCGCGATACCGGTGAGGTAGCTGCCGGAGGGCGTGGGCGCAGTACCGCCGCCGCCACCGCCGCCGGAGCTTCCGCCGCCGCCACCGCCGCCGGAGCTGCCGCCACCACCGGAGCTGCCGCCACCGCCGCCGTTATTGTTGGCGGTCTTGGTGAACACGGCGGCGTAGACGATATCGGTCTTGCCCATGTAGGTCGCGCCGGGGACGAAGTAGGCGTTATTGCCGTCGATCCAGCCGGCGAAGCTGTAGATGTAATTGCTGTCCGCGGCCTTCACCGGGGTGGAGGGGGCGGTGATGAGGCTGCCCTCGGCCAGCTTGCCGGAGCTGAGGGTCACACCTTCGGACACGAAGGAGACGGTGTGCAGCTCGCCGTACTGGGCGACGACGGTGTGGTTCTCCGCCGCCACGATGGAGTTGGCGGTGATCTCCGTGCCGTCGGACAGGAACCAGCCCTTGAAGCCCTCGGAGCTGACGGTGGGCAGAGCGCCGTAGGTCTCGCCCAGCTTATAGGTGCGTTTGGTCACGTCGGTGCCGTTGACGAAGGTGACGGTGTAGGTGTCGTTGCCGCCGCCGTTGGGTTCACTGGTATCCGGCGCGCCCACGGTCAGGGGGGAGGAGACCAGCGTCACCGTTTCGCCCTTGCCGTTGGTGGCCTTGATGGTCAGGGTGTACTGACCCTGGGTCAGCTTGCTGAATTTGGCGGCCTCGTCCAGCTGCCACAGGTCGAACCAGGTGCTGCCGCTCTGGCTGGCGGAGGCGGTGAAGCCGCTGCCACCGCTTACGGTGACCACCACGCTGGTGACACCGCTGGGATGGGAGATGATGCCCCGCAGGGGGAAGGAGGCGTTGCCCTCCGTCAGGTTGTGATAGATGGGCGTGCCCAGGCCGTCGCTGTCGGCGCAGCCGGGATAGAACAGGCCCACGGTGGTCCAGCCGTCAGCACCGGAGACGTAGGACAGCTGCCATTTCGTCATGACGGCGGTGTCCTGGGCCACGGTATACGCGCCGCTGGTGGCGGGATCGACAAACAGGTATTGGCCGCTGCCGCAGTTTTTCAGCATACCCTGCTCCACCGTCCAGAACTGACTCTGGCTGGCGGCGGGGGAGGCCAGCGTCACTGTGCCCCTGGTGTCGGTCAGGCGTGTGCCGTCGGAGGCGGTGAGGGTGTATTTACCGGACTGATAGTACGTCAGGGACAGGACTGTGCCCTTGGCGCTCTCCACGGCCTGCGCGCCCTTGCCGTCCACAAAGACGGCCTTGGTCTGGTCGGCGCTGTTCACCAGGCGGTACTTGCCCTCGGCCACGGGGGAGTCGGTGTTGCTGTAGCGCATGACCAGCGCGTCGGAGGGCTCGTTGACATGAAGGCGGCTGTAGACAGCGGTCTGGACGCCGCCGGAGTTGGCGTTGAAGTAGGCCATGGAGCGGTCCTTGATGCCGTACTTGGAGGCCGTCAGGTTCTGCATATCCTTGTACTTGGTCTCCAGCTTGCTGCACTCGGCGTAGATGGCCTGGATCAGCTCGGCCTCGCTCTGCATCTTGAAGCCGCCCAAACGGTTGGTGAAGGCGCGGTAAATGACGCCGGTGGCGCCGCTCATGCCGTCGCTGCTGTTCGCGCCGGAGATGACGCCCACGCCGTGGTGGACGCTCCGGCTCCAGAACACGTTTTTCAGGGCGATGGAGTAGTCGTCGATGCGGAAGCCGGGGAACAGGGTCTCGATGTTGTTCACCAGAACGGTGTAGCAGTTATCCTGCCAGAAGGCGGTCTGGGCCTGGGCGAACTCGGTGCGGTTGTTCTGGGCCACCTCCTGCCACTTGCTGCGGAAGTTGCTGCCGAAGCCGGGGTAATACTCGCCCTTGGTGTTGTAGGCGTAGGCGTTATACAGGATGTCGCCCATGGCGTGGTAGGTCGTGCCGTCGGGCTGGGCGCGCAGCCAGTCCATGAAGTTGGCCACGGTCTTTTCCACGAACATATAGATGCCGTAGGACGTGCCGCCGCTGTCGCCGGAGACGGTGGAGATATAGCCGGGATCGGCGCTGTTGCCCGTCTCGTAGTACTGGCTCAGCGCGCCCAGCTCCGTGGTGATCCAGTTTTTGTTGGCGGCGATCAGCGCCGTGGTCAGAAGGCTTGCCATCAGCAGACCCGCCAGCACCAGCGCCGTTCCACGTTTGATCCGTTTCATATGTCCACACCCTGCCTTATTCTGTGTTTTTCGTATGTCAGGACGGCCAAAGGGCCACTCCACCGATTTACATAACAATATTCACCGGTAGTATACCATCCGTGTCCCGGCTTGTCTACCCAAAAAACGGGAAAAACACAAAAAATACGAAAATCCTGTCACCGCTGCCACAATATTTGGGTGGAAATCCGGGAGGTTCTGTCGTATAATGGTACACGACCTGCAAAAAAACCAAGGAGCGATGTATTTATGTCAACGAAAGAAAAGCAGAAGAGAGGGTCGGGCGCGGCCGCGGTGGTGATCATCCTGTGCGCGGCGGCCCTGGCGGCCCTGGCCTGGGTGGTGTACCGGCAGCTGTGCCCCGCCGTGCTGGAGACGGTGGAGATGTATGCGGCATCGGAGACGGAGGACGCGCCGTCCTATGAGGACGCGGAGCGGACGCCGCTGGGCAGTATCCTGCGGGGGGCGGCGGTGCAGTGCGTGAAGGAGGACGTGGACAGCGGCGCGGAGCTGGTGCGCGTGGAGAACGGCCTGCTGGACGGAAAGGTCAGCTACCTGTATATGGAGAGGGCCAACCTTGCGGCGACACAGGAGGACTCGGTGCTGACGGAGACGGTGTACGCCCTGCGGGGCATGAGCCTGACGGACGAGACGGGGACTGTGCCCGGCTGCGCCGTGGAAAAGGGCATGGCCCTGACTGTCATCGGGTTTGACGGCATCAGCAGCGGTGAAGTGCTGCGGTGGCAGGTGTCCTGCGAACGGGGCGAGGGCTTCATCGACGGAGAGAACGTGCGTATGACGGAGGAGGAAGCGCTGGCCCAGTATGACGAGGCGCTGTATCAGCTCCATGCCGCCCGGGGCGATGCCTGGGGCGGCGGCGACGCGGCGGGGCTGGACTATTATCCCACGGAGAAGCGGCCGTTCACAGACAATGTGATGCCCGACGAGGTGCGGGCGCTGTATCTCAACGGCAGCGCCATCCAGTATGCGGACAGCTATATCCGGCTGGCCCAGGGCACGGGCATCAACGCCTTCGTGGTGGACATTGTGGACGGCACGGCGGTGTCCTATGCCTCGCCGGTGATGCAGCAGTACAGCCCGTCGGCCTATGCGGCGGCCCAGGACACCATGGAGAATTTCCGGGCCAACGTGCAGAAGCTGCGGGACGCCGGGTTCTATACTATCGGACGCATCACGGTGTTCAATGACGCCCACTTGGCTGCCGACCACCCGGAGTATGTGATCTCCGATCTCAGCGGCACGCCGCTGAAGATCAGCAGTATGTACTGGCCCAGCGCCTACAACCGCACGGTGTGGCAGTACAAGACGGAGCTGGCGCTGGAGGCCGCGGCGCTGGGGTTCAACGAGATCCAGTTCGACTACATCCGCTTCCCTGACGGCGCGTACAAGTACGAGCAGGCGGGGACGATCGACTACAAGAATACCTACGGTGAGAGCAAGGCCCAGGCGGTGCAGCGGTTTTTGATGTACGCCACGGAGCGGCTGCACGAGGCGGGGTACTACGTGTCCGGCGACGTGTTCGGCGAGTGCGCCAACGCCTATGTGACGGCCTGCGGCCAGTATTGGCCCGCCATCAGCGCGGTGGTGGACGCCATCTCCGGGATGCCCTACCCGGACCATTACAGCGCACGGGGGGACTATAAGCCCTGGGAGCATCCCTATGACACGGTGCATATGTTCGGCGAGAGCGCCGCGGCGCGGCAGAGCGAGACAGCGTCTCCGGCGGCGGTGCGGACGTGGATACAGTGCTACAACGCCATTCGCGAGCCGTACAACCACTACGGTGCGTCGGAGCTGGCCGACGAGGTGCGGGCGCTGCGGGACACCGGCAACACCGGCGGCTTCATGACGTGGAACGGTGGGTCGGACATCGGCAAGTACGCGGAGGTCATCGGGGCGCTGCATTGAGAATCGAGAGACGAGAAAGAACCGCCGGAAGGCGGTTCTTTTTTGCTATTCAGCGTTTCCTGCGGAGATAAAGATTTCCTCTGCCTGCTGCTGCGCCAGGATCAGTTTGGAAGCGGCGGCATCAGGATCATTGTCGGCCAGATCGCGAAGTGCATCCGTAATAGCGTTGAACAGCGTGGTATACATCTTCTAATACATATTTTCCTCCATGTTATGCGTCATAAATGCGTCAAAACTACATAAGAGTATATTACTTCGCTATTATTTTGTCAATACTTCGTCATGGAGGCGGCAAAATGAAGGATACGCTCAGTAGATATACCCTGCGGGTGGAACAGGCGCTGCTGGACAAGCTGGGATATATTGCGGAATACGAGGGCCGTACAAAGAACCGTGAGCTGGAACAGATGATAAAAAAGCGCATTGCCGAATTTGAAAAGGAACACGGGGAAATACAGCCGCAATAAAAAAACCGCCGATGGCGGTTCTTTTTATTGCTTACTGTTACGTCTCCGGCGAGGTGCGTTTTGGCTGCTTCACAGGGGGGCAGGGGAGTTCCGCGCCCCGGCGGGGGGGTTCCCCTTGAAACGACCAAAGAGGGAGGGCCGCGGCCCTCCCTCTTTG
>OIZI01001300.1_pt1 | contig 10923 bp, 7 predicted proteins | sample 1588441 | NCBI WGS metagenome assembly OIZI01 (sample SAMN03283284) | human gut metagenome | biome: human-associated habitat; material: feces | host: Homo sapiens | place: Peru | collected 2012
CGAAGACCAGGCGGCAGGTATCGCCCACCCGGTAGATTTTTTTGTTCTTGGGGTTGGGGTCCGTGAGCTTGACCAGGGTATCGCCCACCTGCACATGGTAGTTCTGGTAGCTGCCCATGAAGCAGGACAGGATAACCTTGCAGGGCAGTCCCCCGGTCTCGGCCAGGGCGGCCGCCTCCGGGCGCAGGACGATGGTGTAGTCCTTCCCCACCTGCATACCGGACTGGGCCTCCACATGGCAGATGTCCCCGGAAATATTCATCTGGGCCCGGTTGCCCTCCAGCTTTTCGCACTTGCCCTTCAGGAAGTTGGCCTCACCGATGAAGTCCGCCACAAACTCGTTAACGGGGTGATAGTAGATTTCCTGGGGAGTGCCCATCTGCTCCACCACGCCGGAGCGCATGATGATAATCCGGTCGGACAGGGCCATGGCCTCGCTCTGGTCATGGGTGACATAGATGGCGGTGATGCCCACCTCCTGCTGAATCCGGCGAATCTCCGTGCGCATGGTCACCCGGAGCTTGGCATCCAGGTTGCTCAGAGGCTCGTCAAACAGCAGGACGCTGGGCTCGATGACCAACGCCCGGGCCAGAGCCACACGCTGCTGCTGGCCGCCGGAGAGCTGGTTGGTCATACGGCCCTCCATGCCCGTGAGCTCCACCAGGTCCAGGATTTTCATGACCCGTTTCTGAATCTCGTCCTTGGGCACGTGCCGCAGCTTCAGGCCGTAGGCCACATTGTCAAAGACATTGTAGTGGGGAAGCAGCGCGTAGCTCTGGAACACCATGGCCGTATCCCGCTTGTTGGGGGTCAGGGCGTTGATGGGCTGGTCTCCTAAGTAGATTTCGCCCTCGTCCGGGCTTTCAAAGCCCGCAATCATGCGCAGGGTGGTGGTCTTGCCGCAGCCGGAGGGGCCAAGCAAGGTCACGAATTCACCGGGCTGAATGACCAGAGAATTGTCCTTGACGGCATAGAAATCCTTGCCGGTTTTGGGGTCCTGGTAGATTTTGGAAATGTGCTCCAGGCGCACACCTTTTTTCACTTTTTCCATTTCTTAGCCCTCCTTGATTTTTCTGCTGGTGCCGAAATACTTGGTCACCAGATTCATCAGCAGCACCGAGCCATAGGTAATGCCGATGAGGATGGTGGCAAAGGCGCAGGCCAGGCTGTAGGAGCCCTTTTCGGCGAATTCGTTAATCTGCACGGTGATGAGCAGGAACTGGGGGGTCACCAGCAGAATGATGGCGGAGATGGCGGTGATGCTGCGCACAAAGGCGGTTACCAGGCCGCTGAGGAAGGAGTCCTTAATGAGCGGCAGGGTCACCGTCAGGAACACCCGGAAGCTGTCCGCGCCCATATCATAGGCGGATTCCTCAATGGACTTGTCAATCTGCCGCAGAGCAGAAATACCGCTTCGGGTGCCGGTGGGCAGGGAGCGGACCACGAAGACAATCACGAGGATTGCCGCGGTGCCGTAGAGCCCCTGCAAAAGCCCCGTATGGAACAGGCCGCCGGAGAAGCCCCGGATATAGCCCACGCCCAGAACGGTGCCGGGCACGGCCATGGCCAGCATGGACACGGCCTCAATAAAGCCCTTGGACTTAAACTTCCGCTTGACCACCAGATAGGAGATAATCATGCTCAGCAGCGCCGTAATGGGGGCAGAAATCAGGCTGAGAATGAAGGAATCCCGGAAGGCCTGGAGGCCGTGGTAGCGGGAGAACACCAGCTTGAACCACTTGCCCGTCAGGGGGAAGAACTTAAAGCCCCAGGTGGGGAAGCAGGCCCCGATGGGCACGCACAGGTACATCATAATGACGAACAGGGCAACCAGGGAGCACAGCACCGTCAGGGGAATTTTCACGCTTCTGTCCGTAATCAGCATTCTGCCCCGGGAGGCCTTGCCGGTGAGGGTGGCCGCGGTCTTGCGCTCTAAGTAATACTTCTGGACGGCGAACATGCACAGGGTGATGCACAGAAGCACCACGGCCATGGCCGCGGCACCGGCCTTGTCGTAAGCGCCGGTAATCTGTAAGTAGATAGTGGTGGCCAGGGTGTCATAGGAGCCGCCGATAATCATGGGGTTGGCAAAGTCCGCGATGGACTCGATAAAGGTCACCAGGAAGGCGTTGCCCAGGCCCGGCAGCATCAGCGGCAGGGTGACGCTGGTAAACACCTTCCAGCGGGAAGCGCCCATATCCCGGGCCGCCTCCTCCAGAGATGGGTCGATGTTTTTGAGCAGGCCTTTGAGCATCATATAGCACACCGGGAAGAAGGTCAGGGTCTGGACCACGGCGATGCCCCAGAAGCCATAGACGCTGTTGTCGTAGATTTTCAGCAAAAACCGGGTGATGATGCCCGCCTTGCCGAAGAGCATAATCATAGAAAGGCTCAATACAAAGGGGGGCGAGACCACCGGAAGCATGGAGACCACCTTGAAAAGGCCGCCTACAAACTTGTCCATTTTGACATAGACCTCCACGTAGGCAAACAGCAGTCCCACCAGGGCGGAAAGGATGCCCACCAGGAAGCCCACCTTCAGGGTATTGGTGATGGCTCTGGTGAAGGAGGGCATGGCGAAAATGCGCTTAAACACACTGAAGCTGAAGCCCCCGTCCCCTACAAAGCTGTCCACCAGCAGAATGGCCAGGGGATAGAGGATGAATAACGTTAAAAATGCAATCAGCACGACGATGGTGGTCACCATGATGGGGTCAGCCATCAGCTTTTTCCGGTCCAGCGCCGCGCTCTGGTTCTTTACCATAGGCGGGTCCCTCCTGTCGTTTTCTAAAAAGGAGGCGGCGGCCATTGCCGCCGCCTCCGATGGCTTTGGAGATGAAACTTACTCGGTCTTGAACCGGTCCGCGCCGGTGTCCGCGCCGCCGGCGTTCAGAGCAGCCATAACCTCTTCTACGTAGGTGCCGATGTTCTGCTTGGCATCCTCGAAGTCATAGTCCATGACATTGTCGGGATCCAGGCCGAACTGCATGGCAACCTCGGGCTGGGTGGCGTTGTCAATCACCAGGAACTGGTAGGAGCCGTTGTTGGCGGCCAGATTCACGCACTCGGGAGACAGGGCGTACTCAATCCACAGCTTGGCGGCGTTGGCGTGGGAAGCGCCCTTGAAGATGGCGGTAGCGCCAACCTCAAAGGAGGTGCCGCTGGAGGGAATCACCAGCTCTACGTTGGTATAGCCGTTATCCACAATCTGGGTAATGCCGTCATGCAGGAAGCCAATGCCGATGACGCACTCGCCGGTGCCCACGTTCTTGGAGGGGCCGGAGCCGGACTTGGTGTAGACCTCGATGTTCTTATCCAGGTCCACCAGGTACTGAATGCCCTCGTCGTGGCCGTACTTCTGAATCATGGTGTTGATGACCAGCTTGGCAGTGCCGGCGGTATTGTAGTTGGACAGCCAGATGAGGCCCTGATACTCGGGCTTCAGCAAATCCTGCCAGTCGGCGGGAGCTTCCAGCTTCAGGCGGGCCAGCTCGTCGGTGTTGACCATGAAGCCCAGGATGCCCTTGTAGATGCCGTACCACTGGCCGTTTGCGTCCTTATACATATCGCTGATCAGATGGGAGGCGTTCTTCGCGTCGTAGCTCTCCAGCAGGCCCTTGGCAGCGCAGACGTTATAAGGGTCAGTGGTGCCGCCGAACCAGACATCGCCGGAGGGGTTGCCGTTTTCTTCCTCAACCTTGGCCTGGACCTCGCCGGTGGACAGGCGCTGATAGTTGACCTTGATGCCGAAGAGCTCCTGGAAGTGCTCACAGGCAGCGGCCAGATACTCCTCCTCGCAGGAGCCGTAGACGGTGAGCTCGCCCTCTGCCTGGGCAGCGGCAATCAGATCGTCCATACCGTCAAAATAGCTGGGGTACTGGCTGTCGGACTTGGGAGCCTCCGTAGCAGCGGGGGCAGCGGTACCGGCAGGGGCCGCGGTGGTAGCGGCCGGCGCGGTGGAGCTTCCGCCGCAGGCGGCAAGCATCAGAACCATGGCCAGGGCCAGAAGCATTGCCAAATACTTTTTCATTTCGTTTTCCTCCGTTCATCGAATTTCCGGGTACTCCCGGATGAACTGAGCCTATTATAATCATATGTTTTTCTGTTGTCAATCCTTACAGAAAACTATTTTTTATTTTTCTTTACATTATCCAGTTTGCACAGCATCCACAATTTTGTCCAAACGAATCCACCGTTCGTTGTGCATCCTTTCCAGCTTCTTCGTCTCACGGAGAGTTCGTGCAGTAGGGATGTTTGTCCGCCAATGGTTGACATTTTTCGAGGTTTTGAATATAATTCCTTTTACCGTTCTTTTTCATTTGGGGTTTTTGTATGAAAGCAAATTTCCGTCTCAAAGGCATCTCCTTCTCCGCCCGGGCAATTTCCTTCCGGCGCTTCTGTGCACCGCCCTGGTCGCCCTGCTCCATATCTGGAAGCGCAACACCCTTCTAAGCATCGCCGGCGGCACCGTCGCCTACATGCTGCTGGTACAGCTGGTATTCTAAAAGCAACCCCCCGGCAGCGTGCCGGGGGGTTGTTGGTTATTTTACCTGGTAAATTACATCCTGGAGACTGCCGTCTCGGCCCAGGACGTTGGCGATGATTTTGTCGGAGCTGCGGGTATAGGGCTTGGCCTCGCCATTGAGTTCTACGGCCATGCGGCGCAGCTCGTGGATGTCCACAACCGGGAGCTTGGCGTTTTTCAGCGCTTCCGCCAGCTCCGGACGGGCGGGGTTCACCGCAATGCCGTACTGCGTCACCAGCATATCCACGCTGGAACCGGGGGTGGAGACCGTCAGGACCTTGTCCACCACAATGGACATTCTGGCCCGGCTCAGCGGGGCGACAATCACCGTGAGCTTGGCCTCCTCGGCCACATCCGTATGGCCGCCGGAGCCGCCGATGATGAAGCCGTTGGAATCCGTATGGACGTTGACGTTGAAGTCCGTATCAATCTCCGTGGCACCCAGCACCACCACGTCCAGATTGGAGGCGGCGGTGCTCTTCGCCTGGGGGCTGGCGTACTGGGCGGCGGTAATCTCCATATGCTTGGGGTTCTCCCGGATGGACCGCACCGCCCGCAGGTCAAAGCACTGCACATCCTGGATGGCCTGGAAGCAGCCCGCCTCCAGCATATCCACCATATAGCCGGTGATGCCGCCCAGGGCATAGCTGCCCTTGATGTTCCGTTTCAGCATAATGCGCTTGATATAGTCCGCCACCGCCAGGGAGGCACCGCCCGCCCCGGTCTGGAAGGAGAAGCCGTCCTTCAAAAGCCCGGAGGCATCGATGGCCTGGGCCGCCAGCTCCGCGATTTTCAGGGCGATGGGGTCCTTGGGCATCCGGGTTGTTCCGGAGACGATGCCCTTGGGGTTGCCGATGGCATCCACCTTTACCACGTAGTTTACATAATCTTCCGTAATGGACGCGTCCGTCATGGGGTAGTCCACCAGGTAGTCCGTGACCACAATGACCTTGTCCGCCTTCATGGCATCGGCAAAGGCATAGCCCAGGGAGCCGCAGGCGGAGGGGCCGTATTTTCCGGAGCAGTTGCCCATGGGGTCCGAAGCCGGGGCCGCCACAAAGGCAACGTCAATGTGACTGGTGCCGTCCAGAATCTGGGCGGGCCGGGTGCCGTGGGAGCGGAACACCACAGGCTTGGCAAGCACCCCCCGGGTAATGGGCTCGCCAATTCCGGCGGACATATAGTCCGTTTCCAGGCCGGTGACAACGCCGTTCTGAATATGCCCAATCAGCGGCTCATGGCAGTCAAACAGGGAGCTGGCATTCACCGTCAGGTCCCGGATGCCCATGGCGGCAACCTCATTCAGGACCATATTGAGCACATAGTCACCGTTCCGCAGGTGATGGTGGAAGGAGATGGTCATGCCATCCCGCAGTCCCGCCTTTTCAATCGCTTCCCGAAGGGAATCACACAGTTTCCGCAAAGTAATCTACCCCCTCAATTTCCGACGCGGCTTCCAGAACCAGTCTGGCCCGCTGTACAATCGGCGCGTCAATCATCTTGCCCCGCAGGGAGATGGCACCCTTCCCCAGCCGCTTTGCCTCCGCAATCACGGCAAACACATCCTTGGCATACTGGATATCCGCCTCGGAAGGGGAGAATACCCGGTTCACCGTGGCAACATGGGCGGGGCTGATGCAGGCCTTGCCGGAGAAGCCCAGGCCCTTGGCAAACTCCGCGTCCTTTTCCAGGCCCTCCAGGTCCTGCACGTCCGTAAAGGGCGTATCGCAGACCTCAATGCCCGCGGCTCTGGCGGCGCTGACCAGACGGCCCCGGGCGTAGAGAATCTCCGCGCTCTCCTTGGTCCGCTTGGCCCGCAGGTCCGCGGAAAGGTCCTCCGCGCCCAGGAACAGGCCCATCATCCGCTTGCTTGCCCGGGCAATTTCATAGGCGTTCTCCACGCCCTGGGCGGTTTCCAGCAGGGCCAGAATTTTGGTGGTGCCCACGGGGATGCCCAGCTTTTCTTCCAGCTGCGTCATCTTCCGGTCCAGGGTCTGGATATAGGCCCCGTCGCAGACCTTGGGGGGCATAATCACATTGGGCTTCAGGGGGAGAATCTCCTCCAGGTCCTCCTCCCAATAGGGGGTGTCCAGGCCGTTGATGCGGACGATGATCTCGCACTTGCCGAATTTCAGATAGGTCAGGGCGTTTTTCAGCAATTCCCGGGCGGCATCCTTCTGGTCCGGGGCAACCGCGTCCTCCAAATCGAAAATCAGGCTGTCCGCCCCCAGCAGGCCGCCGTTACCCACCATATTGGGGTTATTGGACGGCAAAAACAGCATTGTTCTTCTCATTTACGCTTCCTCCTTACAGGCCCGTTTGACGGCGGTGGTCATCCGGGCCCGGATGGTGCAGTCCAGCGCGCCGTGGTCCACAGCGCTGATATTCGCGTTCCGGACCCCCAGCTCCTCCAGCACGGCGCGCATCGTCGCCCGGATGGAATCTCCATAATAGCCCTCCACCGTGGAATTCAGCTCAATCTGAATGCCATCCGGCGCAGGCTGAACCGTTACCATGATGTCGCTGGATTCCAGCGTTCCGGCCATGGCTTCCCGTTTGATATCCATTGCAAAAGCTCCTTTCGTTACAATGCTTCCTGGGTCATATTATCACAGTTTTTGTCAAAATGGAAGATGGATTTTGTAAATTTTTGTGCAAAACGACAGCGCCCCCCTTCTTTTGCATTAAAAAGCAGGGCCGCCGTCCAAATGCGGCAGCCCTGGGGATTTATTCCTTTTCCACCATTTCTTCCTTCAGTTCGCCTCTGCGGAAGAGGAACCGGCGGATGGCGAAGAGGCCCGCGATGCAGGCCACGGACAGAAGATTACTCACCGGGTCGTCGTGGCTCAGAATGACGTGCCGGGTGATGGCCACGGCCAGCACCTCCAAAATACTGGCAGGGGTGGTGTCGATGAGCATACGTACAAATTCCAGACCCACACAGATGGTCAGAACCTCGTGCAGGAAGCCGCTGACGTTGGCGGAGGACCCGGGGTGCCGGATGAGCTCCAGAATCAGCTCCGCGAAGGCACCCAGCAGTACAATCAGGGTAAACACCGCAATGAGCTTTTCCAGGATGTGGAGCACATGGCGGAAAATATGCTGCAGCTTTGCCTCTCGCGCCTCCGAGCGCCGGATCCGCTCCTCGGTTTTCTCCATATGGGCATCCATCTTTTTTTCAATTTCCTGTTGATTTGCCATAGAAATCCTCCTTTATTGTTTATAAACCCCGTCAAAACGCCCTCCTGTAGGGGCGGCTATCAGCCGCCAGAAATGGAGTAGGCCTAATCGGTTAGTATAAAGCACTCAGTTCCGTCAATCGGCGGGCGGCTGGTAGCCGCCCCTACAGAATTGGACAGAATCTTTTAGTAATACTTTTTCATCTCTTCCGCGGCTCGGTTGACCGTCTCCTCCAGCTCCCGGGCGGAGACCCGCAGGACGCCGGAGCCCAGGGCGGAGAGCTGCACCAGGCCATCGGAGCTTGCCACGCTTACCCGGTAGTTTCCGCCAAACCGGGCGGCCAGATCCTGGATATAGGCATCCGCCGTCTCCCCCTCCCTGGTAAAGACCACCTGAATGCCCGCATCCCGGTATTTTTCGCTGCCGGGCTGCCGGTAGCTGTCGAATACCAGAATCAGCCGAGTCTTGGTAAAGGAGGCGTAGCTGGTGAGCCGGTCGCACAGCTGCCGCCGGGCGGCGGACAGGTCGGATTCCGCGGTTTTGGCCAAATCCTTCCAGGCGAAAATGATATTGTACCCGTCTACAATCAGGCACTTCTCCTTGGGCTGCCGGATGACCACCTCCTCCGTGGCCGGGGCTCTGGGGGCGGTGTACTGGGGGCGGCGGATGGGACCGAATTCCCGCTCCATAATTTGCTCCAGCTCCCGGTCATCCATGGCGGGAATCCAGCGAAGCTCCGGGGGCTTTTCCTCTTTTAAGCCGCTTTCCAGATGCATATACTCCCTGACCTCGTTCCACTTGACCGTGTGCCCCGCCCCGTGGGCACAGAATACGGAGTCCGGGGTGTTGTCGGTGTCCGCCTCCGGGTCGTAGGCCGCCGCGGCGATGACCTTTTGGGCATTGTGGCAGGGGGCGTAGCCCCGGAGGGACAGGTTCAGTTTCCCCCGCCCCTGGGAATAGGCCGCCACCTGGGACGCGTAGTCCTTTACCTCCGAGGCCGGAAGCTGCCCTTCCAGAATGGACAGTTCCCCTCTGGTCTCCGGGGCTCCAAAATCCCCGCCCATGGCCCGGATATCCGTAATGCCCCGGCCAATCTGGGGCGTGGGCAGCTCCAGCCGGAAATCATACCAGGGCTCTAAGAGGACGGATTCCGCCTGCATCAGCCCCTGGCGCACCGCCCGATAGGTCGCCTGCCGAAAGTCGCCGCCCTCGGTGTGCTTTAAATGGGCCTTGCCCACCAGCAGGGTGATTTTCATATCCGTAATGGGTGCCCCAACGAGCACTCCCCGGTGCTGCTTTTCCGCCAGATGGGTGAGCACCAGGTTCTGGTACCCCGCATCCAGCACATCCTGGGGGCACACCGTGTCAAATACCAGACCGGACCCGAGCTTTCCCGGCTCTAACAGCAGATGGACCTCAGCATAGTGCCGCAGGGGCTCAAAATGGCCTACGCCCTCTACGGTGTTCCGGATGGTCTCCTTATAGAAAATTCTGGGGTCGTCCAGGGCGATGTCCAGGGCGAAGCGCTCCTTGACAAGGCTCCTCAGCACCTCCAGCTGCACCTGACCCATGAGCTGCACCTGAATCTGCTTTCCGTCCCAGGCCATGTGGAGCTGGGGGTCCTCCTCTTCCAGCTGCCGCAGCCTTGGGTATACCACCGCCGGGTCCGCCCCCTTGGGAAGGTCCACCCGGTAGGTCATCACCGGCTCGGTGGTCATATCTTCCCCGGCCGTCTCCGCGCCCAGGGCCTGTCCTGCCCAGGTGTCCGTCAGCCCGGTAACGGCCAGCACCGTGCCCGGGCCCACCCGTTCCGGGGTCTCAAATTTCTCCCCGGAGTAAAGCCGGAGCTGCACCGGCTTTTCCTGCCGCTTCTCCCCGCTTCGGCCCATATATTCCAGCGGAGCCCGCACCGCAAGGCTGCCGCCGGTGACTTTTAGCCAGGTCAGCCGGTTTCCCTGGGCATCCCGGGAGATTTTGTAGACCCGGGCGGCGAAGGCATCCGGGTATTGCCGCCTCGGCCCGTAGGCATCCAGCCCCGCAAGCAGGGCCTCCACCCCCTCCAGCTTCAGCGCCGCCCCGAAATAGACGGGGAACAGCTTCCGCCGTTCCATCAGCTGCCCCAGGTTTCCGTCGGTGACAGGGGCACCGGACAGCAGGCTTTCCAGCAGCGCCTCGTCGCACAGGGCGGCATTTTCCGCAATGCTCTCCCGGTCCTGGGTAAAGTCCACGCACCCCTCCCCCAGCTCCCGACGCAGGCTCTCCAGAAGCGCCTGTCTGTCTGCCCCGGGCAGGTCCATTTTGTTGATAAAGAGGAAGGTGGGCACCCCGTAGCGCCCCAGCAGCTGCCACAGCGTTTTGGTATGGGCCTGAACCCCGTCGGTGCCGCTGATGACCAGCACCGCGCAGTCGAGAATGGGCATCACCCGCTCTGCCTCGGCGGAAAAATCCACATGCCCCGGGGTGTCAATCAGGGTCACGCGCCTGTGTTCCGTTTCCAGTCGGGCCTGTTTGGAGAAAATCGTAATCCCCCGCTGCCGCTCCAGCCGGAAGCTGTCCAGAAGCGCGTCCCCATGGTCCACCCGTCCCAGCACCCGCCGGGCACCGGACACATACAAAAGCCCCTCCGAAAGGGTGGTCTTCCCCGCGTCCACATGGGCCAGCAGACCGCAGACCAGCGGGCTTTGGGCCGAATTTTGCGTTGTGGACATAAAAATCCCCCTTTCGTGGTTTGATTGCACCATTATACCATGAAAGGGGGGATTCGCCAATAGGGTTATTTCTTCTTTTCCGCCACAGCCTCCTTTGAAAAAAAGCTTGACAAGGCATCCTGTTCTCGCTATAATAGACCACCCGGTTCAAAAAGGCCATTGCGGGGGTTCATCAAAGTAACACTGAATACAAAGTGAGAAACCATGCTATGGAGCAAATCAAGATCGCCGCTTTTGATGTTGACAACACCTTGTTTGATTACCGCAATGTGTGTGTCCCTATGTCCACCGTTGCGGCGCTGAATCGGTTGCAAGAGAAGGGAATTCGGATTGTAATCGCCTCCTCCCGGGCTTACTCTGAGCTCAGCGAGGACTTGATTTGTCGGATTCACCCCGACTACTATGTGGGTGCCAGTGGCCAGAGCGTCCAGAACGCAAACGGAAGCTTACTCTATATCTGCTTTGGCGACGGCACCAATGATATCGAAATGATTCGCTGGGCCGGTGTTG
>OIZI01001302.1_pt1 | contig 10910 bp, 8 predicted proteins | sample 1588441 | NCBI WGS metagenome assembly OIZI01 (sample SAMN03283284) | human gut metagenome | biome: human-associated habitat; material: feces | host: Homo sapiens | place: Peru | collected 2012
GTCCCCTCCACATTCGGCCCCTCGACGGGGCCACCTTCTCCAGCAGGAGAAGGCTGGGGGCTTTTGCTTTCAGGTTATACGAATTCGCCCGGGGGTTCTCCGCACCGGTTCTGCGTACCGCCCCTCATCCACCGCCGCGGCGGTCCCCCTTCCCCGGTGGGGAAGGTTAGGGGCTTTTGTCCGGGGTTATACGTGCTTTCAAAGCCCTTCTCCGCGGTCAATGGAATCCCCCGGGAGCGGACTCCCGGGGGGTAAATTTCCTTATTCCGCCTTTGCGTCGGCGATGATTTTGGCCTGGTTGGCCTTGGGGACTTCCTCGTAGCGCTCGAAGGTGAGCTCAAAGGAGCCTCTGGCCTGGGTCATGGCGCGCAGGTCGATGGCGTAGGAGCTCATCTCGGCCATGGGGACCTCGGCCTCCACAACGGTGTCGCCCTTGCCGTCGGGGTTCATGCCCATGACGCGGCCGCGGCGCTTGTTCAGGTCGCCGATGACATCGCCCATATAGCTGTCGGGAATCGTCACCTTCAAAGAGCCGATGGGCTCCAGCAGAGTTGCTCCGGCGTTGGGCATGGCCTCCTTAAAGGCCAGGATAGCAGCCATCTTAAAGGCCATTTCGTTGGAGTCCACGGGGTGGTAGGAGCCGTCGTACAGCACGGCCTTCAGGTTGACCATGGGGTAGCCTGCCAGGGGGCCCTTCTGGACCGCCTCCTGGATTCCCTTTTCTACCGCGGGGTAGAAGTTCTTGGGCACGGAGCCGCCGAAGACCTCCTCGGCGAAAATCATGTCGTCCTGCTCCTCCTGGGGCTCGAAGCGAATCCACACGTCGCCGAACTGGCCGGAGCCGCCGGTCTGCTTCTTGTGACGGCCATGGGCCTGGACGGTCTTCTTAATCTTCTCCCGGTAGGCAACCTTGGGGGTAGTCAGTACGGCATCCACGCCGAAGCGGGATTTCAGCTTGGAAACCAGCACATCCAGCTGCTGGTCACCGGTGCCGGAGACAATCAGCTGCTTGGTCTCGGGGTTATTGACCACGGTGAAGGAGGGGTCCTCCTCGTTCAGTCGGTTCAGGCCCGTGCCCACCTTCTCCTCCTGACCGCGCACCTTGGGGGCGATGGCCATGGAGTAGCAGGGCTTGGGATAGGGAATCTGCTTCAAAGAGACAATCTTTCTGGGGTCACACAGGGTGTCGCCGGTTTTGACCTTGTCCATCTTGCCGATGGCACCGATGTCGCCGCAGGACAGGACCTTCACTTCGGTGTTCTTCTTGCCGCACATGACATACATCCGGCCCAGCTTCTCGGTGTCGCCGGTGCGAGCGTTGACCAGGGTGGTATCCGGGGTGATTTCGCCGGAGAGGACCTTGATAAAGGAGTACTTGCCGAACTGGTCGGAGACGGTCTTCCACACAAAGGCCGCGGGCACGCCGCCGGGAGAAACCACGAATTCCTCCACCTTGCCGTCGGCGGTGGTGGCCTTATGATAGTTGCCCTCCACAGGGTTGGGAAGCAGGTCCACAATGTGGTCCATGAGCATCAGGCTTCCCAGGCAGGTAACGCCGGAGCCGCAGAACACAGGGAACAGGCTCAGCTCCTTCACGCCCTGGTGCAGGCCGGTAATCATTTCCCGGTAGGTAAAGCTGTCGCCCTCGAAGAACCGGTCCATCAGGGCCTCGTCGGTCTCGGCAACGGCCTCCTTCAGCGCGTCATTGAACTCCTCCACCACGGAAGCCTTGTCCTCGGGGATCTCGATTTCCACACGCTTCAGGTTCCGCATCTCGTAGGCCCGCTTGTTGAGCACATCGATGATGCCGGTGACCTTGTGGGAGGCATCCCAGATGGGGACGATGACAGGGGCAATCTTGTTGCCGTACTTCTCCCGCAGGGCGTTGAAGGTGGCGTTGTAGTCGGAATGGTCCTCGTCTACCTTGGAGATGTAGACAAACCGGGGCATATTCCGCTCCTCGCAGTAGGCCCAGGCCTTTTCAAAGCCCACGGTGATGCCATCCTTGGCCGACAGCACCAGAATGGCCGCGTCGGAAGCCCGCAGGGCCTCCATGACGGCACCGGAGAAATCAAAGCCGCCCGGAGTGTCCAGAATGTTGAGCTTGGTATTGTGATACTCCACGGGAATGACGGAGGTGGAAATAGAAATATTACGGTGGATCTCCTCGGGATCATAGTCACTGACGGTATTGCCGTCGGCGTTCCTGCCCATACGGTCGATGGCACCGGTCATATACAGAAGGCTCTCTGCCAGGGCGGACTTGCCGCTGCCGCTGTGGCCCAGAAGGCAGATATTACGAATGGCATTTACAGTGTACATAGTCTAAGTTAGCTCCTTTCGGGAGAGCGCCGGCTCTCCAGAGGTAAAATGAGGGTGTGGTCAAGCACCCGACAAGTGACATTATACACGAAACCAGTGCCAATTTCAATTCTTTTTTCGTCATTTTGCAAAATATGTATTTTCTATTAAGGACAGATGGTTTTTATAGCAAAACACACAAACAGAGGAATTCATTTTTGGTGGATATTCCCCTTGCCAAGTCACCGAAGTTGGGAATTGTGGAAAAAGCTGTGGAAACAATGTGGGTGTGTGTGGAAATCTCCCCCCCGCTTGGGGCTGCCAAGCCCGGGAGCAACTCCAACGCTCATTTCTTTTTTCCGACTGATTATCCTTTTCGTTTTCCTGCTCCTGTTTTTCTTTCTCCCTCTCTTTCTCCTTCTCCTCCTGTTTCTATTCCGATTTCTTTTTTTCTTTCTTTTCCGATTCCTATTGGATACCAAGGGGATACCAAAAGATACGGTCGTATCGGCGTGAAGAAGCACGCACCCCCTACACATCCACGCCCATCATTGCCCGTTTGGCCTCACGCAGCTCCATAAGGTCCCGGTATTCCGGCGGAACGGCGGTTGGTTTTTCCTTTTTTTCCCAGCGTTTTTCAATGTTCTCCCTGTTGGTTTCGCACTTGCGCTGATACCGTTCCCGGTCACGGTCGTGCTGGGCCCGGAATTGCGCAAAGAGGATGGCCGCGCCGCCCTTCAGATTTTCCGGCAGGACCCCATGGCAGTTGTAGTCGTAGAGCGCTTTCAAAAGCTTCCCCGCTTCCCCATCCCGCAGCATCCTCACGGAATCCTCCGAGTCAAAGTGCATGATAAAATATGTTCTCATAGTTGTCCTCCTTATTTTTAATTGGTTTACTTTATTGTACTACCAAACAAATGTTTTGTCAACCGTGAAAAGAATTTTATTGCGGCGATTGCTCCCCCGCGTATTTTACGAGCAGCTTTGAAACAGGCCCGAACCACCCGATTGGCAAATTATTCAGAAGTTATTCACAATTTTGCGATTGCAATTTTCGCTTCCTTGGTTTATAATGTATACAATATCCAATATACAACATGGAGTGGCTATTGGGAACCGCTTCTATGGAGGATTGACTATGAACAAACAAGACAGGCGTTCCAAACGGACGGAGCAGGCACTGCTGTTTGCCCTGGGGCAACTGCTGCAGCACAAGCAGCTCTGGGAAATCACCGTCAGCGAGCTGGTGCTGCTGGCCGGGGTCCACCGTTCCACCTTCTACACCCACTACACGGATATTTACGCCCTGTACAAAACCGCGGAGGACCGGTTTTTCTCCCTGTTCCAGGAGGTAATCCGGACCTCCGATGCCCACGACTATCGGGACATCTTCCGCAGCATCATTCACTATATGGACGAAAACCGGGCGGCTACCGCCATCTTCTTCGGGGACAACGCAGACCCTTCCTTCCACATGCGGTTTACCGCCTTCTCCACCGAGCAGTATCTGGCGATTTCCGCCTACGAGGACCAGGTCACCGCCATTCCGCCTCGCTGGAAATCCCTGGCCGCCTACCATGTCGGCGGATTTCTAAACCTGATTCTCGACTGGGTTCGCTCCGACTTTGCCACCCCCACAGAGGAGCTGACGGAGCTGTGCATCGATTTGGACCTGCACATGCGGGACCTGCGGCACCAAGAGCTGGAAAAAGCAAATGCATAATGCAAAAAAGAGAGGACCGGAAGTTGGTCCTCTCTTTTTGGTTTTCTGCTTTTTACAGCTTGGCCTTGACAGCCTTGATCATTTCTACGCACTCCTGGGCGATTTCCTTGTCGCCCTCCTGCAGGTTCAGCAGGGGCTCCCGGACACCGCCGATATCGGGGCCGCCGGTGAGGCGCAGGATTTCCTTGATCATAGCGTACATATTGCCCTTGCCAGAGCACATCTTGTAGATGATCTGGCAGGCATCCTGCTGCAGCTCCCGGGCCTTGGCCAGGTCACGGCCGGTGGTGGCCAGCTCGAAAATCTTCAGGTAGACCTCGGGCATCGCGCCGTAGGTGCCGCCGATGCCGCCGGTCGCGCCGGAGACCAGGCCGCCCAGCAGCTGCTCGTCAGGTCCGTTGAAGACCACGCGGGCACCGCAGTGGACCCACTTCTCAATGTCTTCCACAGGCATGGAGGAGTTCTTCACACCGATGCAGCGGGGGTTCTTCAGCATAGTGGCAAGCAGGCCGGGATTCAGGGCCACACCGGCCAGCTGGGGGATGTTGTAGATGACAAAGTCGGTGTTGGGGGCAGCGGAGGAGATGTCATTCCAGTACTTGGCAATGGCAGCGTCGGGCAGGTGGAAGTAGATGGGGGGGATGGAAGCGATGGCATCCACACCGCAGGCCTCCGCGTGGGCGGCCAGCTCCATGGACTCCCGGGTGCCGTTGCAGGCCACGTGGGCGATGACGGTCAGCTTGCCCTTGGCAACCTTCATCACGTTCTCCAGCAGCAGCTTCCGCTCGGGAACGGTCTGGTAGATGCACTCGCCGGAGGAACCGCCGACGTACAGGCCCTTCACGCCCTTGTCCACATAGTACTGGGTCAGCTCCTGGACAGCCTTGGGGGAAATGTCACCGTTTTCGTCATAGCAGGCATAGAATGCGGGGATAATGCCAGCGTATTTGCTTACATCAAACATTTTACTTACTCCTTTTTTGCAGATGAAAAATTTTCGTCATACCCGGCAGGTCTTTCCCCGCCGGGTATAACCATTGGAACACAATTTTAGCCCTTCACGGCACCCATGGTGATGCCCTTGGTAAAGTACTTCTGGAAAATCAGGAACACGATGATGATGGGCACGGATGCCAGGGCGGCACCGGCCATCAGCAGACCATAGTCCGTGGAGCTCTCGCCCTGCATGGTGGCGATGCCAAGGGAGATGGTCAGGTTCTTGTTGGCGGTCAGCATAATCAGCTGCATGAAGTAGTCATTCCAGGAGTTGATGAAGGTGAAGATGGCGCAGGCGCCCACGCCGGGCTTGATCATGGGGAACATGACATCGGTAAAGGTTCTCCACTCGGAAGCGCCGTCGATGCGGCAGGCCTCGGTCATTTCCGTGGGGATGCCCTCGGCAAACTGCTTCAGCAGGAACACACCGAAGGGCCAGCCCACGATGGGGAAGATCACGGCCCACAGCGTATCATACAGCCCTAAGCTGGACATTTCCCGCAGCAGGGGGATCAGAATAACCTGCTTGGGAAGGGCCATGGCGCAGACAACCAGGGAGAACACCACGCCCCGGCCGATGAAACGCTTCTTTGCCAGCGCGTAGCCGGCCATAGCGGCGGTCAGGCAGGTGAGCAGCATGGAGCTAACGGACATGACCACGGTGTTCAGCAGCCAGCGGATGGCGGCAGGGACCGTCGGTCCGGTGATGATGTACTTTCCGACGGTGAAGTTAAACAGGGGCGCGCTCCGCTTGGTCATCAGGCGCTGGAAGTTTCCCAGGTCCCATTCCGTGGGGAACCAGACCGGGGTGGTGGAGTTGATTTCCTTACCGGTTTTGAACGCGCCAGTGATAATCCAGTACAGAGGGAACGCAAAGAGGAAGGCAATAATGCCAACAAGGAGGAAGGTTACAATCCGATAAACCTTTTTCCGAGTGGCGTTGCGCTGAATGTTGTCGCTCATAATTCCACTCCTCCCTTACTTTTCTTCGCCCAGCTTGAACTGGACGGCGGACAGAAGGGCAATAATCAGTGCCAGAATGACACCCATCGCATTGCCGTAGCCATACTTGTACAGCTTGAAGGCGTTGTAATAGATATAGTACATGATGGTCATGGTGGAGTTATTGGGTCCGCCCAGGGTCAGCAGCTGAATCAACGCGAAGCACTGGAAGGAGTTGATGGTGGTGATGACCAGGATGTACAGGGTGGTGGGCATCATCTGAGGCCACTTGATTTTCCAGAAGGCCTGCATCTCGGTAGCGCCGTCCACTTCGGCGGCCTCTACCAGGGACTTGTCCACGTTGTCCAGAGCGGAGACATACAGAACGATGGGCTGGCCCACGGAGGTGGTCAGCAGAATCAGGATGATACAGCCCAAGGCGTACTTGGGGTCGCCCAGCCAGTTGATGTTCTTGTCAAGCAATCCGGTAGAGGTGCCGATGTAATTGAAGATGCCGTAGTAGTTATTGTACATCCACTTCCAGACCATGGTAACGGCCACGGAGCCGGTAACCACAGGCAGGTAGAAGATGCAGCGGAAGGCGGAGGTAGCGGTCACGTGCATCTTGCTGATGACGGAAGCAACCCACAGGGAGAACGCACAGGTCACAGGAACAGACACCAGAACAATCACCAGGGTGTTTTTCAGAGCAATCCAGAAAACATCATCCTGGAACAGGGTCTTGTAGTTGTCAAAGCCGACAAAGATATCCGCACGGCCCATGGTCGCGTCAAAGAAGCTGGTGTAGACGCACATAAACATGGGGTACAGAACAAACATGCCAAAGAAAATCAGGAACGGAAGCATGAAGGCATAGCCCGTCATGGTCTCGTGCATCACAAGCTTCCGGGACTTGGTATTCAAAGCGATCTTCTTGTTCGCCACGGAGAATCCTCCTCTCAAAATCCGTAAGAGGTAATCGTGAGCCGTAAATAGGGCTTCACGATTCACGATTACCTCTTACTCAAAATCAGCGCCCCTCCCCTTGTCGGGAAGGGGCGCGCGTTATTCAGAAATCCGGAAATTACTTGCCGTTGGCCTGGTTCACGTACTCGGTAACAGCAGCGGTGATGGCTTCGGTGGTGCCGTCGGAAGCGCCAACCTTCTGCAGCATGTTCCACCAGCAGGTACGAGCCTCAGCCCAGCCGGTGGTGACCTGATAGTAGTCGCCCAGCAGAGGCATCAGAACATTGTACTCAGCCATGACTTCGTTGTCGGACCAAATGTTGGACAGGTCGGCACCCTCAGCGGTGTCGCGGACAGCAAAGTATTTGGCAGCCTTGACAGCGTCGGCGGTAGCGGCGGAGTCGCACATGTAGGAGATGAAGGTCTTGGCAGCCTCGATCTTGCCGGCATCGCCGTTGTCGAAGATACCGAAGCCCCAGATGCCGCCCTGCAGCTTGGGCTCGCCGTCAGCGGGGAAGGCCATGAACATGATGTCGTCGCCGTTAGCAGTCTTGCCAGCGCCGGTGTTAGCGGTGTTGGGGTTCAGCTGCTGAGCGATGTTCCAGCAGAAAGCAACGTTCAGAGTGCCGTTGTAGAACAGAGCGATCTCGTCGCCGCCAGCGATACCGGCGTCAAACTCGATGGCCTTGCAGTCGTACAGAGATTTCAGAGCGGCGATGTTCTCATCGGAGCCCCAGGTGTACTCGGTGTGCTCAGCGTTGGTGAAGGTGCCGCCGTTCAGGTTGTTCACCAGAGCGCGGGTGCCCTGGTCACCGCCCTGTCCGACGCAGTAGACAGCGCCAACCTGCTTGCCGGTGTAGGCATAAACAGCGTCCATAGCCTTGAAGAAATCCTCGGTGGACTTCCAGGTGTGGGTGTCCTCGTTGATGTACTGCATTGCGTCGGCAGCCTCAAAGACAGTCTTGTTGATGGCCATGCAGTGAGCGGTCATAACCAGAGGATACTCGTAAGCGGTGTTGTCGTCCGCGAAGCAAGCAGCCAGCGCGGAAGCGTTGATTTCCTTCTTGTCGGTGTCGTGGAACAGGTCAGCGATGTTGACCATCTTGCCCTTAGCGCCCCAGTTGGCAACCAGACGCTCGGGTCCTTCCATGATCAGGTCGGGAGCGGCGTTGCCCTCGATGGCGGTGTTGACCTTGTCGTCGCCGTCAGCGTAGGTCAGGTACTCAACGGTGACCTTGATGCCGGTAGCGGCCTCGAAGCCGGCCATCAGCTGATCAACGGTCTCCTGGTTGCCCCAACCGCCGATGGGATAGGTCCACAGGGTGATTTCAGAAGCAGCAGCGGGGGTAGCCTCAGCGGCGGCCTCGGTGCTCTCAGCGGCAGCCTCAGTAGCCGCGGCAGTAGTAGCGGCGGTGGTAGCGGCAGGAGCCTCAGACACGGAGCAGGCGCACAGGCCCACAACCATGACCACTGCCAGCAGCATTGCAAACAGTTTCTTCATAATGTCCTCCTCAAATTTTGTTTTCTTTGGTATAAAACGTTCAAATCGTCCGTTTCGAACCTTCTTTATTTTATCGATGCGGCACAAGAAAGTCAATCCATTCTGGATGAAATTTTCTTTCAAAGCCAGTTTTTGGCGAAAATTCTTACATTCCGCACAAAACTTGCAGTGTTTCTCCAAAATTCGTCCCGCCGTTTTTATGCAATTTGACGATAATTTTCCCAGAAATTTCCTTAACTCGAAATTTTTACAGATTCGCCGCGGCATAAGTGTACGGTTATCAAAGAATTCGGCAAACCTTATTGAAAATTTGAACGCTCTTTGGGGCAGAACGGAACCTTCCAAACGAATTCCACCGTATTTTCTATATTGACGGCCTCCATAGCCGCCAGCACGCGGATGGCATTCCACCCAGCCACGTATAGAAAACCGCTCACCGTGCGGGCTGCACACGGTGAGCGGGAATAGATGACCGCCGATCACAATTTTGCCAGATACAGCGCTTGGTCAGCTTCTGGCACTCCCAGGCTCTCCATCGCTTGTTTTGCATTTATACCGGTATTGGCCATCAAGTTCTTTATTGCGCCAAGCATGGTATCAAAGGCGGAAGCCCTTTTTTCCTGCGCAATTTCATCCTTCATCAATGTTCTCAATGCTTCACACACGTCTGGACACCTCCCCATAATTTCGTTGTATAGTGCCATATTTTCCGAAACGCTGACCTGCAAAACTGCGTCAGCATCCGCCCGATCTCCCGGTTCCGTAAAATTCTTCACAACATTTACAAAATCACGGACATCCCGTTCCTGTACATCTGTGGATAGGACCCTTAAACTGCTATGTTTTTCCTGGTCAAGCTCTTTCGTCACAACAATCTGCGCCCCAATTAGCAAGCCATAGACATAGTATATGCCTCCGGACTTCTTCTCAATCCGGCATCCATGTTTTGTCAGTTCCTCCATAAGTTTTCTGGGCTTATCCTCTCTGAAAAGAGAGACCGTCAATTCATCAAGAGGAATCTGGTTCACTTTTTCGCCAAGGCCTTTGTAGATATAAGCATAACCAACCGTTTTGAAGAAATCATCAATCGTCATTCCGTCGCCGGGGGATTTATATTCAATAACGTTATACTTCTTAAATATATGACCAATTTCATTTTGAATAACGACATCCCGAACTTTTTCGATAACCAGCAGGTCAATTTGCAGGGGTTTTCGACTCAAATTGTACTCAGGCTTAAAATCAAGCTCATCCCGGTTGAATAGCAGCTCAATTTTGGCGGCTGCGCAAAATGCCGGATGCCATTGGGTTTTTAAATCGAGGAATGTAACACTCTCGTGATTTCCCATCGCATCTCGCCTCCAATCCACGTTCATCACAGGGAAGTATGAACGTCCTCGTTTATCTTGATACTACCATAAGTCAAAACAAATATCAAGCAGTGAGCTGTGAACATTTTTCAGAAAGCTACCCCATGCGCAAAAAATCCCCCTGCCTTGCGGCAGGGGGATGGAACTGTACTTGCAGTTAAGGATTACTCCTGAACCTCGGTAACAACACCGGAACCGACGGTACGGCCGCCTTCACGGATAGCGAAACGCAGGCCCTTCTCGATAGCGATGGGGGTGATCAGCTCAACCTTCATGACGACGTTATCGCCGGGCATGCACATCTCAACGCCCTCGGGCAGGGTGATGATGCCGGTTACGTCAGTGGTACGGAAGTAGAACTGAGGACGGTAGTTGTTGAAGAAGGGAGTATGACGGCCGCCTTCTTCCTTGGACAGAACGTAAACCTGGCCGGAGAACTTGGTGTGGGGATGGATGGAGCCGGGCTTGCACAGAACCTGGCCACGCTCCACGTTCTTCTTGTCCACGCCACGCAGCAGAGCGCCGATGTTGTCGCCGGCTTCCGCGTAGTCCAGCAGCTTGTGGAACATCTCGATGTCGGTAACGACAGTGGGGGTCTTCTCTTCCTTCAGGCCAACGATTTCCACGGGCTCGTTCTTCTTGACGATACCACGCTCCACACGACCGGTAGCAACGGTGCCACGGCCGGAGATGGTGAACACGTCCTCAACGGGCATCAGGAAGGGCTGGTCAGCCTTACGGTCAGGAGTGGGGATATAGGAGTCGACAGCGTCCATCAGCTCCTTGATGCAGGCGTACTCGGGAGCGTCGGGATCCTTGGACTCGGAAACCAGAGCGTTCAGAGCGGAGCCCTTGATGATGGGGGTGTCGTCGCCGGGGAAGTCGTACTCGTTCAGGGTCTCGCGGACTTCCATCTCGACCAGCTCCAGCAGCTCCTCGTCGTCAACCTGATCGCACTTGTTCAGGAACACAACGATATAGGGCACGCCGACCTGACGGGCCAGCAGCAGGTGCTCACGAGTCTGAGCCATGGGGCCGTCGGTAGCAGCGATAACCAGGATAGCGCCGTCCATCTGAGCAGCACCGGTGATCATGTTCTTGATATAGTCGG
>OIZI01001303.1_pt1 | contig 10908 bp, 9 predicted proteins | sample 1588441 | NCBI WGS metagenome assembly OIZI01 (sample SAMN03283284) | human gut metagenome | biome: human-associated habitat; material: feces | host: Homo sapiens | place: Peru | collected 2012
CCTCGGCGATGGCGTTGCGCTCCTTGCGGGTGTCAACGATGAACAGGGCGCCGGGCAGCTTCTTCATGTCCTTCACGCCGCCGAGGTACTTCTCGAGCTTCTCGATCTCGCCGAGGTGCTTCATGACTTCCTTCTTGGGCAGCATATCGAAGGTGCCGTCTTCCTGCATCTTCTTGAGCTGAGCAAGGCGGTCGACGCGGGTGCGCATGGTCTTGAAGTTGGTGAGCATGCCGCCGAGCCAGCGGGCGTTGACATAGTACATGCCGACGCGCTCAGCCTCTTCCTTGACGGCTTCCTGCGCCTGCTTCTTCGTGCCGACGAAGAGAATGCTCTGGCCGTTCTCGGAGAGAGTGCGGACAAAGTCATAGGCTTCCTCGAGCTTCTTGACGGTCTTCGCGAGGTCGATGATGTAGATGCCGTTACGCTCCATATAGATGTATTCGGCCATCTTGGGGTTCCAGCGGCGGGTCTGGTGACCGAAGTGGACACCGGCTTCCAGCAGCTGCTTCATGGATACTACTGACATTTCTTTTCCTCCGTAATTTGTTATTTTCCTCCGGGAACTTCAACCCCTCCACCAAGCCCTGAACACAAGGCCACATGGGGGAAAGTCCATTCCCGTGCGAAATGCTCTGATATGATACCAGAATTGTTCCCGGATTGCAAGGGCTTGAGTACAATTTTTCAAAGTTTTTGGAAAAAATTTATACTCTTTTTGTTATCTGTCGCTTGATTTATCCGTACGACTGTGGTATTATCCCTCTCGCTCACTCGGAGGGCAAGCCGTTCGTATATATGGAAACGACGAGCCGGATAAGGTGGCAGGCTGAAACGCCCGCTTCTTATCCGGTTTTTTTACGTCGGTGCCGCATTGTCCGGCACCGACGTGATAGCTGTTTTATTGTAGAGCTGTATTTGGAGGAACGATATGGATCTTATAAACGACAAGCTCAGTAAAATCTATCTGAAATATCTCGCCGCCGCTTTCGGCAGCGCGTTCATGGGCAGCGTATTCGGCCTCGTCGATATGGTCATGGTCGGGCAGTACCACGGACCGGAGGGCTCGGCGGCGATGGGCGTTATCGCGCCGGTCTGGAATATTGTCTATAGCTTTGGTCTCCTCGCCGGTATCGGCGGGTCGGTTCTCTTCAGCGTCGCCAAGGGCAGCGACAGCCACGGCGAGCGCCCGGCGAACGCCTACTTCACCGGCTCTGTCATCTTCGGCGGCATTATCGCTCTGCTGCTCTGGGTCGGGCTGTGGCTCTTCGAGGTGCCGCTGCTGCGTCTCTTCGGCGCGAACGACGCTCTGCTGCCGCTCTGCCGGCGCTATCTTATTCCGGTCAAGTTCACCGTCCCGTTCTATCCGTTCTCGACGCTGCTGTCCTCCTTCCTGCGCAATGACGGCAACCCCGCTCTTGCGACAAAGTCGGTGCTGTTCGGCGGGATATTCAACGTTTTCGGCGATTACTTCTTTGTTTTCACGCTTGACATGGGCATCTTAGGTGCGGGACTTGCGACGGCGATGGGCGTTTGCATGTCCGTATTCATGATGCTGACGCACTTCCGCTCTTCTATAAACACGATGCGTTTTGTGCCGGTCGCGCGCCTGCCGGAGATGTTCGGCAAAATCGCCGCAAACGGCTTTTCAAGCTTCATTATCGATATCGCCATGGGTGTGCTCACCATGCTCTTCAACCGCCAGATCATGCGGTATCTCGGCTCGGATGCTCTTGCGGTCTATGCCGTCATCGTAAACATCAGCACCTTTGTGCAGTGCTGCGCCTACGGCGTCGGTCAGGCGGCGCAGCCAATCATATCGCAGAACTTCGGTGCCGGGCACTCCGACCGTGTGTCGCTGCTCCTGCGATATTCTCTGATAAGCTGCGCGGCTATCAGCGCGGCGTGGACGGCGGCAGTCATTGCTCTGCCGAACGGATTTATAAGACTCTTCATGACGCCGACCAAAGCAGTCATCGCCATCGCCCCGGCAATCATGCGCATATATGCCGTTTCCTTCCTGCTGCTGCCGTATAATGTGTTTTCCACATATTATTTTCAGGCGATGCTGAGACCCGGTACTTCTGTCATCATTTCCGTCTCGCGCGGCATAGTCATAAGCGGAGCGCTCATAATGCTCCTGCCGCTCCTCCTCGGCAGCAATTCCGTGTGGTGGGCAATGCCAATAGCCGAAGCGGTAACTGCGGTATATGTCACGGCGTCGATAGTACGGGTACAGAAAGCTTTCCAAAAGCCCTAATGTTAGTTCGTTGTAAATTGACTTTTCCCTTATGAAGTGTTAGAATGTTCACAAGCGAGTACATTCTATTAAGAATAAGGAAGTGGTATTTTGAAGCTTACACCTGAACAGCAGGCCATGCTCAACGGCGAAAAGGGCGAAACCATGGCCAAGGTCGTCAAGACCCTTGTCATGTATGGCGACGCTTTCGGCGCGGAGCGCATGGTTCCCGTCACCAGCAAGTATGGCCACACGGTCATATCCTTCGGTCTCAAGGCGATAAAGCCCGTCTATGAGCTGTACGATCAGCTTATCGATGCCGGCCTCACCAGCGCGCAGAAGTTCACCGCGGACCCCAGACCCATTGACGACAATATCCCCACCTCCCTGCTTGAGGACATCGTCTTTAAGAAGATCATGTACACCCATCAGGCAAGCTATGAAGAGCAGCTCAAGAAGCTCGGCATCAAGGGCGAAGATGATTATACCTGCACCTGCTACATGGACGAGGTCGGCAACAAGCCCGCAAAGGGTGAGGTGCTCTCATGGGCGGAATCCTCCGCAGTCGTGTACGCAAACTCCGTCCTCGGCGCGCGCTGCAACCGCAACTCCGGAATTATCGAGCTCATGGGCTCCGTCGCGGGCTTTGTCCCCGAGTTCGGCCTGCTGACCGACGAGGGACGCAAGGCGACTTGGATCATCGAGGTCAAGTGCGAGAAGAAGCCCGAGGCGCAGCTTCTCGGCTCCGCCATCGGCATGAAGGTCATGGAAGAAGTGCCGTACATAAAGGGGCTTGACAAGTGGCTCGGCACCGAGCTTACCGACGGCGTGTGCGCCTACCTCAAGGACTTCGGCGCGGCGACCGCATCGAACGGCTCCGTCGGCCTGTACCATATCGAGAACCTAACTCCCGAAGCCAAGGAGCAGGGCGAAGCGCTCATCAAGGAGGGCGCGCAGGTCTACGTCATTGACGATGCGGAGCTTGAGCGTGTCAAGGCAAGCTATCCCATTATCTGGAAAAACAAGGACGCAAAGCCCGAGCTGTGCTTCATCGGCTGCCCGCACATGAGCGTGCAGCAGCTCAAGGACTGGACGGACGCGATAGAAGAAAAGCTGCGCGCAAACGGCCTGAGCAAGGTCACGGTACCCACCGTGTTCACCGCGGCTCCCGCTGTCATCAAAGCTCTCGAAGGCACGGTGTATCTCGATAAGCTCGCCACCTACGGCGTTGTCGTCAGCTACATCTGCCCGCTGATGTATATGAATAATCCGCTCTGCAAGAAGAAGGCCGTCATTACCTGCTCCAACAAGCTGCGCACCTACACCAGCGCGAGGTATTATACCGAGGCCGAAATTCTTGACATCATCACCGGCAAGGAGGGCAAATAATGAAGCAGTTCAAAGGACGCGTTATAGTCCCCGGCACCTGCACCGCGGAAGCGCTCGTCAGCCACGGCGGCTTCAATACTCTTGCAAGCTACCAGATGGCGCTGATGTTCGGCGATAAGAAGGTCAAGTGCGGCGACCAGAATAACCCCGATATCTATAAGCAGCCCATGATCGGCAAGGCGCTGTGCCTGCCGCAGACCATCGGCTCCACCACCGGCGGCATGGTGCTCTACACCGCCTGCTCCGTCGGCAAGCAGCCGGCCTGCATGCTCTTCAGCATGCCGATCGACTCTCTCGCCGCCTCCGGTGCTATCCTCGGCGATGTCTGGACGGACGCCAAAATGCCCGTTGTCGATATGCTCGGCGAGGAATTTCTTGACTATGTCAAGACCGGCATGACCGTCACCGTCGGAGATGACGGAGTCGTCACTGTCGAATAAGCTTTGATCTCATAACAAAACCGGCTATCCGTGGAAAACGGATAGCCGGGTTTATTTTAAGGAAACTCAATTACTTCTTGGGGATGAGAACCTCAGTTCCGCCCATGTAGGAACGCAGAACTTCGGGGATTGTCACGCTGCCATCGGCCTGAAGGTGATTTTCAAGGAAAGCGATGAGCATGCGCGGCGGTGCAACGACGGTGTTGTTGAGGGTGTGCGGCAGATACATCTTGCCGTCCTCGCCCTTGACGCGCATCTTGAGGCGGCGCGCCTGAGCGTCACCGAGGTTCGAGCAGGAGCAGACCTCGAAGTACTTCTTCTGTCTGGGGGACCATGCCTCAATGTCGCAGGACTTGACCTTGAGGTCAGCCAGATCACCGGAGCAGCATTCGAGCTGACGCACGGGGATCTCCATGCTGCGGAACAGCTCCACGGAGAAGCGCCACATCTTTTCATACCATGCCATAGAATCCTCAGGCTTGCAGACGACGACCATTTCCTGCTTTTCAAACTGGTGGATACGGTAAACGCCGCGCTCCTCAATGCCGTGCGCGCCCTTTTCCTTTCTGAAGCAGGGGCTGTAGCTGGTGAGGGTCTGGGGCAGCTTATCCTCGGGGATGATCTGGTCGATGAACTTTCCTATCATGGAGTGCTCGCTGGTGCCGATGAGGTAGAGGTCTTCGCCCTCAATTTTATACATCATCGCGTCCATTTCGGTCTGGCTCATGACGCCTTCAACGACGTTGCCATGGATCATGAACGGCGGGATGCAGTAGGTAAAGCCCTTGTTTATCATGAAGTCGCGCGCATAGGCGAGAACTGCGGAGTGCAGACGTGCAATGTCGCCCATGAGGTAATAGAAGCCGTTGCCGGAGACGCGGCCTGCGGCGTCCATATCGATGCCGTTGAAGCTCTCCATAATCTCGGTGTGATAGGGAATATCGAAATCGGGGACGACGGGCTCGCCGAAGCGCTGGACTTCAACGTTTGCGCTGTCATCCGGACCGATGGGGACGGAGGGATCGATGATGTTCGGGATGGTCAGCATGATCTCATGAATGCGCTTTGCATAGTCCTCTTCGAGACCTTCAAGCTCTGTGAGACGGTCGGCCTGCGCCTTGACCTGCGCCTTGACCTTTTCAGCCTCCTCAAGCTTTGAGGGGTCCTTCTTCGCCTGACCCATGAGCATACCGATCTGCTTGGAGAGAGAGTTGCGGCTTGCGCGCAGATCGCTTGCCTCGGTTATGGCCGCCCGATTCTTCGCGTCGAGGTCGAGAAGCTCATCCACAAGGGGGAGCTTTGCGTCCTGAAACTTCTTTTTGATGTTCTCTTTTACTGCATCGGGGTTTTCTCTTATGAACTTAATGTCGAGCATTTTTGTTATCTCCCAATTATTTATTTCAGATTTTTCAGCTTTTCAATGAGCGCTTCCCTGTCGTCCGCGCCGTAAAACTCAAGCTCTATCCTGCCGGTCTTCTTGCCGTCTATGAGCTTGACCTTTCTGCCGAGACAGCGGCTGAGCTGATCGGCGACCTCCGCACTGTAATCCACGGTGATCTCCTTGCTCTCAGGCTCTTCCTCAACCTCCGGCTCCTTCATGAGCTTCGCGGCAAGCTGCTCCGCCTTGCGCACAGAGAGATTTTTCTTGATTATCTCCTCCGCTGCGGCGAGCTGCTTTGCGTCACTGCTTATCGGGATCAAAGCCCTTGCATGTCCCGCGGAAAGGCTGCCGTTTTCGACGAGCTCCAGCACCGCCGGGGACAAGCTCAGCAGACGCATTGAGTTTGCGATGGCAGGACGCGACCTGCCGACGCTTTTTGCCGCTTCCTCCTGAGTAAGACCAAAGTCTTCGATGAGGGACTTGTAGCCCTTGGCTTCCTCGATGGGGTTGAGGTCTTCACGCTGGAGGTTTTCGACCAGCGCAAGCTCCGCCGTTCTGCGGTCGTCCGCTTCGATGACGCGAACCGGAACTTCTGTAAGCCCCGCGAGTCTTGAAGCTCTCCATCGACGCTCACCGGCGATTATCTGATAGTAGCCGCTTGGCTGCTTTCTGACCGTTATTGGCTGAATCAGACCATATTGGGCTATTGAATCGGCCAGCTCCTGAAGTGCGTCCTCATCAAAATATTTTCTCGGCTGTTCTGATCGCGGTTCGACCTTGGATATCGGAAGAGTGAGAAGCTCCGCTTCCTCATCGTCAAAGGACGCGCTGCCGAAAAGAGCGTCAAGACCTGTTCCGAGACCTTTCTTTTCCTTTGCTGCCATCACTGCCCTCACTTACCGCTTCTGGCAAGAAACTCAACTGCCAGTGCCATGTATGCCTTGCTGCCGCGATTGACGCGGTCGTATATAACGCCGGGCTGACCGTGGCTCGGAGCCTCGGAAAGTCTGATACTTCTCGGAATGACCGTGTCATAGACCTTGCTGCCGAGATATTTGCGCAGCTCGTTCTCGACCTGCACGGTGAGATTCGCGCGGGAATCGTACATCGTGAGAACAATGCCCTCGACGTCGAGACGGCGGTTAAGATGCTTTGAGCACATCTTGATGCTCGTCATGAGATCCGCTATACCCTCAAGCGCATAGTACTCACACTGCATGGGGATGAGCACACTGTCTGCCGCGACAAGGGCGTTTACCGTCAGCAGCTCAAGTGAAGGAGGACAGTCAAGAAAAATGTAGTCATACTCGCTGTAAAGGGAGGCTATCGCTTCCTTGAGGACATATTCCCTGCGCTCCTTATTTATAAGCTCGACCGATGAGGCGGCAAGCTCCTTTGACGCGGGGATTACGTCACCGTACTCCGTGTGGACGACGCAGTCCGCCGCGGATGCACCGTTTATGACCATGTCATAGGTGTTCGGACGCTGAGATTTTGACACACCCATGCCCGAGCTTGCATTCCCCTGTGGGTCACAGTCCACGAGAAGAATGCGCTTATCCATAAGTGACAGCGCCGCACACATATTTACGCAGGTGGTTGTCTTTCCTACCCCGCCCTTTTGATTGGCCACCGCTATTATTTTAGCCATAGCTGACCTCCTTTATATCTGAATGCTCTTATTGACCAACGGCATTATAGCAGTAATCCGGCAACAATGCAACGTTTCACGTGAAACATTTTGATTTTTAAGACGTGGAGCGTACGGCAATGTTTCACGTGAAACATCCGGACGCTGTCAGCGTCCGGATGTTTGAAAATTGCAATTAACCTAAAATTCTTAATACGCGACGCCCCAATAGATCATGTGCTTCGCGGGCTTGCCACAGCAGGCGCAGACATCATCAAGATGCTCCTGCTTAAACGGAATGCAGCGTGAGGACATGCCGGCCTTTTCCTTCATTGCAAGCTCACACGCGAGCTCGCCGCACCACATGGTTTTAATGAAGCCACCGTTCTTCTCCTGAAGCTCCTTGGCCTCTTCAAGAGAGTGCGCCTCGTAGGTGTGCTCGTCGAGGTTCTTCTTCGCCTTCTGGTACAGACCGTCCTGAACATCGTCAAGCAGACCGGGCAGACGGTCGGTAAGCTCATCGAGCTTGACGGTGATCTTCTCGCCGTTGTCGCGGCGGACTGCCATGCACACGCCGTTTTCAATGTCACGCGGGCCAATCTCAATGCGGAGAGGAACGCCCTTCATCTCATACTGTGCGCACTTCCAGCCAAGGCTGTTGTCGCTGGTGTTGATCTTCGCGCGGAAGCCGGCGGCTTTGATGGCGTCATAAAGCTCAGTCGCCTTCTCAACGACGCCCTCCTTGTGCTGCGCAACGGGGACGACGATGACCTGAACGGGCGCAATGCGCGGGGGCAGGACAAGACCGCTGTTATCGCCGTGGGTCATGATGATGCCGCCAATGATACGGGTGGAGAGACCCCAAGAGGTCTGCATCGGGTACTTCTGCATATTGTCCTTATCGGTAAAGGTGATGCCGAACTGCTTGGCAAAGCCGTCACCGAAGAAATGACTCGTGCCGGACTGGAGAGCCTTCTTGTCATGCATCATGCACTCGATGGTGTAGGTGTTGACTGCACCGGCGAACTTTTCCTTATCAGTCTTGTTGCCGCGGATAACGGGCATGGCCAGATAGTTCTCGCAGAGGTCGGCATAGACCTCGAGCTGATGCAGAGTCTCCTCGCGGGCTTCCGCCTCGGTGGCGTGGAGAGTGTGTCCCTCCTGCCAAAGAAACTCACGGCCGCGCAGGAAGGGACGGGTCGTTTTCTCCCAGCGGAGCACGGAGCACCACTGATTATAAAGCATGGGCAGATCGCGCCATGAATGTACAACATGGCTCCAATGATCGCAAAACAGCGTCTCCGACGTCGGACGGATGCACAGACGCTCCGGAAGCTCCTCGCTGCCGCCGACCGTGACCCATGCGCACTCAGGGGCAAAGCCCTCAACATGATCCTTTTCCTTTTGAAGAAGGCTTTCGGGGATAAGCATAGGCATGGAGACGTTTTCATGCCCGTCACGCTTGAACATACCGTCAAGAACCTTCTGAATGTTTTCCCAAATCGCGTAACCGTAGGGGCGCAGAATGAAGCAGCCCTTTACGCCGGAGTAATCGACGAGCTCTGCCTTGGTGCACACGTCGGTGAACCACTGCGCAAAGTCGACCTCCATATCGGTTATCTGTTCTACTCTTTTGTCCTTTGCCATAAATAAACCTCACATTTCGCCAGGGCCCTTGCCCCGCCGTATTTACGAACTTCTTTTTCATTATAATAATGAATGATCGCAATTTTATATTTTATAGCCGCGGCCGCCGCTTGTCAATAGAAATACCGGAGAGCAACGGAATTACAGGAGTTTTTGCTTGACCTTGCTTGACATTGCAGGTATAATATCAATGATTGTGCGATCATGCCCCAATACTAACGGAGGTGAAGCGTATTAACAGACAGAAGTTTCTTGCGGAGCTTGGAAGACTGCTGACCTTTATGTATGAAGAGGACAGGCAGACGGCTCTTGCAATGTATAACAGAATGTTCGACGAGGCCGAAAGTGAGCAGGCACTGCTGCAGTACCTCGTCTCCCCCACCCGTCAGGCCGTCGTGCTCGCGCGCGCGTACAACGCCAAGGAGAGAAAGCTCCAGGTCCACTCGCAGAGCAGAGACGAATATGAGCAGGTCTCGGATGAGATACCGGACTTCGTCCTCGCCATAAACAAGCTCCAGGAGGAAGTATCGGCACTCAAGATCACGACCCAGCAGGTGTCCGAGGATCAGATATCGCTCTTTGATGACAGCGATGCCGGAACCGTACCCGCACCAGCGGCACAGGTACACACCGAGCCTGCCGCAGATGAGGAAAAAGCAGGGACTCAGGACGCGGATGAAGAAGCTGCCGTGCAGAAAGAGACCCCGCCGCTGTTCGCGGATGAGCCTGCAGAGGAGACAGAGCAGGACGAAATGAGCAATTCCGTCAACCGCCTTGCAGACGCGGTCGATGCGTTCCTTGCCGATTTCACCATCAGCAATGATGAGCTTATCCCCAAGGACAAGCCTGTTGGCGAAGAGAAAGACGCTGAACCCGAGAAGACCAAACCTGCCGCAGCGGAAGAGACCGTTGAAGTATCCGCCGGGGAAGCCGTCATTGAGCAGCCCGAGGCGACAGAGGCTTGCAAACATGTTCAGACGGAGTCGGAAGAGACCGAAACTGAGACTGCCGCTGTGGGAATAGTGGAGACGGAAGAGGAGGATGAGGATGCGGAGACTGTCCGCAAGCCGATCGTTCCCCTGCTGATACTCTATATTATAATTGCAATACCGCTTGGACTTATAGGCATCCTGCTGCTGCTTCTGCTGGCGTTCATGTCTCTGTCGCTGGCGGTGACAACAGGCTTCTTCGGAATATACGGCTTTGCTGCGACGTTCACCGGCTTTGCGGTGCTTGCGGATATCCTTGTCGTCGCGGGTGCGTCGCTTATCCTGCTGTCGCTGGCGCTGCTGTTTCTGTGGCTGTTCGTCTGGTTTATCGGCGGAGGCATAGTCGGCCTTATCCGCGGACTGTGCGCTCTCGGCGGAAGCTGGTGCTATAAGGAGGTGGCGGTTCAGTGAAAAAAGGATGGAAGATCGTTATGGCGATAGTCCTGATAGTCATCGTTATCGGCATAGTCGGTGTTGGCGTCGGCATGCTTACCGGCGCGGAATACACGCGTATCTACTCCGTGCTTGATGATCAGTATCATATCGACATGTGGCTCAATTATTTTGCTGAAGTCGCCGCGGCGGTTCAGGCAGCGTAAAAGAATACAAGAACAGCCCTCAGTTCGGGAAAACGAGCTGAGGGCTGCACTTTTGAGACATTTACAATGTATCGCCACTGGGCGCTGCGTGGGCAGTGGACGAGGCAATTCCACGTTTTGGATGTGGCTTTTCGCAGTATCCGTCAGTTAGATACTGCAAAAATCATATCAAAAACATAGAGGTCCGACTTGCACCCGTTTGAATACAAAAAAGGAACTGCACGGGGCAGTTCCTTTTTTACTGTATCAAGCTTTAATTACAGCTGCTTCTGAGCGTTGATCTTAACGCCGGGACCCATGGTGGAAGCGGTCACGCAGGATCTGATGTACTGACCCTTTGCGGAAGCGGGCTTTGCCTTGATGATAGCGCCGATGAGAGCAACATAGTTCTCATAGAGCTTGTCCGCACCGAAGCTGACCTTGCCGATGGGGCAGTGGATGATGTTGGTCTTGTCCAGACGGTACTCGACCTTACCAGCCTTGATTTCCTTGACGGCAGCGCCCACGTTGGGGGTCACGGTGCCGGCCTTGGGGGAGGGCATCAGACCCTTGGGGCCCAGGACCTTACCAAGACGGCCAACAATGCCCATCATGTCG
>OIZI01001305.1_pt1 | contig 10901 bp, 11 predicted proteins | sample 1588441 | NCBI WGS metagenome assembly OIZI01 (sample SAMN03283284) | human gut metagenome | biome: human-associated habitat; material: feces | host: Homo sapiens | place: Peru | collected 2012
AAGTCATTTTCGGTCATTTTCATTTTCAATTTTCTTCCTTTCACGCCACTATCCATGGCCACAACGAGTTTTCTGCCAAGGCCTGTCCTTGTTTCGACGTGAAGAAGGAATTGGCTCCCTATTTTGATAAGGGACGTACGCCTTTTTCCTATTCCTTACTGATTCTTTGTTTCAGTATGCGGTGTGGATGCTTTTATCGAAACCCGTCGGATGCTGCACCCAAGTTATTTCGCCAAGTGTTTCCAGAAGCAATTTGGAATGAAACCGGGTGAGTTTATGGAACAAAGATAGTCATTTGGGTGATTTATTCTCTTTTTTGGTTGGTTTTTGAAAGAAAAATCGTAATTTTGCAGACAAAAGTGAAACTATTCAATTTTTGATAGACAAACTTTTCAATATTTGATAGATATTCTTTTCAATTTTTGATAGATATACTATTCTATATTTGATAGATAAATTAATTGGTAACATTGGAAATCCTTTTGTGGCTGTGATGATATGGCTTTTTGCTTTTAGTAGTATCATTGGCAATTACTATTATGGCGAAACCAACGTGAGATATATCAAGGATTCCAAGTTAGGAGTATTCATCTATCGTCTTGCTGTGGCTGCGATGGTGATGATAGGAGCCGTTGTCTCGCTTGATTTTGCCTGGAGTTTTGCCGACATCACGATGGCGTTGCTCACCCTGTGCAATCTGGTGGCCATCGTCTTGCTTTCCCGTCAGGCGGTTTTCTTGCTTCAGGATTATCGCAAGCAGAAGAAAGAGGGAAAGAATCCTGTTTTCAAAAAGGATATGATGCCGGAAATTGCAGATCAGTTGGAGGCGTGGTAATACTGTCTCTGATTTGCAACAAATTCGTAGATTGAAAGAAAATTCAAACGATACATCATTCAGAATATAATAAGGTATAAATTAATAATGTATAGATATGAAAAAGATTTTATTATTCTTGTCTTTGGTGGTAGCTATGGTTTGTAAGGCACAAACCAAGCAGGAGTTGTTGCCTGTGGGTACAATGGCACCAGATTTTACAGTTACAGATAGCGTGACGGGGAAGAAATTGTTCAGCCTTTCTGAATTGCGCACTCAAGTTACAGCTGATGGTAAGGTGAAGGCTGGAGTCTGGGTGGTTCTCGATTTCTGGGCTTCCTGGTGTCCTGATTGCCGTAAGGATATGCCTACCGTGAAGAAGATAGATGAAAAATATGGTGAGAAAATCAAACTTATCGGTGTTTCATTTGATACTGACAAGGCGAAGATGAATGGTTATCTCTCAGCCAATCAGTATTCATGGTTGCAGTATTCAGAATTCAAGAAATGGAAAGAAACTCAGATATCTAAAGATTATCATATCTCATGGATTCCAACCTCTTATCTCATAGATCCAGATGGAAAAATTGCTTTTTCTACTCTGAATGCTGAGGAAATGCTTGAAAAACTTGATTCTTTGGAGGCTGAATGATAGAAGAAATGAGGATGTATCAAAACATGATGTTTGGTACATCCTCATTATATTATAATAGTCTTTAGATATTTTCTTTTCCTATCATTATAATGCCATTCCTGCTTCGTATGAAGCATATTGATAACTTGTATTCTCGTAATACATCGAACTATTGTAGTTGTCAATTTTTGTGACTATCCATGAATTATAAACCTTGATAAGCGCTTCAATGACATCAGTTTTTGTATGCTCTGCGACTTCAACAATGAGTCGTTGCATAACTCTACCTATTTCCCAATGAGTTGGGACTTTTTCATGAATGAGGGAAATGTTGTCGTAAGTCCCCTTGCTAATTTGTTGGTTTTCCACGATTTCTTCCGTAATCTTGTCAATATTCTCGCAATGATATACATCGGCAAAATCGAAGTAATGAGTCAGACGTTTTCTTCCCAAGGCATTAACGATAATTTTGCGCTCATTCTTTGTCTTGCGAGCTACATATTCGATTAAACTGCAGAGGTAGAACAGGTTGTTCATTTTCTGCTGCTCACGACCTGGAGTTCCAGTAATCTCCTGTATATGGTTCTTGTCGTCTATGATTTTCATACTTCTTCAAATCCTTTATGAGTGATACATTTCAAAGCTTCAGAGGTGCAGAATACGATCTGATTAGCAGGATACTTGAATTTTGCCATTACCCAGAATTGCTCCCTTGTATAGATCCCATTCATGAAATCTGCTACGTAGTTGTATATCTGATCGTCTGCCATAGGACCTGTGACGATATCGTAACCATGTGGCTTTCCTAACCGGCATGCTACTACGAAGTCTAACCATTCATCTGTCAAGTCCTCGAATTTCTTGATTTTAAGGGAAGGATTTTCTTGATACTCATAAATGTTAACTATAGGAGTGTCGTATCTGCCTGCCCATCTTGCAGCTTGATGCTTGAGAGTTGTGCAATAGAATCCATTGCCGAAATCTTTGGTGAATCTTCCATCCATAAATTTTGGCTGTTCTATAATCGTATAACTCCCATGATATATTGTTTGCGCCATTATCTTTCTAAATATATAATTTCACCGCAAATTTACGTTTTTTATTTCTAATTTCCAAACATTTATGAGTGAAAGTGTCTCAGACTCGAAATTTAATAATGGTTTTCAAAATATCATTTTACTTCACTCAACTTGCCTGTCTGGGAGTCGATGATATAACCATGCAGATTGACATCCTTGGGAACGAGAGGGTGGTTACGAATGGTGTTGACTGTATTTCTGACAGAATCCTCTGTATCGTGAAAACCTTCCAGCCAATGATCAAGGTCGATACCGCAAAGTCCTATGGTATCAATGATATCCTGATGGATTCCTCTCTTGACCATGAGTTCCTTCATCTGTTGTCCGTTCATGTGGCAGGCACCACAGTTGGAATGGGCGATGACCATGATTTCCTCTACTCCCAATTCGTAGATGGCAACCAGGAGGCTGCGCATGGCTGAGTCAAATGGGCTGATGACCAGTCCGCCTGCATTCTTGATGAGTTTAGCATCACCATTTTTCAGTCCGAGTGCTGCTGGCAGGAGTGCTGTCAGTCTGGTATCCATACAAGATAAGATAGCAAGTTTCTTGTCTGGGTACTTGCTGGTTAAATACTTCTCGTAGTCTTTGTTGGCTACGAATTGTTCGTTATACTTGATAATTTCTTCAATGATCATAGTGTCTATTTTATGGTGAAATCAAAGTAATCCAGATCCCGATTTTTATTCTTCCTTGATAATCCAATCACTAATCGTTCGCTGATTGCTATCGAAAATTACTATTTTTGCCATATTTCCACGTGCTTTACGTTTTGCGCTGCTAAATTACAAAGAAAATCTGAATTAGCCAAGCATAAATTCAAATATTTCCCTTTCTGTTTCTAACTAAGTCATTTGGCACTGGTAAGCAAGTCATTTAGGGTTGCTAAACAAGTCATTTACAGGTGCTAAACAAGTCATTTCCGAGTGCTAAACAAGTCATTTCCAACCTCTCAATAAGTCGTTTCCTCATTGTAAACAAGTCATTTGTTCTTTTCAAACAAGTCATTTCTGTTTTCATCTTTTCGCTGTTTTATTGATTTTGGCTGCAAAGGTAGTAAAAAACAGCTAAGAAAAAAAGAGTATATAAAAGTGTCACCTGTCACCGTTTTCTGCCAAGCTCTTTATTGGAGCCAGTTTGTTGGGTGACACCAGTGACACGAGTTTTCACTGTTTTTGTGGAGGTGCCTGTCACCCCTGTCACCCAACGATATGCAGAAAATAGTGGACAAAATATATCCTATTTCTGTTTGTTTGCATGTTTGTCTCATCAAAATTAGGAGAAAGTGCTCTTCTGACGTAATAAAATAGACGATGAAACGTTTTACTTAAAAGAACAATAAATTGTGATTAACATGAAAACAATTAAATCTTTTGTTGGATTAGCATTCGTTCTGTTTGCATCCTTCTTTGTGGTTTCCTGCAATGATGATGTCGAAGAAACATTCGAGCAACAATGGGCTTCGGTATTGGACAATCATGGCTGCAACTACGACTATAGTGACGATGGAAAATGTTTTGGTGATGGTGGCGGTATCAGCAAAGAAAACTTTGACAAAGTGATTGTTGGTCATGGCTGGAAGCACTACGGCACATGGGAAATAGACAAGTATGGCAAAAGGCTGCCTCTCGAATATTATCACAACACAATTGGTGTATCTCCAGATAATTACTATTTTGATAGTAACACTAAATTAACTATTTATTACTATCGTTCAAATACGGCTGGAAGTGCTATAAAGAAGAGTGAAGTAGCATATACTTTCAATGGTAAATACAAAGGAACGTCACGCACAGTCCTATTGCTTGACAATAAAAAATACATTCAAATCACTGGCTGGACAAGGGGTGAGCAACCTACTTTCTGCATAGTTCACCCATTGGGAGTAAAATCCAATGGAGAAACCCTCTATGGCGTTTCCCTCTATGTACAAATGACTGATACAGAACTGAAATCAATGCAGGAGAGTGTATCCTACTTATGTCAAGCACAAAGACAGAATTGTCATCCGCATTCCCCTCATTCCGCAGTACAATACACCAGAAGATCAGAAGCGCAGTCAATAAGCCTTAGAAGAATTGGGATTTGTAAATTTTGATGTATTTGAGTATATAGTTAGAGCATAGAACTTCGCATATAGGTTTTCTATATATTTATTGCTATCGTGAGTATGTGTATGTTTTGGACTTACCTGCTTTTTGGCTCCTTGGCAATAGGAATCATCTGAATAGTGTTAGCCATTTTTTATGCCGACGATTCAGGTGGAACGATTGGTGGTGGAGGATTGCCTTGGCGCCTATAATCTTCAAGTAGCCAGATAATCCTCCTGTTTTTATCTTATGCCTTTTCGATTACCCAATTTTGATATTCCCAGTTGTACTGTCGAAGTTGATGCCAACTGATAGGCTGTAAGCAGAGAGAATATGATGAAGAGCATCTGCTACCTCCTTGTTAGGAACATCAAGAACGTAATAGTTGTAGTCTTCATGATATTCCTTGATGGTGATATATCCGCTTTGGTAAAGCAGCGGCATGATGGTTGGCATATTCTCCGTAGGAGCATCAAACTCACTGGCATCAGCCTCCACTCGTGTGATGATGTCTGTAGGAACTACCTGATATTTGCGCATCATATTGATGAGATAAGTTGGAGTGCCGGAAGTAAACCAATAGGATCCGAACTTGTTTTCTGCAAAGCAATTCAGCAGACTATATGGATTGAAGATATCGGGTGAGAATCTTGTGAAATGATAGCCGTCATAGTTTTCTTTTAACTTGTCGATGACTTGTTCTTTCGTTATGTTTCTTCTTCGGGCAAGTTCCTCAATACCTTCCGACATCTGCGTCAGAAGTTCTTCTTTGGTGATGCCACAGATACCAGCATAATCATCATTCATGGATATGTTGGTGATGTTGTTCAGTTCGCTGAAGATGCTGACTTGCGAGAACTTGGTGATGCCTGTCAGGAAGACAAAGCGTAGTTTTGCTTCGCTATATTTTAAAGGACTGTAGAAGTTGCGCATGATATTGCGCAAGGTATCTAACTGTTCTTGCTCGTGAGCCACATCCAGCATGGGGGCATCATATTCATCAATAAGCACGACTACCTGTTTCCCGGATTTCTCGTAGGCAGTATTGATCAGTTCTGTCAACCGATTATTGGCATCAATTTGTGGCTGTGTGATACCCCATTTCTTCTCTTCTGTTTCCAGAATGAATGCGAGATATCTCTCCAGCTGTTCTTTATCCATGTGTTTGCCTCCGCTCAAATCAAAGTGGAGAACTGGATATTCAGTCCACTCCTTTTCCAGCTTTTCGATGGCAAGACCATTGAATAAGTCTTTCTTGCCTTCAAAGTAACTCTGGAGAGTAGTAAGAAGCAAGGATTTTCCAAAGCGGCGTGGACGTCCCAAGAAGAAATAGGTACCGCTGGTGTGAGTCAGGCGGTAAACGTATTCCGTCTTGTCGATATAGAGCTTGTTTTCCTTGCGGATTCGCTCAAAAGTTTGTATGCCTAATGGATATAACTTAAGTGCCATAATCTACGATGTTTACATTTTCCACCGCAAATTTACATTTATTATTTGATATATGCAAATTATCAGACGCAATTATTTCCTTAGAGGGATGTTTTCATATAATCACAAGAGGCTCATGAGGATAACTTCAAGACAGATCAATATGCTCCCAATACTCTCCAGTCGTCTATGAGTTTGAATAGTCGGGGCAAGGATGGCTTGTAACTGTCGGGGTAGGTGAGGGAATAGACGAAGAGCATTCTGCCGCTCTTGATGAATTTATCGTAATGACTGTAGCCATCTACTCTTACTCCGTTTTCATAGACAGGACCGGAGAGGATGAATGCCTTATTCGATGCCAGCATCGTCCTCTCCGAATGAAGCTTCTGGGCTAGAGAATCAGCACAAGCCTGAAGGGTGTTGCTATAGTTAGGGGTAACGTAACTCTCCAGGATGATGTTGGCATGATTGGTGAATGAGAAGCGGGCATAGCCCTGGTATCCCGATACAGATGTGTCCTCCTGCTGGAAGAAGCAAGGATACTTAACTACGTAGCCAAAGTCCGGATCATTGTATTCCTTCATGGGTGCCATCTCAACCTTGGTCTTAAAATCCGTCATCGGGGTAAGCTTGCCTTTCGTAACCTCATGGTGATAGTTGGTGATGAAGTTTATCATCATCAGCAAGACAACTGCTATCAAAAAAATCTTCTTCATTTTTTTTGTTTCTTTGTTTTTAGTAGCAAAGTTATGAAGAAGATTGAAAATCGCCAAATATTAAGTCTGACATTTGGCTGACATTTTCTGAACCTATCTGATAATCAGTCGATAAGACTTTCCTCTTTCTGACTCAATCATGAGATTGCTATTCTGTTCAATTACAGGTTTGATGCGTCGAATCAAGGTATAGAGCGTTTCGCTGGCATCCGGTTTCTTGGGCCAAAGAGCATCACAAATCTCCTGTTTGGAGAGTTGATGATGCGTATTGTTGAAGAAGAGTTGCATCAGCTGGTGCTGCATCGGAGTAAACTTGATGGCTTGTCCGCTTTCCTGATTGTAGAAGAAATCCTCGTCTTGAGAATAGCTCATCGTTCCGAACATATCGGTCTCATGATTCCAGGGTTGTTTTCTGCGATGATAGTATAGCGATGCAATAGCCCAAATCATAGCCATGAGGGTAAGTGCCAAAGATGTCCGCTGGTTACTCATGCAGAAAACATCTGCCATCGAACAGTTAGCATAACTTTGGATGGAATGCTCGTTGAGGAGCATCTCTTTGCTGCTGAGCAGGTTGGCGCTATTTACCAACTGGGAATTGTTTCTTCCTCTTCTTCTGTCTTCCATCACATAGCAGAGATTGCTGGTTGATTTCAGCAAATCGATGCTGAGATGCGAGCGATAGCTCTGGATGGTATCAGGCGTAATCCATTGATATTTATTCTCTTGAAGTGTCTGAGCCAACGCTTTGTTCATATCTTGCACAATGGCATACTGGGCCTTGCGGTAGTTACTCACGCTGGAGAATACCGCAGACATCATGAGGATGGCGAAGATGAGAATGGAATGATATGCTTTCAACTTCATTTTTATTATCGTTTAAATCTTTTACTGTTTAACGAATCAACTGCAAAAGTACAGAAATTCAATGAAAATTGGTGTAAATTTTGATATAATATTCGTTAATTGATAAATGTCAGACTCATGTCAGCCTTATTTTTGGCTTCGTTCTTCTCTTTTTGATACCTTTGCAGCAGAAAACAAGTTTTAGAAAAGTATTTGATGACAATGGAGAAAAGTAAATTATTAACTAAAATGATGATGTTATGGGCATTTATCTATAGTGTAGAAGTAAGTGCCCAAGAGGTCGAGAAGGTATCGAATGATTCTATAGCCTTGCAAGAGGTTGTAGTGAAGGCAGCACGGGTGGTCAACAAGGAAGATGGCAAGTTGATATTTCCAAGCGATATTCAGAAGCAGCGTTCTTTTTCTGGATTTTCGCTTTTGGGAAAGTTGGCTTTGCCTCATATCAGGGTGGATGAAGCTGGCCGTTCTATTTCTGCTACCGACAATAAAGGAGAAGTGCAGGTTCGTATCAATGGCATTCTCGCCAATATGCATGATGTTCAGATGCTGGATGTAGCTTCTATTATGAGTGTAGATTATATCGACAGTCCTGGCGTAAGATATGGAAAGAATATTGCATACGTGATAGATATTCATACCCGCAGGGCTTCATCGGGTGGCAGTTTGGGCTTCAACTTGACCAATGCGCTAACTACCAAGCTCGGTTCGAACGATGTCTATGCATCAATCAATAGAGGCAAGAGCCAATTGAATATTTTATATGAACAGAGTTATGTGGATAATAAGGCATCCGAATATAATGAGGATGCTCAGTATCTTCTAAATGATGGTTCTGAGTATCAGATATCTCGAAAAATCATGAATGGGGCAACTCGGAATTTTGATAATACATTGCAGTTGAAGTATAATCTGGCTGATTCTACATTATATGTATTCCAGACAACGCTTACCACGGATTTCAGCAATCAGCCTTATACGTCGAATGAGATGTGGTTTTCTGAATCAGGAAAGCCTGCGTATCCTGTTTACAGAACCAGCAAGGGTAGGGATTTTACTCCTGCTCTCGATTTGTATTTCTATCATCAGTTGGGCAAGCATCAGTCTTTGTCGGTAGATGTTTTGGGTACTTATATCCACACCAAAGGAGCCTATTATGAAGATGAGGGCGAACCCTATCAGTATCAGGTAGATGGCAAGACTTATTCGGTCATATCCGAGGCAATCTATGAAAACCGATTGAAACCCTTTACTTTTTCAGCAGGAACCAACTTAAACTGGAAATATATGGATAATCAGTATTTGGGCGATGTGGTTAGCGAGAATGGTATCCGTTCATTGGGTATTTATGGTTTTACACAAATCAAGGGAAGTTTGGGACAATTCAAGGAAGGAACATCCCGTTTAACTTATGTGGCTGGCTTCGGGTTGAGTAATCAGTCTTATCGACAGGGAGATGAAGAATTTAGTTTTTGGCTTTGTCGTCCGAAACTCACATTGGCTTATTCCTTGACATCTTCGTTTCAGATTCGCTTGGGAAGTGAATTATCACAGCATATTTCGCAGATAGCTATGATTTCGGATACCCGTATTCGAAAGAACAGTATGGAATGGACTGTGGGTAATCCTTCGCTTAAGCCTAACAGTATATATGAGAACTGGGTGGTATTCTCTTTCAGTAAACCAAGGATAAATACTGATTTTACCTTAGAGTATCGTATCAATCGTCATTGTAATTTGGCGAAATATACCCGCACGGAAGATGATCAGTTTCTTTATACCCAGGAGAATCAGCCTCATTGCAATATGTTGTATCTTACGAATGAAACCCGGTTTGACATTATCCCCGACCACCTTATATTATCTGTGAACGCAGGTATTTACCGTTTTTTCAATAAGGGCGATGAGTACAGTCATTTTTATACCGCTTATAATTATGGTGGAACATTACAGGGGTATTGGGGCAAATGGACTGTGATGCTGTATGCTGACAACGGTTGGAACTTTATGGAGGGAGAGAACATCGGGCATAATCCTCCTTCATTGGCAGCCTCAGCCAGTTATCATATGGGTGATTTCGATTTTACCCTTTATATGCATAATCCGTTTATGGCTCATCCGAAATCCTATTCTGCAGAAATCGTCAACGTCTTGCTCCGTAAGCAAGTTCGTGGTTATGACAATTCGGGAGGTAATTTGCTCCGTATCGGTGTTGCCTGGAATATCAATCGGGGAAAGGAATACCGTAAGATACAGCGGAATATCAACAATGAGGAGCGCGAAACGGGTATCTTGAAATAGGTGGCTTTGCTTTCTATTCAGATTTTATTATGCGCCCTTTTTCTTCATCATTAATCGCGACTTTTCTTTGGCCAGAACCTGCATATCCACGGCTACATCATCTTCATCTACAATTTCTACGCCAGTCATTGTTTCTATCACGTCTTCCATGGAAACTACGCCACGGAGACAACCGTATTCATCCACAATTATAGAGATGTGTTCCCGCTTTTCCAGCATCTTTTCCCATATCTGATATAGAGATTCATCTTCATTGAAAGAAAGAATCGGGCGCACCAACTCTGATAATCTGGTCTGGAACTTGTCGTCTGAAACCTCCTTGAGCACCATGTCTTTCAGGATATAGCCCACGATGTAGTCTTTGTTATTATCATACACAGGGATGCGAGAGAAATTCCATTCCTTCTGTTCGTAAAACTCCTTGATGGTTTGATTCACGTTGGCAGATTCTACCACAATGGATGGAGTCATTACCTCTTTGGCCTTTACTCCAGCCAGGCGAATACAGCTTTTGATGATCTTGCTTTCTGATTCACGGAAGATGCCTTCTGTGGTTCCTACATCCACCATGGCTGACACTTCCTCGCGGCTCATGGTGGCCTGGTGGTTCTTAGGAGTAAATATCTTCGTGATAAGTTCTGAGAGCAGCACCAATGGATAGGTGATGAAAATGAGCACCCTGATAATCTTGGTAGATGACATGGCCAAAGAGCGCCAATAGGATGCACCAATGGTTTTCGGGATGATTTCAGAAAGCACCAGAATCAGCAGGGTAAGAATAGCGGAAATGATACCGAAGTATTCTTCACCAAAGAGTTTGATAGACTCAGCTCCTACACCGGCAGAACCGATGGTGTGGGCGATGGTGTTGAGCGAAAGAATGGCACCTACCGGGCGATCTACGTTGTTCTTATACTGTTTCATCAACGAGGCAGTCTTGTTGCCTTGATTCTCCTTCATCGAGATAAACGACAT
>OIZI01001309.1_pt1 | contig 10864 bp, 12 predicted proteins | sample 1588441 | NCBI WGS metagenome assembly OIZI01 (sample SAMN03283284) | human gut metagenome | biome: human-associated habitat; material: feces | host: Homo sapiens | place: Peru | collected 2012
AAGAATTTCGGACAGACAGAAGAGTGAAAAACCGATTTGGAATAGAATAGTTGATGCCCGAATGAAGATTTATGCTTTTGTGCCCGTCCTCATCACCGCTCTTTTTTCTTGAAGATCACGAGCTTGCTGAAGATATAGTTCGCGAGAATGACGATGATGTTGGCGACGGCCTTCATGAGCACGTCGTTGAAATGCAGGATGTTCACGAACAGCAGCATCCACGCCCAGTCCAGCACGCCGGTTGCCAAACGACACAGGAAGAAGGACACGACTTCGCGCGTGATCTCCTTTGCGCCCGTCGCCTTGCTGTCAAACACCCATTTGCGGTTGGTGATGTAGGCAAAGGCGACTGCTGCAAACCAGGCGATGATCGTGCTTGCCATGGTGTCGAGGTGCAGCGGATGTGCCAAAAGCCAATAGACCGCCATGTTGACGACGGTGGTGAGTACGCCGAAAACGGCATAGGCGATGAACTGCTTATATTTGATCAGTAAATTTTTCAATGTCTGCCTCCGTCAATCGTTGATGGCTTTTTTCAGCCGACGGAAATCGCCGAGCGCTTTCCAGCCGATCTTGACGATCTTCTTAATGTTGATGGAATTGGTGCCGCCCTGGCGCGGACGGAAGGTCACGTGCTCAAAATGCAGCTTTTCATGGAAATAGGCAAAATAGGTCGTGAACATGATGTTGGGCAGATTGAAATCTGCGGGCAGCTTGCCGATATACCGCGCGACCAGTTCCTTTTTCATGAGACGGAACGGGGCGTTGGCATCCGGCACCTTGACGCCGAAATACAGCTTCAAAAGGAAACACACCGTTCTCTCCACAAACTTGCGCGAAGAGCCGTCCTCTCTTTCCGAGCGGTTGCCGAGGATGGCGTCATACTGCTCCCGCATATCCCAAAACGCTTCAAATTCCGCAGGATTCGTCTGTCCGTCCGAGTCGGTCTGGAAGATCCAGTCGGCGTTGTGCTCAATGGCATAGCGGTAGCCGTAAAGGACGGTGGCGCCGTGCCCGCCGTTGGGCTTCGTCAGCGGCTCCAAAAGCGGTCTGCCCTCCTGCAGCTTTTGAAGCAGGGCATAGGTGTTGTCGCGGCTGCCGTCGTCGATGATGACAAGGCGGGAGCTGCCGTCGCCGTTGTGCGCTTCCACAACGGGATACCAGTCCTGCACCAGCTGCTCCACGTTTTTGGATTCGTTATAGGCGGGGACGACGATGTACAGTGTTTCACTCATTTTTTTAATCTCCTTTGTATAACTTTGAAGAAACGGTACAGCCCACAGGCTGCCAAAATGCAAAGATAGGGGGTGATAAGGCATTTATAGCGGCTTTGCGCTTCCGACAGCATAATGACGCAGAAGTAGCCGAACACGATCAGCATCAGCAGCTCGGTGTCATAGCAAAATGTGCCGCTCTTTTTACATCGGCGGAAATAAAGCGCGCCGCCGATCGCCGAGAAGGCGATGAGCAAAATATAGAAAAGCTGTGCGGTGGCTTCCAGTCCGCCGTTTGTATAGCGATAGACCGCTTTTTCGAGCGTGGAATCGGGTTTCAGTCCGATCTGTGTGTTGAAATACCACACGGGGATGGTGTCATCCTGCCAGGCGTGCACAAACTTTTTGTAGAAAAGGGCGGGGATGCGGTCGGGATGCTGTTTCCAGTCGTCCCGCAAAAGCGAAAGCGCATAGGTCTTTGCTTCTGCCGCATCCATGCCGTTTTCGAGATAGCGCTTGTAGTATTGCCGCGACAGGTTGCCGATGTAGATCTGTCCCTCTCCCTCGGTGTTCAGTCCGACAAGGAGAAAATGCGGCATGGATGCGCCGGGATCCAGCTTGACGCCATAGGTCTTTTCTGTGTTTTTGAGAATGGCGGCAGAGGTGATGCGGTAGCCGACAAAGACGACCAAAACAGCACAAAGGGCGGCAAGCAGCCGCTTGCCGAGCACCTTGCCCTCGCTCCGTTTGAAAGCGGAAAGCGGCGCGGCAAAGCCGACCATGGCAAAGGCAAGCAGGATAACAACGGCAAAGGTCTTGAACGACGAGCCGATACCGAGCAGGATGCCCGCCGCAGCGGCGAGAGCAAGGCGCGCCCCGCTTTTGACGGCGGAGAATTTCACGAGACAGTAAAGCCCCGCCGTGTTGAACAAAACGGTCAGAAATTCCGGCGTGCCGACTGCGTTGTAGACAATGTTGGCGGGCATGAGCGCAAACAGCAGCCCTGCCGCGACCGCAATATGCCGATTTTTCGCGACCGCCTGCGCCAGCAGGAAAATGAGCGACGCCGTGAGCGAGCTGCACAGAATGTTGAGACAGGGGATGAAAATATACCGATCGCCGAAAACGGCAATGGACAGCCGCTCAAACAGCGAAAAATTCAGATATGCCGGGAACAGCGTGTAGTAATCAAGGTGCCCTTCCGTGTCGCCGTGCGCCATTCTCCAGGAACGCCAAAAATCGCTGAACGGCGCGATATCCTCGCGAAAAAGATAGATCGGCAGAAACCGCACGACGGCGGCGACTGCAAAAACACCGAGACACAGCAGCACGGTCACAAGGCGCGCGTCGAGCTTTTTCGTTTGCAGCCATCGGACAAAAAACAGCACCGCCGCGATGAAAGCGACAATAAGCAGAAAGCCGAGCGCACCGACGAGCTTGTTGCCGATCGCAAAGAAATGCCGCGAAGCCACCAGTACGGCAGCACCGAGCGGCAGCACAATAAACAGTGCATTGAAAAAATGCACCAAAAAATCCGTGATCCTTTTGGCGGGCGCAGCACGTCCGCACATTTGCGTCTCCCCCATTGTTTCCCCTCACAGCGCGCCGTATAGTGTCTACATTCTACCACATTTCGACGGATAAAGCAACAGCAAAAAGCACGCTTTGCAAAGAAAGGCGTGCTTTTTTGTCGTGTCAGGGAGTGTCTGACATTTCCGCCTGTGAGGGGGCGTCCTCAACGGACAGCAGCGCCGACAACGGCACCTCCAGTGTCCGGCAGAAAATGACCAGATCGATGTCGGTGACAAACCGCTCGCCGTTTTCCACGCGGCGGATGAAATAGTGATCCACATCAAACCCCAAAAGCTGCATCCTTTCTGCCAGCTTGCGCTGGGAATAGCCCTTTTGCCTGCGCAGGGCGGCGATGCGCTCGCCGCAAAGATTGTTTTTTCCGTTTGCTGCCTTGATCTTGAACATAGAAAATCGCCTCTTTTTTTGTTGAATAGTGTTTACATTTCTGTCATTGTATGCTATAATCGCCCTGTAATTGGTGAATAGTGTTCAACAACAAAAGAGGATGTATGCCCATCGGAGGGGATTTTTTATGGAGATGCCGCTGCTGATTTGCCGCTGCTGCGGCGGGGAGCTGCGCATAGACGAGGCGCGCGAGCAGATCGTCTGCGACTATTGCGGGGAGCAATGGGGGCTGGCAGCGCTGCTTGCCGACACGCCGCCGCTGCGCGGGGGCGAGGAGGAGCCGCTGCACACGGAAATGCAGATCTATTATTATGCCGTCAAGCGGCTGCATGCGTCCCGCACGGTGGAAGACTGTGTGCGGCTGGCGGCGGATTTTGAAACCACGCAGGAGCTGCCCGACAGCGAAGCGCTGCTTGCCCGCTGCCGTGAAAAGGCGGCACGGCTGCAAAAGGAGCGATTGTATCTGGGGGCGCTGGCGCGGATGCACAGCACGCGCCCGGAGGAAGCGGCGCAGGCGGTTTCGTGGTTGCGGCAGCTCGGCGACTATAAGGACGCGGCAGCAAAATGCGCAGAAGCGGAGCATTTTCTGCGCGCGGCGCAAAAAAAGCGCGCCGCGAAAAAGCGAAGGCGCGTTTTGTTGGTGTCGCTGCTGACGGCGGTCGTACTGCTGTTTTCGTTGGCGAACAGCTGGAGCTATGCGGCGGCGCGGCTGTCCGTCTGCATCACGCCCGACACGGAGAATTTCATCACCGAGGCATATGGCGATTTTGTGTTTCATTTTGCGGTGACGGTGGAAAACCGCGGGGTGCGGGACATCGAGGGCTTTGCTGCCGAGGTGGCCATGGAAAACGAGCAGGGAGAGATTTTGGCGAGTGCTACGCTGCGCCCCGTCGTCGGCACGATTGCGGTCATGCGCGCCGGGGAGCGGCAGCTGCTTTCATGGACACTGCAGGTCGACGACGGCGAGACCGCCCGCCGCCTGGCGGACAACGCTGCGACGATGCAGGTGCGCGTCACCGTCCGACAGATCACCTACACAAGCGGGAGGATCAAAAATTATTAGCGGCAGCATAGCGCGCCGCTGTGGAAATAGATGCAAAATCAAAAGGAAATGAGGAGAGTACATCATGGCAGACAAAAAAATGACGCTTATCGAAAAGGTGAAGCACTTTGTGAACGAGCCGGTAAAGAGCATGGAAGAGGCAAACGAGCGGCGCAAAAAGGTGCTCAAGGTGCTTTTCATCACGCTTGCGGTGCAGCTTGCGCTGGGGCTCATCGGCATGCTGGCAGAGCCGCTCGCGGCGATCGTGAGCATCGTCACGCTTCCCTGCGGCTTCATCGTGTTGGGGTGTTTGATCCTGCTGCTCATCTTGCACAAGCAGAAAGCAAAATTTCGGGAACAGCAGTGCCCCAACTGCAAGGCGCGCATCACCTACGGCGACAATGTGCGGCAAACGGTGCTGAAGGAATATGTCACAAGAACGCAAAACAAAAACGGCACCGTACGCAAGGAATACACCCGCGTGCAGTTTGACTGCCGCTGCCAGGCGTGCGGCACCGAAAAGACCATTGTCCACGATTTCTGCACAGGGGTCGTGACGGTGGGCGGATCGGGCACTGCAAACAGCGAGGACCGCAAGCTGGACACCGAGATCTTCCTGTGGTGGATGTGATTTAATGAATAATGAAGCCGCTGCGCTGTTGAAAAATGAAAAATGAGGGTCGGTTGTGTGATTGCCATATCGTCTTTGGCGAATAACCGACAAAAATAAAAAATCCTATCACCCTCGTGATAGGATTTTTTATTTTTGCAGTATCTGTCTCAGAATTTTCCGCCGCCGCCACCGTGGGTGGTACCGGACGAGGAGACGTGGGTGCTGCTGCCCGAGGAGGAGTTGTCATCGTCCTTGGGACGTTCGCGGCGATCCACGTGGGTGTAGAGGAACAGGTCGCGGCTTTCGGTGATGTTGAGGCTGCCCGGCTTCACATAGCTGTCTGCCGCCGCCTGCCGTCGCACCGTTTTCAGCTTGCCGCGCATGATGCCGGTGGCGATGAGCGCGATCACAAAGCCGATGGCGAGCGCGATGAGCAGGTTCATGCCGACGGAAAAATCGCCTTTGGGCATGTTGTCGCCGTCAAACGGTTCGCCGTTTTCCGCCTGTTCAAAGAAGATGTCGCACTGGTTGGCAAATGTCGTGAACGCGTCGATGTAATAGCCGTTGGACAGATCACTCAAAAACTGATCCGCAATATATTCCCGTCCTGCGTCGGTGATGGCATCGATGCCCGCGCCCGTGGTGGAAATATACCAGTCGCGCGTTCCCATACAAATGAGGAACAAAACGCCGTCGCGGTTTGCGCCCTGACCGTAGCCGTTTTCATCATAGAAATCGTCGGCATACGCCTGCGGGGTCTTGCCGTCGAGGGAGTCGGTCGTCACAATGACGATGTCGGCATTGCGGCGTGCGCTCACCTCATCGAGCAGTGCCGCAAGCGTTTCGCTGTCGTCCGCCGCGAGGATGCCGGCGTTGTCCACAAGGCGCGCGGGCGCTGCCGCAGCGGGCAGCACGGCGCAGACAATCAGCAGCATCGCGCACAAAAGCGCGGAGATCGTTTTCATCTTTTTCATCGTCCGCACCCCCTCACAGCAGCCACAGCAGGTAGGACGCGGCAAACGCGACCGCCCCGATGATGCCGGTAAGCCCGAAGAGCCACCGTCTGTATGCCGCCTTGTCCACCGGCAGATCGCCGACCATTTTGCCCGTTTGCCCGTTCATGGCAAAGGTATACTTTTTGTCCTTCCAGGTCGTGTTCAAAAGCCACACGGGATACAGCGCATATTTCGCCTTGCCGTTGTGCAGACGGACGCTGCCGCCCTCGGGCGTGACCGAGGTGTAGCCCTGCACCGTTGCGGCAAAGGCGTCCTCGGTGCTTTTGCGGATGCGCGCGTTGGCGCGGTCGACGCTCTCCTCGGCGGTCACGTCATATTTGTCCGCGAGATAGCCCGCAAGATACGCCGTCTGAAAATCCACCGCTTCGGCAAAGTTGAACGGCTCGATGGACTCCATGAGATCGTCCGCCATTTTCGACGAACCGTCCACCGGCACCTGTGCAAAGCCGAGGCTGCCGCCGCGCAGCACCGAGAAAAAGCTCGTCTCGGTGTAGTCATAGTCGCTGTCGCTCCACGTGCGCACGCGGGTGGCACGGTAGCGGATGTCGGCGTCGGCATCCGCATCGAACAGCCAGAACGGGACATACACCCCTTTGATCTCGTCGATGTGGTTCTCGTCCTTGAACACCTTCGGCAACAGCCGCTTGCCGCTGTAGAACTTCGTGAGTGCGTCCTTTGCCGCCTTTTTGTCCAGCTTGAACGGAATGACATAATCGGGCTTCAGTGCGCCGGAAAGCTGCCCCATCATGACGACGGGGTTGCCGCAGAACGGGCAGGAGGTCGCCGCCGTGTTCTCGTCGCCGACGATCTCGCCGCCGCAGGACTTGCAGACATAGGAGCGCAGCCCCGATGTCTCGCCGTCCTGCCAGTCGTTGCCGGCAGCGGCGTCCCAGCCCATGTCGTCCGTCTTTTCGTCCTGAAGCTGGGCGTCGTACTCCTTGAGGGTCTCCATTTCAAATTCCGTATCGCAATACGGGCATTTCATTTTTTGCAGGGCGCTGTCAAACGCGATCGCGCCGCCGCAGCAGGGACATTTATACTCCTGCAATACCGCCATGGGGTCTCCTCCTTATGTTCTGTCGTTTTCATCAAACGGGTCGCCGCACTCGGGGCAGAACTTCGGGGGATTTTTCGGATCCTCCGGCTCCCATCCGCACTTGTCACAGCGATAAAGCGGCGCGCTCTCGGGCTTCTTTGCACCGCAGTTTTGGCAGAATTTGCCCTTGTTCACCGCGCCGCAGGAGCAGGTCCAGCCGTCCGCGTCTGCGGGCTTTTTCGCGCCGCACTCGGGGCAGAAGTTGCCCGTCGCCGTCGCGCCGCATGCGCATTTCCAGCCGCCTGCCGCAGGGGCGGGCGCGGCTTGCTGCGCCTGCTGATTTTGCTGTCCCATGGCAAACAGGTTCTGTGCGTTCATGCCGCCGCCCGCATTCATCGCCATGCCCATGCCCATAAAGCCCGTCATGGCGCCGTTTTCGTTGGCTGCCGCCGCTTTCATCGCGTCCGCCTGTGCGCCGACGAGCGTCGCCGCCGCCATCGTCGGATCGCGCATGATCGCCGTGCGCTGTGCCTGCTTGATCATCTCCGCATCCTCGTCCGGCAGCGTGACCGAGCCGAGCGCGATGCTGACGACCTTGAGACCCCTAAGCTCGCCCCACTTCGCCGAAAGCGCCGTGTTCATGGCTTCTTCCAGCTCGGTGTTGTGGCTGACGATCTGATTCGGGCGCATTTCGAGGTCGGACAGCTTGCCGAAGGCGGGCTGCAGAGCGCTGATGAACTCGGTTTTCAGCTGACCGTCCAGCTCGTCGCGGGTGTATTCGCTTTCCACGTTGCCGCACACATTGGTGTAGAACAGCAGCGGATCGGCGATCTTATACGAATACACACCCGAGCAGCGCACCGACACGTCCACATCCAGCCCGATCTTGGTGTCCACCACGCGGAACGGGATGGGATTCGGCGTGCCGAATTTGTTGTCGATGAGTTCTTTGGTGTTGAAGTAGTACACGCGCTGATCCTTGCCGGTGTCGCCGCCGTAGGTAAAGCGCTTGCCGATGGTCTTGAACGTCTCCTTGATGCTGTTGCCGAGGCTGCCCGAGAAGATGGACGGCTCGGTGGACGCGTCATAGGTAAACTCGCCCGGCTCGGCGCAGACCTCGACGACCTTGCCCTGCTCCACGATGATCATGCACTGACCGTCCGCGACGGCAATGCCCGATCCGCTCGAAATGATGTTGTCGCTCGCCTTTGTGTTGGAAGAGCGGCCGCTCACCCGTTTTTGTCCCTTGGTGACCAGCACCTCTTTCGGCATCGCCTCGCAATAGAAAAATTCCTTCCACTGATCGGCAAGTGTGCCGCCCAGTGCGCCGATGCCGGCTTTGATCAGTCCCATATGCAGTTCCCCTTTCGTGGTGTATATATTTTCGGCAGAAGCCGTTTTTCACAAGGTTAAACGGATGGGGGCGCGCGCCCCCACGGTGTCAGGCGTGTCTTTTCTTATAAACGACCGCTGTCGCAGAGCCGCAAAGCGTCAGTGCGGACAGGACAAGCAGCATCCACAGCGTCTTGTGGCTGCTGTCGCCCGTTTCGGCGGGCTTGACGGTGCCGGGCGTGGTATTGCCGCCGTTATTGTTGTTGCCGCCGTCGCCGTTGCCGGACGGGGCGGGGGTGTTCTTCGTGTAGGTATTTTCAAAGATCATTTTGTCGGTTTCGCCGTCGTTGTCAATTTCGTAATAGTCGCCGAGTGCGTCGTGCAGCTTGCGGACGGGATAGGCGCTCCACAAATAGGCATCCTCATCGGCATCATAGCCACCGACTGCGATTACCCATAAGGCATCGGAATAGGTCCAATTCGCAGCCGTGCCCTTTTTCTCGCGAAGATACAGACCTTCAAAGATAAAGGACTCCACCTGATCGCGCGGACCGGTGACGGAGAAAACGCTGTCAACGCTGCCGACGCCGTCGGTCTCGACGGTGGATTTCACTGTGATGTCTTCAAAAAGGTCGGGGGTGGTGCTTCCCCACAGCTCCAACTCGAACGTCTCCTTGCCGGGGGCGGTGTTGTCGCCCTGCTTCACGACCTTTGTGAACGGGAATTCGACCGTGATGGGGTCGGTATTGTCGGTGTAGGTGTGACCGAAGTTCATTTTCTCCAGCGGGTCGCCGATGACGGAATAGACATCCTCGTTGTCGGTCCGTATCATGCTTGTGGCATGAATGACCGGCGCATAGGTCATGTCGCTGTCGCCCGTTGTCTCGTCGGGATCCAGCTCCACCGGACGGAGCGCAATGTGATAGACAGCGCCGGAGAACGTCCAGCTGTCCGACGCAATGAGCGACTCCTGACGGACAAGGAAGCCCTCGTCCATGAACTTGTGCACCTGCTCGGCAGGGCCGGAGATGATGAATTCGTTTTGGAATTCACCGACACCGATGGTGGTTGCGTCAAGTCTCAGATTCAAATTTGAACACGGGTCCTGGGTGTCGTTTTCGCCTGCGTATTCAAACGGCGTCAGAACAAACGCCCAACTGCCGGGGGCGTTCTTGCCGCCCTTTTGCACCGCCGTGGTGTACGGAATGGTGACGGTGAGATTGCCGTCTTCGTCCGGTTCTGCCGCAAAAGCCATTGTCGGAATTGCCGCAACGGCAAAGACCAGCAGCAGAAGCAGTGCCAGAAGTTTTCTTGCCCTTTTCATTGTGTTCCTCCCCTGATTGTGAAATTTGTATATCGCAAACGGTGGGAGCGCCCATCGCACCCGCCGCGGATACCGAACCTCAAAACGTTTCCCCTTCGTCGTCGGGCTGCCATTCGAGGATGTCCCCCGGCTGACAGTCGAGCGCACGGCAGATGGCGTCAAGTGTGGAAAAGCGCACGGCGCGGGCACGGTTGCATTTGAGAATGGACAGGTTGGCAAGCGTGATGCCCACCTTGTCCGAAAGCTCCGTCAGCCCGATCTTGCGCTTTGCCATCATGACATCGAGATTGACAACGATCATGCCCATCCCCCTCTCAAACGGTCATGTCGTTTTCCGTCTTATAGTGCACCGCTTCGGCGAAAAGCTGCGCCATGACGAAAAGCAAAAGACCGATGATGGTAAAGGCGACAAACACGACCACCATGAAAAACTTGTGGACAAAAAAGACCATGATGAAATAGAAAGCGGCAATGACGAGCGCTTCCCAGCCGACGGCGCGCAGCCGCCTGACCGTGTCGTCGGAAAACGCCTTGCCGCGGTTGATGTTGCGCATGATGTGCAGCCCCTGCCACAGCATCAGCTCCGCCATGAAGCCGGAAACGGCGAGCACCGCAAAATATTTCTCAAACAGCCGCTCCGGCTCGCCTGCCACATGCTGCGTCACGTCGGGAATGCTCCACGGCAGCGTCACCATCAGCACCGCCGCCAGCAGCATGGCGAAGATCAGCGCAAATTCCAGAAATCGACCGAGCCCTTTTTGCAGTTTTGTATTCAAGCTTTCACATCCCATGATATAATACAGTTGCAGTATATCATTTATCGATAAATTTGTCAACCGACAGATTTCTATTGTGTTTTGCGCCGAGGCGTGCTACAATAATGCATATATGTCTTTTAAGAAAGGTTGATACCATGGGACTGATGAAAGCGCTTTTCGGCGATTACAGCACGCGGGAATTGAAACGCGTGCGTCCGCTGTGTGATAAGGTTTTGGCGCTGGATGAAACCTACCGCGCCATGTCCGCCGACGAACTGAAAAATCAGACGGCGGTTCTCAAAGAACGCCTGCAAAACGGCGAAACGCTCGACGACATTCTGCCCGAAGCATTTGCGACCTGCCGCGAGGCGTCGGCGCGCGTGCTCGGCATGCGGCATTTCCCCGTGCAGATCATCGGCGGCATCATCCTGCATCAGGGACGCATCGCGGAGATGCGCACCGGCGAGGGCAAAACGCTCGTCGCCACCCTGCCCGCCTATCTCAACGCTCTGACGGGCAAGGGCGTCCATATCGTCACCGTCAACGACTATC
>OIZI01001310.1_pt1 | contig 10856 bp, 8 predicted proteins | sample 1588441 | NCBI WGS metagenome assembly OIZI01 (sample SAMN03283284) | human gut metagenome | biome: human-associated habitat; material: feces | host: Homo sapiens | place: Peru | collected 2012
CTTTGCCCGAAAATGAAATACCACCCGCTTTGCGGGTGGATATTTATTTTATACAGTGCCGAAAACTGCGCGGCGTTGGAAAATCCGCAGCGATAGGCAATCTCCGTGCAAGAAAGGGCGGAGCTTTTCAGCAGCGTATCGGCGGCGCGCAAACGGGTCCGCATGAGATATTGCTGCGGCGACACGCCGTAGATTTCCCGAAAACGGTGCCCGAAACGGCTGTAGCTGAGATGCAGCGCGGCGGCAAGTGCGGAAAAAGCGATGTGCGTGTGGTAGTTTTCCTCTATGTACCGCGCGGCAAAGGCGAGTGATTTTTCCGTGGGGCGTGTGACAGGGGTGATCTTGCGCGTCAGCTGTATGACCAGTGCCTGCACCAGCAGGGACAGCATAGCGTGATAGCCGCTTTCCTGGCGGCAGCTTTCCCGCAAAAGCGCGGCGGCAATACTGCCGATAGTGCCGCCGGCGTCTTCCCACACGCCGCTTGGCAGCGAAAGCGGACAGGAAAAGGCGGCGCAAATGAGACGGCAGGGACGATCGTGTGTTTCGTCGTGCGCCGTCTGCGGCGCAATGAGGGCAAAGCAGCTGTCGGAAAACGCATGGGTTTTGCCGCCGATGACGGTTCTGCCGCTGCCGCTTTGATAGCAGACAAGCTCATACTGATCGTGCTCATGCAGCGGGATGTGACATCCCGCAGGATGGCTGCCCTGCCAAACAGTATAAAAAACGCAGTTCTCCATGTCATCATCTCCCTATACACAGTATATCACGAGAATGAGAAAAAGCAAATACATATAAGTTTTCAGCAAATGCCGTATAGCTGCTCACTGGAAAAAATCGTATGCTGGAAAAAAGGAGGAATGCTGCATGACAAACGAGCAATACGAGAAAAACCTGTCCGTCCCGACGGGGCGAGTGGATGTGATTTTAGACACAGATGCCTATAACGAGGTGGACGATCAATTTGCCATTGCCTATCTGCTGCACGCAGAGGAGCGGGTGAACCTTTTGGGCTTTTGCGCCGCACCGTTTTTCAATTCCCGTTCTGTGTCGCCTGCTGACGGCATGAAGAAAAGCTATGACGAAATCAAAAAGCTGCTGCGGCTTGCAGACAGGGAAGACCTGTGCGAGCGGGTATATCGCGGCTCGGAGCAGTATCTGCCGGACGAAAAAACGCCCGTTCTCTCGGATGCGGCGCGCTTTCTCGCGGAGACGGCGCGCGGTTATACCCCGCAGCACCCGCTGTATGTGGTGGCGATCGGCGCGATCACGAACGTGGCGTCGGCGTTGCTTTCTGCACCGGAAATTGCGGAAAACATCGTGATCGTGTGGCTCGGCGGACATGCGCACCATTGGCAGCGACAGCCGGCGGGGGAGTTCAATATGACCCAGGACATTGCCGCAGCATGCGTGGTATTCGGCAGCGGCGCGCCGCTGGTGCAGCTGCCCTGTTCGGGCGTGGTGGATCACTTTATCGTGACCGAGGCGGAGTTGCAGCGGTATATGCTGGGGAAGGATCCCCTTTCCGACTATTTGGCCAAAAACGTCTTGGAGGACCAGGCGATATATGCCGCAGGACAGCCGTGGGGCAGGGTGATCTGGGACGTGACAGCGGCAGCGTGGCTGCTCAATGACGGCGAACGGTTTATGCAGAGCGTTCTCACACCGCCGATGCTGCCGACCGAAGAGCGCGACTATGTGCCGGCTAGGACGGCAAAGCCGATACGCTATGTTTATGCGGTCGATCGCACGGCACTGCTTGCCGATATGTTCCGCCGCATTGCGGGAGAGGAGCGCGGCGCGTGAAAATTCTCAATTTCGGTTCGCTGAACATAGACTATGTCTACCGCGTCGATCGGTTTGTGCAGGCGGGCGAAACGCGCGCCGCAGCATCCATGCAGCGCAATGTCGGCGGCAAGGGGCTCAACCAGTCGGTGGCGTTGGCGCGTGCGGGCGCGCAGGTGTTTCACGCAGGCTGCGTCGGCGCGGACGGTGTGTTTCTTTTGGACTTTTTGCGGAATGAGGGTGTGGACACGCGGTATATACGGACCGTTTCCGCTCCGACCGGACACGCCGTCATCGAGGTGGAGGAAAGCGGCGAAAACCGCATTCTGCTGTATGGCGGCGCAAACCGCCTTGTGCGCGAAGAACAGGTGGTTGAAACGCTCTCGGCGTTTGCGGCGGGGGACGTTTTGCTGCTGCAAAACGAAATTAACGGTGTGGAGCGGCTCATCGACGCGGCGCACGCCCGCGGGCTGACGGTGATGCTCAACCCCTCTCCGTTCACGGAAAACCTGGCGGCGCTGCCCGCAGGGGCGGTGGATTGGTATTTTGTCAACGAGACGGAAGCTGCGCAGCTGTCCGGGAAAAGCGGCGAGAAAGCGGTCATCGCCGCACTGCGGCAGAAGCACCCGCAAGCGCGTTTTGTCTATACGATGGGCAGCAAGGGCGCTGTCTATTTCGATGCCGCAGCGCAGCTTTTTGTGCCCGCAGTGCCTGTTGAGGCAGTGGACACCACGGCGGCGGGCGACACCTTCACCGGCTATTTTCTCGCGACTTATTATTCTATGGGCGGAGATGTACAGGCAGCGCTCACAGCGGCTGTCACCGCTGCCGCAAAGGCGGTCACGGTCGTCGGTGCGGCAAGCGCCATACCGAAAAAAGAGGAACTCTCATGACGAGAGTTCCTTTTTTATGTATCACTGTCCGGCTTTTCGGCAAGCGCCGCGGCAATGGCGGCGGTGATCTCCTCATCGGTGAGGGTGGGGGTGCGGTCAAACCGCATCAGATATTCCACATTGCCGTTGGTGCCGTGGATGGGGGAAACGGTGACGGCGGCGGGATAGAGGTGGTTTTCCGCCGCCGCGTCGGCGATGCGGCGCAAAAGCGGCGGCAGGGTCGCGGGATCCTTCACCACGCCGTTTTTCCCAAGCTCCCGCCTTTCCGCTTCAAACTGCGGCTTAATAAGGCAGATGCAGACGCCGTCTGCGGACAGCACGCGGTCGACGGCAGGGAAGATCTTGGAAAGCGAGATAAAGGACACATCGACCGTCACCATGTCCTTGATGCCGCCGACCTGTTCGGCGGTCAGGTTGCGGGCGTTGGTGCGCTCCAAAACCCGCACGCGGTCGTCGTTGCGCAGCTCCCACGCCAGGATCCCGTAGGCAACATCCACGGCGCAAACGGACGCCGCGCCGTGCTGCAGCAGACAGTCGGTGAACCCGCCGTTGGATGCGCCGATATCGCAAACACGCTTGCCCGTCGGGTCGACGTCGAAAACGGCAAGTGCCTTTTCCAGCTTATACCCCGAGCGGCTGGCATAGCGCCGCGCTTTCTCCCGCAGAGTGAGGGCGGTGTCGGGCGAAACCGGCATGCCCGGCTTGTCGGCGGGCGTGTTGCCGATATAGATGCGCCCTTCCATGATCAGTCCCGTCGCTTCTGTCGGGGTAACGCCGAGCTGCGCCGCAACCAGCGCGTCCAATCGTATTGTTTCCATGGTTTTCCTCATTCCAAATGCAAAGTTTTCTTGACATCCTCAAGCGGCAGCTGGCGGATGCGGTGAGCGGTGGTGCGCTCGTTATAGCTGTAGATCCACACATCGCAGGCGCCGACGGGCTTTTGAAACACGCTTTGTCGCAGCTGGATACAGCTGATGCGGTCGTGCGGCAGCACCACCGTGTGCAGCACAAAGCCCTTGGCATAGCACAGCGTCAGGCAGTCATCGCCCGCCGCAATGCCCGTGGCAGCGCGTTCAAACAGCGCCAGCACCAGCCGCCAGACAAGCGGAAACACGCACACAGCGCCGCCGAGACGGATAAGCTCCGCCCAAAAGGGGAAGAAGTGCGAAAGGATCATGACGGCGGGCACAAGCAGCGCACAGGCAAGCAGCTGCCAGCGCGTATAGCGCCACAAAGCGCCGAACGCGGGATGCACCTGCACCGGCTTGCGGGAAAACTCCCAAAGGAGCTTTTTCACCGTGCGGTCGGTGGTCGTGCGCGAAGCGGCAGGCACCAAAACGGCTTTGTCGTTTTTGCGCTTGCCGTAGCCGATGCACTGGATGAACACGACATTGAGCCGCAGAATGTTGCTGAGCACACTCTGCCTGTAGTCGAGATAGTTGATACCCTTGACGGGGCAGGTGTATTGCCGCCGTATGAAAAGTCCCGTGCGGATATACAGAAACGTGTTATACCGCGTCACGGAAAAACCGACATAGTGCAAAAGGTTGCGCAAAAACGTGATGCCCCAGCCGATGAGCACGATAAGGGCGATGAGCGCGGCGGTGCGCGGGATGAATTCCACAACGCCTGCCAGCGTTTCCAACTCGGACAAAAGCAGCTGCTGAAATTCCCTGCCGAGAATTTTTCCCGCCTGGTTGAAGGCGGTGGCGACAAACAACACGCCGGTCAGCGTGCTGGACACCACGACCGACAAAAACACGAGATAGCGCCATTTCGGACGATAGACGCCGCGCTCCTGCACCGTCGGCTTTTGCAGACGCAGCGACAGCAGCGCCTCGGCGTCACGGCTGCGCATGAGCAGCTGAAAATCAAAGCTGCGCAAAGCGCCGCCCGCTGTGTCCACGAACACCCGCCGCGCGCTGACCGGCACAAGATAGAAAGGCGCTTCCGAGGAAAGGGTGGTGATGTGTGCAAGCGGGATGCGCGACTCCCGCTTTATGAACAGTCCGCTTTTGATAATGAGGTTTTCTCCGTCACAGGCAAAGGTGTTGCACCGCCAGGTGAAATAGGAGAAAAGAACGATCACCAAAAGGACAAGAATGTCGAACCACGCGCCGCGCACCCAGGCATAGAGCGCTTCGGGACTGCGGATCGCCAAGAGACCGCGCGCCGCAGGCAACAGCAAAAGGAAAAGATATTTCCCGATATAGGGAATGATCTGCAGCGGGTGCAGGCGCTTTTCGTCAATCATGATGCGCCCCCGTGATGTCCAGAAGATATGCCTGCAGCTGCCCTGCCTGCGACAGCGGGATGCCCTCAATGAGCACCATGCCGCCCGTGACAAACAGAATGAGCGAGCCGATGCCGGCGATGCGCTCGGGCGGACCGTAGAGCAGGGTGATATACCGCACGTTGGAAAGCGGCACGACGCGCCGCCGCCTTATCAGCACGCCGTCCGTGACCTCCAGCCGATCCTCATGCAGCGCATAGGCGATGTGCCGAAAACGCAGCGGCAGAAAAACGCAGACGACAAACAGCCAAACGGCGACCCACACGGCGGAAAAAAGATAGACATAGATCTGCGGCAGCGGACGGATATAGGTCATCGCCACCGACGCGGCGGAAAGCAGCAGCGCCACCAAAACGGCATAGATCATCCACACGATGAACAAACGGCGGGACGGTCGTTTTTGCAGCATAGGCATACTCCTTTCCGAAATGTACTACTATATATTACCTTGATTTGCGGAATTTTTCAATGCTTTTTATGCGGGTATAGGAAAAATGTTTGCGGGGAAACTACCGTTGACGACAGGAAAAACAGCACGAAAGGGAGAAAAAGCATGGAAAAGGACTTTGGGCGGGAAATTGAGGACATTCTGCTGCTGACGGCGCATGTCACGGTTGCGCAGGCAACGGCAAAGCAGCTGTATGCGGCGGTGTGTACGGCGGCGATGCATCGGCTGTATCCGCTGTGGCAGGAGCAGGAAAAGGCCGTCAAAAAGCGTGCGGCCTATTTTTCGGCGGAATTTTTGATGGGCAGAATGGTGTTTTCCAATTTGTTCAACATGGGGCTTTTGACGCAAACGGAACAGCTGCTTTCGGAAAACGGCGTCGATATACGGATTTTGGAGGAGATCGGCGATGCCGCGCTCGGCAACGGCGGACTCGGGCGGCTTGCCGCCTGCTTTCTCGATGCCGCCGCGACACAGGACTTGGCGCTCGACGGCTACGGCATCCGCTATCGCTACGGCATTTTTCGGCAGAAATTCGAAAACGGCTTTCAGAAAGAGGAAGCGGACGACTGGACGCGCTGCGGCGATCCCTTTTCGGTGCGACGCGAGGAAGAGCGGGTGCGGGTGCAGTTCGGCGATCAGACCGTGTGGGCGGTGCCGTATGATATGCCGATCATCGGCTTCGGCTGTCGGACGGTCAACACCCTGCGCCTGTGGCAGGCAGAACCGCTTGTCCCCTTTGATTTTTCTCTTTTCAATGCGCAAAAATACGCCGCCGCTTTTGCCGAGCGGGACGCGGCGGAAACGATCAGCGCGGTTTTGTATCCCAATGACGACGGCATGGCGGGAAAGAAACTGCGCTTAAAGCAGCAATACTTTTTCGTCAGCGCCTCCCTGCAGGATATGCTGCGCCGCTTCAAGCAAAGCGGCGAGACGGATCTGACGCAGCTGCCCGATCGCTATGCCGTGCAGCTCAACGACACTCACCCCGTGGTCGCGATCCCCGAGCTTATCCGCCTTTTGCTGGAAGAGGGCACGGATTTCGGCGCGGCGCTGGCTGTCGCACGGCGCATGTTTGCCTATACCAACCATACCCTCATGCCGGAAGCGCTGGAGACATGGGACATCGCGCTTTTTCGTCAGGTGCTGCCGACGCTCTATCCCATTGTGCGGCGGCTGCAGCTTTCGCTGCGGCATGAGCTCGGCAACATGGGCGTGACGGATTTCACGCCGTTTGACATCCTCAGTGATCGGCGGGTGCACATGGCGCGGCTGGCGCTTTTCGGCGCGCATGCCGTCAACGGCGTTGCCGCCATCCACACCGAGCTGCTCAAAACGCGGGTGCTGCCCGACTGGTATCGCCTGTTCCCGACGCATTTTCACAATATCACCAACGGTATCACCCAGCGCCGCTGGCTGGCGCTTGCCAATCCCGAGCTTGCCGCCATCATCACCGAACGCATCGGCGACGGATGGCTGACGCATCTGGAGCAGCTGCGGGGGCTGGAAAAGCACGCGGACGATCCTCGGCTTTCGGAGCAGCTGCGCTTTATGCGGCAGCAAAAGAAAAAGCAGCTTGCCGCCTATATGGAAAAGAAAAGCGGTCTTTTGCTGCGCTGGGATTTCCTTTTGGATGTGCAGATCAAACGTCTGCACGAATATAAACGTCAGCTGCTCAACGCGTTTTCCATCCTTGACATCTATTTCCGTCTGAAGGACGGCACCCTCACCGATTTCCAGCCGACCGCCTTTTTGTTCGGCGCAAAGGCGGCGCCCGGTTATCGCCGCGCAAAAGCGATCATAAAATATATCAACGAAATTTCCCGCATGATCGCCAATGATGCGACGGTGTCCGATCGGATGCAGGTGCTGTTTGTGCCGGACTACGGCGTGTCCTATGCCGAAAAAATTATCCCCGCCGCCGACATTTCCGAGCAGATCTCCACCGCTGGCACGGAAGCATCGGGCACAAGCAACATGAAATTCATGCTCAACGGCGCTTTGACGCTCGGCACGTATGACGGCGCGAACATCGAGATCGTGGAGCATGCGGGCATCGAAAACAACTATATCTTCGGCGCAACGGTAGAGGAGCTGCAGGCACTGCGCCCGCAGTATGACCCGAAAGCGCTGCTTGCTCACAATGACCGTTTGCGCCGCGTGGCGGAGACGCTCATCGACGGCACGTTTTCCGACGACTCAACGGGGATGTTTGCCGAGCTGTACCGTTCGCTGACCGAGGCGGACTGGCAGCAGGCGGACTATTATTATCTTTTCGGCGACTTCGATGCCTACAGCGCCGCCCGCCTGCGTGCAAACGCCGACAGCGCCCACGCGGACAGCTTTTTCGCAAAAAGTTTGCATAACATCGCGGGGGCTGGCTATTTTTCGGCTGATCGCGCAGTTTTGGAGTATGCGCATGAAATTTGGACACTTTGAAAAGATTTTCTTGCAAAATGCGCTGCGGTATTGTAAAATAGGGTGTATCCAAAATTTAACTACCGAAAGGAGTCTTCACCCCAAATGTGTGGTATCGTAGGGTATATCGGAAAAAAACCGGCAGCGCCGCTGCTGCTGGAAGGGCTTGAAAAGCTGGAATACAGAGGATATGATTCCGCGGGAATTGCCGTCGGCAGTGCCGACGGCATTGTGGTTGAAAAGAAGCTGGGGAGACTGCGTGTGCTTGCCGACCTCATAAATGACGGCAAGGATCTGCCGCAGACGGTCGGTATCGGACACACCCGCTGGGCAACGCACGGCAAGCCCAGCGACATCAACTCCCATCCGCATTGCAGTGCGTCGGGGAAATTCGCCGTGGTGCACAACGGCATCATCGAGAATTATTTGGCGCTGACGGCGGAGCTGAAAGCGGACGGTGTGGAATTTGCGTCCGAGACCGACAGTGAGGTGGTCGCGCAGCTGCTTGATAAATATTATACCGGTGATTTCTTCGACGCGGTCAAAAAGACGGTCGCGCGGCTTGAGGGTTCGTATGCACTGGGCATTCTCTGCGCCGACCATCCGCATCACCTGATCGCGGTGCGCAACGCAAGCCCCCTCATCATCGGGCTTGCGGGCGACGGCAACTTCATTGCATCGGACATCCCCGCTGTTTTGGCACACACCCGCCGTGTGGTGCATCTTCTGGATCACGACATGGCGGTGCTGACCGCCGGCAGCGTCAGTGTCTATGATAAGGACGGCAACCCCGTACACCGTGAACCGTTCACGGTGGATTGGGATGTCGCCAGCGCGGAAAAGGGCGGCTATCCGCACTTCATGATCAAGGAGATCATGGAGCAGCCGAGCGCCCTGCGTGCCACCATTTCGCCGCGCATCGACGATGACGGCAATGTGGTGCTCGACGGCATTCATCTGACCGCCGAACAGCTCAGAAGTTTCCACCGCATCCACATCATCGCCTGCGGCTCGGCATATCACGTCGGCATCGTGGGCAAATATGTCATCGAGAGCATGACGCGCATCCCCGTTGAGGTGGATCTCGCTTCGGAATTCCGCTATCGCGATCCCATTGTCGATGAGCATTCGCTGGTCATCATCATCAGCCAGTCCGGCGAAACGGCGGACACGCTGGCGGCGCTGCGTGAAGCGAAAAAGCGCGGTGCGCGTGTTCTGTCGGTTGTGAACGTGGTGGGCAGCTCCATCGCGAACGAGAGCGACGACGTGCTCTACACCTGGGCGGGACCGGAGATCGCCGTAGCGACCACCAAGGCATATTCCACGCAGCTGACGATGATGTATCTCATCGGTCTGTATATCGCCCGCGCCATCGGCAAGATGGACGAAAAAACAGTGCGGGATCTGGTGGGCGAAATTCAAAAGCTGCCGGATACATTGGAGGAGATCCTCAAGTGTGCGCCGACACTGAAGCAGCTTGCCGAGCGGTATGTCTATCTGGAGCATGCCTATTTTATCGGCAGAAACCTCGACTATGCGGTGGCGATGGAAGCGTCGCTGAAGCTTAAGGAGATCAGCTATATCCACTCCGAAGCCTATGCGGCGGGCGAGCTGAAGCACGGCACGATCTCCCTCATCGAGGAGGGCACGTTTGTGGTCGGGCTTGCCTGCTGTGACCGTCTTCTCGACAAAACGCTGTCCAACATCAAGGAAGTGAAAGCGCGCGGCGCAGAGGTGCTGCTGGTGACGACCGACGCCCACAAGGCGATGGTGCCCGAAGCGGATCACGTGATCTACATTCCCGAAACGCACGAGCTGTTCATGCCGTCGCTTGAAGTCGTGCCGATGCAGATGCTGGGGTATTATATCGCCCTTGCGCGCAACTGCGACATCGACAAGCCGCGCAATCTTGCAAAGAGCGTGACGGTGGAATAATAAAAGGAAAAGCCGCCAACTGGCGGCTTTGTCCCGTTTTGAAAGGAGCCATTTATCATGACGGTGTCACCGAAAAAGATCGGCAAATGGGTGCTGGGACTGTCCGCCGTGGCGGCGGGCGCTGCCGCCGTTTCCTATGTCGTCACCAAAAAGCTGGTGGATGTGGCGGTGGACAGAGAAACACCCAAAGCGCTCGAAAAGACAAAGGAGACCTTTGCCGGTTCGGAAAAAATGCGCGAGATCATGGAGGAGCAGAAAGCGGCGGCGGATGCGCTGGAAGCCACGCCGCATGAGGATGTCGAGCTGACGGCGTTTGACGGCGAGCGGCTTGTGGGACACTGGGTGCGGTGTGACGCGCCGAAGCGCACGCTCATCGCTTTTCACGGCTGGCGTTCCTCGTGGACGATGGATTTCGGACTGATCGCAGACTATTGGCGGCGGGCGCACTGCAATGTCCTGTTTGTGGAACAGCGCGGTCAGAACGGCAGCAGCGGCGCCTATATGGGTTTCGGACTGCTGGAACGGCACGACTGCCTCAAATGGGCGGAATATGTTGACGGTCTCGGCGAGGGACTGCCGGTGTATCTCGTCGGCGTGTCGATGGGTGCGTCAACGGTGCTGATGGCGTCGGGGATGCAGCTGCCTGCGTGTGTGCACGGCATCATGGCGGACTGCGGCTATACCTCGCCGAACGCCATTTGGAGATACATCTCGGAGAAAAATCTGCACCTGCCCTACACGGGGCTGCGCCGCATGGTGGTCGACGATCTCTGCCGCCGCAAATGGATCACCGAGGACAATAACTATTCCTGCACGGACGCTTTACAGCACTGCACGGTGCCGGTGCTGTTCATCCACGGCACGGCGGATCACTTCGTGCCGGTGGAGATGTCGTTTGAAAACTACCTCGCCTGTGCTGCACCGAAGCAGCTGATGATCGTGCCGGGCGCCGATCACGGCATGAGCTATCTTGTGGAGCGGGAACGCTATGAAGCGACCTGTAATGCATTTTTTGAAAAATACGATAAGTAAGCAAGTGAATTGTCAAACTAAGTGCAACAAGAATTGAGTTCGAAGTCCCACAGTTCTT
>OIZI01001311.1_pt1 | contig 10855 bp, 10 predicted proteins | sample 1588441 | NCBI WGS metagenome assembly OIZI01 (sample SAMN03283284) | human gut metagenome | biome: human-associated habitat; material: feces | host: Homo sapiens | place: Peru | collected 2012
ATGCCGCCGAACAGCGCGCCGCCGAGCCCTGCCGGGACTCCCTCCGCCATGCACTCGATCACGCCGCCGACGGAGTCCCCCTCCGCCTTGGCCTGCATGATCTTATCGTGCATCGCTTTTTCATCGTGCGCGCCGCCTATCTCGTTGACGCGCGCACGGATGCTCACGCCCTCATTTTCAAGCAGCTGCAAACATATCCCGCCCGCGATGCATAGCGGCGCCGTCATGCGCCCGGAAAATTCTCCGCCGCCCGTGGGTATGCTGCCGTACCTGAGCCACGCCGAATAGTCCGCGTGTCCCGGCCGCGGCACAGTGCGCAGCGCGTCATAATCCTGTGGGCGCACATCGGTGTTGCGAATGACCGCTGTGATGGGCATCCCGTCCGTCACACCATCGCGCAGCCCGGAAGTGAACTCCGGCACGTCCGCCTCGCGGCGCGCCGTGGCGTATTCGCTCCTCCCCGGCGCGCGGCGCTGCATGAAACGCAGAAGCGCGTCAAAGTCCACGCGCGCCCCGGCGGGTACGCCCTCAAGCGTCATGCCGACGGACTCCGCGTGCGACTGGCCGAATATTTCAAGGCGCAGACATTCACCGTAAAAGCCGTTCATTTATCTGCCTCCAATGAGGAAAGATCATCCCAAAAGCCGGGATAGGATTTTTTGACGCAGCCGGGGTCTGTGACCGTGACTGCCCCGCGGCAGGCACAGGCCGCAACAGCCGCCGCCATCGCCATGCGGTGGTCGGACTCTGTCTCCGCCGTGCCGCCTGAAAGCTCCGGTCTGCCGCGGATAATAAGGCTGTCCCCGTCAACGCGCGCGTCCGCGCCGAGCGCGCGGAGCAGCCGCGCCGTACCGCTGAGCCTGTCGGACTCCTTCAGTCTCAGCCGCCCGGCGTTTATGATTCTTGTCTCCCCGTCCGCCGCCGCGGCAAGCGCCGCGAGCGCGGGGATAATGTCCGGTATCATCGCCGCGTCTATCACTGCTCCGTGCAGCGTCCCGCGGCGGACGCTCACGCAATCACCGCATACCTCAACAACTGCGCCAAGCTCGCGCAGTATCTGCACTATGGCTCTGTCGCCTTGGACAGATTCGGGGTTCAGCCCCGTCACGGCAACGCCGCTGTGTGACAGCGCGCCCATGCACAGAAACGGCGCGGCGTTCGACCAGTCGCCCTCGACGCTCATTACCTCCGGTGCATCATAGCTCTGCCCGCCGAGGATATAATAACTGCCATCATTTTCGGTAATGCTTATCCCGCTGAGCCGAAGCGTCTCAAGCGTCATGGCAACGTAGGGCGCGGACTGGAGCTGTCCCGTTATGTTCAGTGTGCTGTCCCCCGGGAGCATCGGCAGCGCCATCAGCAGCCCCGATATGAACTGGGACGACACATCCCCCGGCAGCGTGAAAGCCCCCGGACGCAGCGCACCGGAGCAGCGCAGTATATTTCCGCGGTGCTCTATATTCATCCCATGCGCGCACAGCTCCCGCGCGAGCGGCTCGATAGGCCGCTCCGGCAAACGCCCGCGCAGCATAAACTCTGCATCAGCGCCGAGCGCGCCCGCAAGCGGGAGCAGAAAGCGCAGCGTCGTGCCGCTCTCGCCGCAGTCAAGGCGGCGCGTGCCGCCATCCGCGTAGAGCAGCGCGCTCAGACACGCCAGTGTCGCGCGGATATCCTGCGAGCTTCCCGCGTTTTCCACCCGCACCGTGTGCCCTGTCAGCGCAGCGCAGATAAGGTACCTGTGCGCCTGGGATTTTGACGCAGCCGCGCGGACTTCTCCGCGGCGCGCGCCGGGTTCGATAAGCTTAGTCATTTTATTCCGCCTGCTTTCAGCCATTCGCAAAGCTCTGCTGCCCCGGCGTTCTCTATCCGGCAGCGGCCTATCCGCTCCGGGACTACCAGTGCAACACGGCTCCCGTCGGACTTCTTGTCCGACAGCATCGCATCTAACATATCGTCCCGTGCAAAGTCTATCTCCGTCGGCAGGCCATAGCGTCTGAGCATCTTCTCTATCCGCTCCGCCGTGCCCTTTTCGCTTATGCCGAAGCTCTCCGCGGCGCGGCTTATCGCGGCCATGCCCATCGCGACGGCGTAGCCGTGTGGGAGCGTATACCCGCTGCACCGCTCCGCGGCGTGGCCGATGGTGTGCCCGAAGTTCAGGTACCGTCTGTCCCCGCGGTCGAACTCGTCGCGCGCAACGAAGTCCCGCTTCATGGAGACGCAGCGCTCAACGACCGCTTCATAGCGCGCGGATATCGGCTCCTCGCCGAGCGATTCGAAGAAGTCCTCGTCCCCTATCACGCCGTACTTGATTATCTCTGCGCTCCCGCTGCGCACCTCGCGCTCGGGCAGCGTGGAAAAGGTGTCTGTGTCGCAGATCACCGTAGCGGGCTGATGGAAGCAGCCGAGCTGGTTCTTCCCCGCGCGCAGGTTTATTGCCGTCTTGCCGCCGACAGAGGAATCCACCGCCGCGAGCAGCGTCGTCGGCAGTTGGATGTAATCCATGCCGCGCCGGTAGGTCGCCGCGGCAAAGCCCGTCAGGTCGCCCGTGACCCCGCCGCCGAGCGCGGCGGCAATGTCGCTGCGGCTGAGGCGGCAGCGGCACATAAACTCCGTAAGCTCCTCATAGGTCGCAAACGACTTTGACTCCTCGCCGCTTTTGAAAACGAAAGTGAACACCTCGGCCCCCGCCCGCTCAAACGCAGCGGCCGCGGCCGAACCGTAGCGCGGGAAAACCTCGTCATCCGAAACGAGCACGACCTTTTTCCCGGCGCAGAACGGACGGACAAACGTATCAAGCTCATCGAGCAGCCCCGCGCCGATGACGACATCATAGTCTACAGACGCGCTCACGTGCACCGTTTTCAATTCTCCAAGCCTGTCCGACATACGCAAAACCTCCATGAAACAGCGCTGCCAATATAAAAAGGCACAGAATCAACCTGTGCCCAAACCGTCAAAAAACCTTACTGTGCGATAAATTATATCATGCCTCATGTACCCAAGTCAATAATGCGTGCGGATTTTGGGCACGTTCAAAAATATTTGAATTGACATCCGGTGCAAAATTTTTTATACTAATTTTTGAAGTATTTCTTCAAAGCTAACTTTCAAACACAGACTGGAAAGGACTGGTACCATGTCAGACTATATCATCGCCACATCTTCCACCTCTGATCTCACGAGGGACTATCTGGACGCACACAGCATACCCTTTATCAGCTACAGCTACACCATAGGCGACAAGCTGTATGAGGACGACTGCCGCGAGGAGTCGCGCGACGCGGTGTACAAGGGAATGCGCAATAACGGGGATCTGCTCAAGACCTCGATGATAAACGAGTATATATACTGCGACTTTTTCAATTCCCTGCTCGATTCCGGCAAGGACGTTATCTTCCTCGATATGTCGAAGAAGATGTCCGTCTCTTATGAAAAGGCGCTCATCGGCGCGGAGATGGCGCGCAAGGAGCACCCCGACCGCAAGCTCTATGTGATGGACACGCTCTGCATCTCCGGCGGTCTCGGCCTGCTGGTCGAGACCATGGTAAAGCGCATGGAAGCGGGCATGAGCTATGACGAGGTCATCAAATGGGGCGAGGAAAATAAGCTCAAAATTGCCCACCGCTTCACCGTGGACGACCTCAACTATCTCAAGGCCGGCGGCCGCGTCTCAAACGCCTCGGCGCTGGTCGGGTCGCTGCTGTCGGTAAAGCCCGTGCTGTACGTCCCTGACGGCGGCACGCTCGACGTGGCAAAGAAGGTGCGCGGCAGGAAGGCGGCGCTCGCAGAGATACTGCGCGGCATCACGGACGACCTCAAGCAGGTCGACACCAAGGGGATTGAGATGCACATCCTCCATGCCGACTGCCTCAAAGACGCCGAGCACGTGCGTGATGAAGTCCGCACGGCGTTTCCCGACATCGGCGAGATCACCATCAGCAACCTCGGCGTCGTCATCGGCGCGCACTGCGGGCCGGGACTTCTCACCGTGTTCTATTTCTGCAATGGCAGAAAGCCGTGATACAGCACCATATAAAATCCCGGACGGAAGCAAGGCTTCCATCCGGGATTTTCATGCCGCTGTTTACTGCACGCTTGAGAACTTCTGCTTTATCTGCTGGATCTGCTGCGGCTGTGCCTGCTCCGAGGGGTACCAGCCGTGCTGCGCCATTTCGTTATAGATGTTGTTCTGCATGCACAGCGCGTCGTTGAGCGCGGCATTGAAGGTCTGGTGTACGTTCGGTGTCGCGGACTCGATGGATCCGTGCATATACAGGTCGCACACGCCCTTGGTGGTAAGAAGTATGCCTTCCATAATGTCTTTGTCGTTCATTGCCGTGCCTCCTTATACAAGCTCGTAAAACTTTGCGAACAGTCTCTGGTTGCCGTTGAGAAGCTGCTGCGCCTGCTGGCGCAGTACGGGGTCTGTAAGCTGGCTTGCGGCGGTGCGGCACTGGGTCATGAGATACTGGGTGTGGCCGAGCGCGTCCTCAATATAGAGCAGTTCCTTAGGGCTCATGGATATCGTTCCTCTCTCTTTTTTATTTTGTCGAATTTTTCGACGCTGTTATTATCTGCGCCAGGCAAAAAAATAGCCGCGGCAAATGCTGCATTGGAAATTTGAAACGCCTGATGATCCGTGCTTGGCAAAAGCTCGCAGTTATGGTAGAATTTGATTTACATTTATAAAAATAACAAAGAGGGACGCATTATGAAATATGTTATCGGCGCTCTGGTCGGGATCGTCTGGGGCTGCATCGGCGCTTTTATAAACTGCTCCATCACAAAGGCCGCGATAAAGAAGAACAAGGACTCCGCCATGCTCATCGCAAACCTCTTGCGCATAACCGTAGATATTGTCCTGCTTGGCATCATCGTACTTGTGCGGAACCTTATCCCCTTCAGCTTTGAGCTTGCGCTCGTCGGTACTGTCGCCGCACTGAGCATCGTGAACATCGTGTTCGCATTCAAAATGGCGGCAAAAAAGTAAAATGAGAAATCAGCACCTGATTGGTGCTGATTTTATTTTCATTAAGACGAATTAAACATCGTTTATGAAAACTTAAGAAATTTACATAACAACATGTGCTATAATGCAGTGCGTATCAAATTCACCAGGAGGTCAACATGAAGCATAAATTCAGATCCTGTGCCGCACTGCTTATGGCGCTGTGCATGATATTCAGCCTTGCCGCCTGCGGCCAGAGCGGGAGCACAGGCAGCGATACTAAACAGACCGGCACAAAGAATAATGAGCCGGCCCCGGAATTTACCTATACTGCGAGCTTCACAAAGCTGCGCGAAAACAGCAAGGACGACTCCCAGCCCCAGACCGTGACCGCCGACGGGTTCTACAGCGTCGGCAATGAGAAGGTCGGCGACAATACACCCGAGGGCGTGACGCCCGATTATGAGGGGCAGTATGACGTGTACGCGCCGTACATCACCTTCACGGACTTCAGCGGCAAGGTGACAAAGCTTGAAAGCTACGTCCCTGTCGAGGAAGATCAGAGCAACGCGGATAAGCGCGACTACGCAAGCAGCCACAGCATCGCCGGTATCGCCGTGAACGACGACGGCAGCCTGACGATCATCGAGAACGTCTACCTCTCATGGTCGGACGCTCCCGCAGATATCAAGAGCGACAGCGACGATTATTACAACTACTACCAGAGCGAAAACACCTACTACCTGCGCGTGCTCGACAAGACCGGCGCTGAAGTGAGCAGCGCGAAGCTCGAAGCGGACACCTCGAATGATGACTTCTATGTCAGCCAGTTCGTGCTCGACGAAGCCGGGAACGCCCTTGTGATGAGCAGCATCAAGCTCACCGCGTTCGCGCCCGACGGCAGCCTCGCATACGAGATCCCGGTCGACGGCTATATCTATTCGATCGCGACTCTGCGCGATGGGCGCATCGGCGTGCTTGCGATGGACATGAGCAGCCATGACTTCGCGCTCAATATCGTCGACAGCAAGGCCGGGGTCTTTGACAGTACGAGCTACACCATGCCGTTCGACGCCTACAACCTCATCAGCGGTGGTGGGGATTACGACCTGTATTACACCAGCGGCGTCAACTTCTATGGCTACTCTCTTGAGACCGAGACGGCGGAGAAGCTTTTCAGTTGGATAAGCTGCGATGTCGACAGCAACGAGCTCGCGCTCGTGAACGTGTCCGACGACGGGACGATCAGCGGCTTCACCGGCGGCTACGACGATAAAGCCGAGACCTACAGCCTTGACTATGTCACCGTCACCAAGGTGCCCTATGACTCCGTGCCGCAGAAGATCAGCCTGAGCATGGCCACCATGTATGTGGACTACAGCACCCAGAAAGCCGTCATAGACTTCAACCGATCGAACGATGAGTACCGCGTCGACCTTATTGATTACTCCGAATATAACACCGAGGACGATTACAATGCCGGTCTCACCAAGCTCAACACCGAGATCATGGCCGGCAACATGCCTGACATCCTTGCCCTCGATACCCAGACCCCGTACCGCCAGTACGCGGCAAAGGGACTGCTCGAGGACCTCTATCCCTATATCGACGCGGACAGCGAGCTTGACCGCAGCGATTACTTCCCGAACGTCTTTGCCGCGCTCGAAGTAAACGGCGGACTGTACACCGCATGCGCGGGGTTCGGCATCCTCTCGGCTGTCGGCGCAACGTCGATCGTCGGCGACACCCCGGGCTGGACATACGACGAGTACTATGAAGCGCTCGCGAAAATGCCCGAGGGCTGCGAGGGCTTTGACTACGGCTACGACCGCAACACCCTGCTGACGCTGTGCCTTGCGCTCGACATGGACGATTACATGGACTGGAGCACCGGCGAGTGCCGCTTTGACAGCGAGGACTTTGTGAAGCTGCTTGAGTTTGCAAACCAGAACAAAACGGACTTTGACTACGAGAACGCCGAGTACACCGAGGAGGACACCGCCGCCAATCGCATCCGCGAGGGTAAGCAGATGCTGACGTCGGCAAACTTCTTCAGTGCCGACTATATGTACAATAACTTTGAGCAGACGTTCGGCGCGCCCGTCACAATAAAGGGCTTCCCGACGATGCACGGCGTGGGCAACATGATAACCATACAGTCCTCCTACGCCATGAGCAGCACTTGCCAGCATAAGGACGCGGCATGGCAGTTCCTCCGTACCTTCCTGACCGAGGACTACCAGAAAGACGTGCCCTATCTGCCGACGAACATGAATGTCTTTGAAAAGCAGCTTGCCGACTCCATGGTCGTCGAGTACGAGAAGGACCCGAACGGCAACTACATGCTCGACGAAAACGGCGAGCGCATCCCCGTCTCCAAGGGCATGATCTCCGACGGCGTCAATACCTATACGATATACGCCACCACTCAGGAGCAGGCCGACCAGCTGCGTCAGGCGATAGCCGACACCACCAAGCTTATGAACTATGACATGAGCATCGCGGACATTGTGACCGAGCAGGCCGCGGCGTACTTCTCCGGTCAGAAGAGCGCCGAGGAGGTCGCAAAGCTCATCCAGAGCAAGGCAAATATCTATATAAACGAACAGCGGTAAAACACAGCGGCAGCCATCTTCCATGGCTGCCGCTGCTTTTTATCGCGATATTTTATATAAATAAATTATATAAAATACAGCACCATATGCAGCACGATAAACATAAGCAGAGCAAGCGAATACCAGCGGTGCCAACACATTTTCTTCCTGATATCTTTGGTCATGTGACATGCGTATATAAGCACAAGGCCCGTCAGGAGCGCCGCAGCCCCCATGACCGGCAGCCACACGCCGTGGATCGCTAAAGCCTTGAAGGTGAAGAAAACGTGTATAAGCGCGAACAGCAGAAAGCCCCCGCTCGCAGCCTCGTGCAGCTTCATAAGAAGGGCGTTCGCCTTATGCGCTTCCGCTATCCTCAGAGGGTATTTTACGGCAAGCAGTATAAAGCAGGCAAGAGTGAGATAACCGAACAGCAGCGACATGATGTTTCTCCTTTTTCATTTTATTTCCGAAACATATTTAACAACGTAGTCGACAAAGCGGCGCGTCGCGGGGCCGGCCTTGTCCCCGGCGGCAATGGCGATGGCTATCGTGCGCTTGGCTTCGGGTATGAGCGGCATGACCTGCAATTCATCGTGCCGCCCCTTGAGCAGCAGCTCCGGCATTATGCTTATGCCCAGCCCCTGCTCGACCATGGCGATAACTGCGTAGTCGTCCTTGGTGTAGAAGCGCACGTTCGGCTTGACTCCGGCGGCGTCGAGCGCGCGGCGCGCGTCGTGCGCGGAGCTCTCCAGCAGACTTATGAACGGCTCATGCTCGCACTCGATGAGCGGGAACTTCGGGTAGCTCTCGTACCGGCTGTGCTTCGGGAGTATCGCGAGCAGCCTGTCCTCCATCAGCGCGATGCACTCGCAGCCGACGGCGGAGGGCATCGCGACAAAGCCGACGTCGACGCTGCCGTCCGACAGCCACTGCTCAACGTCGTGATAGTCCCCGTTGAGGAGCTTGAAGTCGACCTTCGGATAGTCATGCTGGAACTCCTTCAGCACCGTCGGCAGCCAATGGACGGCGACGGAGGTGAACGCGCCTATGCGCACCGTGCCCGATTCCAGCCCGCGTATGGCCGAGGCGGTTTGATTGAGCTGCTCTGCGCTGCTTAAGAGGTTCCGCACCGCGGGCATGAGCCGCTCGCCCTCCTCGGTAAGGCGCACTCCCGCGCGGCTGCGGATGAGCACGGCGAAGCCCAGCTCCTTTTCAAGCGCGTCTATACTGTGGCTCACGGCGGACTGCGTGCAGCCAAGCTCCGCCGCAGCGCGGGTCAGGCTCTTAGTCTCAACAACGGCGGTCAATGTCCGGTACTTGTCTATACTCATGGTCAGACTCCTGCATGAAAAAAATTCATCTTGATATGAACAACATTATGGTGAGTTATATTATAGGGAAAAAACAGCTTGTTTGCAAGCTGTTTTTTTCCTGCGCCGCTTGCGAAAAAACTTTGTAAGAGTAAAATACCACTTGTATTTGAAAGAGGAGTGAAAAGCCATGTTCAACACATCAACGATCTGCATCCTTATTTCCGTCGTTGTCTACCTGCTGGGTATGCTGGCGATAGGCATAATGTATTCTAAGAATTCCACGACCGAGGACTTCTACCTCGGCGGCAGAAAGCTCGGCCCTATCGTCACCGCGATGAGCACCGAGGCTTCCGATATGAGTGCGTACCTTCTGATGGGCGTTCCCGGTCTTGCCTTCTTCTGCGGCGTTGCCGAAGCGGGCTGGACGGCAATAGGTCTGGCACTGGGTACATATCTCAACTGGCTCATCGTCGCCAAGCGAATGAGACAGTATTCCGCAAAGACCCATTCCATCACCGTGCCTGATTTCCTCGCCGTGCGTTTCCGCGATAACACCAAGGTCATTGAGACCATCGGCGCGATCGTTGTCATCGTATTCTTCGTGCCCTACACAGCCTCCGGCTTTGCCGCCTGCGGCAAGCTCTTCAACAGCCTCTTCGGCTTTGATTACATGACGGCAATGATAGTCTCCGCCGCTGTCATCGTTGCCTACTGCGCGACCGGCGGTTTCATGGCGGCCTCCGTCACGAGCCTTATCCAGAGCATTGTTATGACCGCTGCGCTCGTCATCATTCTTGTTTACGGCACCAATGTCGCCGGCGGTTGGGATACCGTTGTCGCAAACGCAAAGGAGATCCCCGGCTACCTGAGCTTCACCGCGAGCACCAATATATTCGCTTCCGAAGCGGGAAAGTACACCCCCTTCATGATCGCATCCACTCTGGCTTGGGGTCTCGGCTACTTCGGCATGCCCCATATCCTTATCCACTTCATGGCTGCTGAGGACGAGAACAAGCTCAAGATCAGCCGCCGCGTCGGCACCGTCTGGGTCGTTATCTCCCTGAGCGTCGCCGTCGTTATCGGCATCATCGGCTACAGCATGGCCAAGGCCGGCGCGCTCGTAATGCCCGGCACCGAGGCCGAGGCGGAGAACATGATCGTCAACTCCGCAGCGCTCCTGTCCACCCACGGCGTGTTCCCCGCAATCGTCGCAGGTATTATCATTGCCGGTATCCTCGCCGCTACCATGTCCACCGCTGACGCGCAGCTGCTCGCCGCGGCCTCCGGTATGACGCACAATATCCTCACCGATGTTTTCGGCGTCAAGCTTTCCGATAAGAAGACCATGACCATCGCCCGCATCACTGTTGTCGGCGTTGCGATCCTCGGCGTAATTTTCGCAAGCGACCCCAACAGCTCCATCTTCCGCGTCGTCTCCTTTGCATGGGCGGGCTTCGGCGCGACCTTCGGCCCCGTAGTCCTGTTCGGCCTGTTCTGGAAGCGCTGCAACAAGTGGGGCGCCATGAGCGGCATGATCGTCGGCGGCGTGATGGTGTTCGTCTGGAAGTATCTCATTGCTCCTCTCGGCGGCATCTTCGCGATATATGAGCTGCTGCCCGCGTTCGTTATCTCCGCGATCGTCATCGTCGTCGTGAGTCTCCTGACCCCCGCTCCCGAAAAGGAGATCGTCGAGGAGTTCGAGTCCGTCGGCAAGTAATAAAATTTCGGTTCTCGCCCCCGGAGCATCCGCTCCGGGGGCTTGGCTTGCTAGAAGCAAAGTCAACCCACGGCTATGCCGGGGGCACCAAATAGCTTTAGCGAAGACAAATGAAATAAAAAGAATCCCTCAGTAGAACAGAAAAGGTTTGCCGGCCACATATCTACAATAGAGAGGGATTTGTAGGTTAGTCAATGATAAGTTACAGAGTAGGAAAAGAAAAAAGGACATCGCGAGGAGACTTCCAGTTGAGCGGACGCATGGGGAAATTATTATATTG
>OIZI01001312.1_pt1 | contig 10849 bp, 8 predicted proteins | sample 1588441 | NCBI WGS metagenome assembly OIZI01 (sample SAMN03283284) | human gut metagenome | biome: human-associated habitat; material: feces | host: Homo sapiens | place: Peru | collected 2012
TACTGTTCAGTTATCAAGGTTCTATATGCTTAAAGCCTTGTGTTTACTAGGCTTTGAAAGCTTTTATTTTGTGTCGCTCGCGGCGACTTGATTATATTAACATCACTGTCGTATGTTGTCAACACTTTTTTTGAAATTTTTTCAAATTTTTGTAATTTTATTTCTGAAGCTCGTTTTTAGCCTCATCTGTTATCTCTCTCTGGTAGGCTATCTCATTCTCAATATTCCTTGCAAGTTCATTAGCTGTGTATGCTGCATCCACAACCTGATGAAGCACTTTGCCTACAGAATCAGCCTTCTTCTTCTGGTTTGTAGCATTATCAAATACAGTCTGCATAGACTCCACAGTCTCAGCAACAGATGACTGCACTTTAAGAATTGTATCTGTTATCTCCTTTGATGATTTAGCTGACTGTGATGCAAGATTACGCACCTCGCTTGCAACAACCGCAAATCCTCTTCCCTGATCTCCTGCTCTGGCTGCCTCAATAGATGCATTGAGTGACAATATATTAGTCTTCTTTGATATGCTGCTTATAACGCTTGCAAATTCCTCAATCTGACCTGATAAATCAACAAGCTCTTTGATTCTTGCTGATGATTCTTCTACGACTTTATTAAGCTCATCAATCATAGTAAGAATCTCTTCAACGCTTCCTATACTCTCTTTAACAAGATTTAATGATGTATCTGATGAATTGATAACATCAAACGCAATCTTTTCAAGCTTTTCCTGAGAGTCATCAAGACCATCAAGAATATTGCTCAAGTTAGTAACCATATTTGAATCCATATTTTCTTTCATTCGACATCCCCCTATCAAAATTTCCTATTATGATACCAGGGTCAAAAGCTCAGAAAGCCGATGCAAGCTTGCTTGCAAAAGGTTTTTTGACCTCTTGACCCCAACATCCTATTATAATCATATAAGTTTAATCGCCTCTCCGACATTGCTGACGCCTATAAGATTAATTTTATCATCCTTGCGTACCTTTTTCAAGCATACCTCTGGAAGTATGCATGTCGTAAATCCAAGTTTAACCGCCTCGTTAACCCTTATCTGTGGCTGGCTTACAGCACGTACTTCGCCCGCAAGTCCCACTTCACCAAATATAATTGTTTTGCTGTCAACTGGTCTGTTACGGAAACTGCTTGCAATTGCCATAACGATTCCCAGATCAAGCCCCGGCTCGTTAACCTTAATTCCACCAGCAACATTAACATATGCATCACTTCCCGACAGATGCATTCCCGCACGTTTTTCAAGGACTGCCATAAGCAGATTAACCCTGTTATAGTCAGTTCCGGCCGCAGTTCTCCTTGGAAGTCCAAAGTTAGAATCGCACACAAGGGCCTGAATCTCAACAAGAACAGGTCTTGTTCCCTCTAACAGACATACAACTACCGAGCCAGATGCATCCTCTGGACGTCCTGTGAGCATATATTCCGATGGATTAGCTACTTCTTTAAGGCCTTCTTCCTGCATCTCAAATACGCCGATTTCATTAGTCGAGCCAAATCGGTTCTTGACGCTTCTTAAAATTCTGTATGATGCATTTCTGTCACCCTCAAAGTACAAAACAGTATCAACCATATGTTCAAGCACTCTTGGTCCTGCTACAACGCCCTCCTTGGTAACATGACCTACTATAAATATGCTTATATCAAGCCCTTTGGCAAGCTGCATAAGTACAGATGTTGTCTCTCTTACCTGTGATACACTTCCTGGCGCAGAGCCAATCTCTTCCCGGTACATGGTCTGTATCGAGTCAATTATGACAATCTCTGGTTTCTGGCTCTTTAATGTATCCTCTATGCTCTCAAGGCTTGTCTCACACAGCACAAGAAGTTCTCCATTATCTGTGCCTATTCTGTCCGCTCGTATTTTAATCTGCGCAAGCGATTCCTCACCAGATATGTATATAACCTTTTTGCCTTCTTTAGTCAGGTTGTAACACATCTGAAGCAGCAATGTAGACTTTCCTATTCCAGGGTCACCGCCAACCAGTACCAGTGAACCTGACACAATTCCTCCGCCAAGTACCCTGTCAAGTTCTGCTATCCCGGTTGATGTTCTGTCTTTGTCCTGTGTGCTTACCTCCGACAATCTGGTAGGTATTCCTCCCTCAGTCAGATTCCTTGTGCCGACATTGACAACGCCTTTAACAGTTCTGCTTGCCGCAACTGGTTCTTCAACAAATGTGTTCCACTCTTTACATGCCGGGCACTGTCCTGACCATTTTGCCGACTCATAGCCACATTCTTTGCAAAAAAATGCTGTCTCCTTCTTCTTTGCCATTATGCCTCCCGCTCGTCTATGCAAAAAAGTGGAAGCTGATAAACAACTTCCACTTTCATTCATCTTAACAATTTAACTGTCGAATTATTATGCCTTTTTAACTTTGACAGATACTGGCTTTTCTCCATTAAACTCTACTGAAAGTACAAGCTTTCCGCCCATATTAGTTGTCATGGCTCCAGCATCGACTCCATCTATAGATATATCGTACTTAGCGCCTTCCCCAAGCTCTAATGTTATCTGGGCATCCTCTTTTCCCTCGACCTCAAATGATACTCCATCATCAGTTGCCTGAAAATTATTAACTGCTGTACCTGGAACTGACTCATATACAAATGAACCATTGCGCTCCAGCTTAGTTATCTCGTAAAAAGTCTTAACCTTGTATACATCTCCGCCATGCTCAAAATCAGAAAGCTTTGACTTTGTATCAAGTGTGTAATCACCAAAACTAAGTGTGCCATCCTTCTCTGAACGAAGCAATTCTTTAACTACTGCCATCTGCGTATCCTCCCAATTATATTCTTTTGAAATATTGCAGAAATACCTATAAATATTTAAGCTAATTATACAATATCCAGCTCAAATATTCCAGTTATTTTTATCTGTTATGACCTCTTTTAACAGCAAATGATAATTTGCCATCCTTGCATGTGACACCAACCCTGTTTCCAGCCTTGATACTTCCATCAAGAATCTTTTCTGCCAGGGTATTCTCAATCTCATTCTGGATAGTTCTTCTCAAAGGTCTTGCGCCATATTTGGCATCATATCCCTTGGATACAAGATAGTCTCTTGCCGCATCATCAAGCTCAATAGAGAGCTTCATCTGGTCATATATTCTCTTATTTAGTGACTTCATCATAATATCGACTATCTTGCCTATCTCTTCCTTGCCAAGAGCATGGAATACGATTATATCATCTATTCTGTTGATAAATTCAGGCTTGAACATGCGCTTTACTTCGTCCATAACCTTGCTCTTCATATTCTCGTGATCCTGCTTTGCATCAGTCACAGACATGAATCCAAGATTTTTAGGTTCAACTATGTTAGAAGCCCCTGCATTTGATGTCATTATTATAACTGTATTTTTAAAGTCAATAACTCTTCCTGTTGAGTCTGTAATTCTACCGTCATCAAGCACCTGAAGAAGAATGTTGAATATATCTGGATGTGCTTTTTCAACCTCATCAAATAATATTACAGAGTATGGATTTCTTCTGACCTTCTCAGACATCTGTCCACCCTCATCATATCCTACATATCCTGGAGGAGAACCAATCAGCTTAGACACTGTGTGCTTCTCCATAAACTCCGACATATCAACCCTTATAAGAGAAGACTCGCTTCCAAACATCGCATATGCTAACGCCTTTGACAGCTCTGTCTTACCTACACCTGTAGGTCCTAAGAACAGAAATGACCCGATTGGCCTGTTAGGGTCTTTAAGCCCTACTCTTCCTCGTCTTACAGCTTTTGCGACAGCAGTGACAGCTTCTGACTGTCCTATAACTCTCTCATGCAGTGTCTCTTCCAGCTTGAGAAGTCTCTCGCTCTCGCCCTCCTGTATCTTGCTTACAGGAATCTTAGTCCATACAGATACAACCTCGGCTATATCGTTCTCATCTATGCTCAGATCTCTTTCACTGTTCTGCTTTTCCCAGTCACCCTCAAGCTTATCAAGCTTTTTCTTCTTCTTTTCAAGGGCAGTTTTTATCTGCTTTGCACTGTCAAAATCAGATTTCTCTATAGCGTCAATCTTCTCTGCTTCCAGCGTCTTAATATCATCTTCTATCTTCTTGATATTATCTGGCTTTATATGTGATGATAAACGCTTCTTGGAAGAAGCCTCATCTATCAGGTCTATAGCCTTATCTGGCAGATATCTGTCATTGATATATCTCTTTGACATCTTGACCGCAGCATCTATTGCGCTGTCCTCAATCACAATATTGTGGAATTCTTCATAGCGGCTTCTCAAGCCTTTAAGTATAGCTACAGCCTCTTCCTCTGTAGGTTCTTCAACCTTTACAGGCTGAAATCTTCTCTCAAGAGCTGCATCTTTTTCTATATGCTTTCTATACTCTTCAAGTGTTGTAGCACCTATAAGCTGTATCTCACCTCTTGCAAGGGATGGCTTTAATATATTAGAGGCATCAATAGCTCCCTCTGCGCCGCCAGCTCCAATAACTGTATGAAGCTCATCCAGGAACAGAAGTATATTACCATCAGCAGTTACTTCCTGAATAACTCTCTTGATTCTCTCCTCAAATTCACCTCTGTACTTAGAACCCGCAACCATTCCAGACAAATCAAGAGTCAACACTCTCTTTGCTGCAATAGTATCCGGAACATCACCCTCTACAATCTTGGCTGCCAGCCCTTCGACAATAGCAGTTTTACCAACTCCCGGCTCGCCTATAAGGCATGGATTATTCTTAGTACGTCTGCTGAGTATCTGTATAACTCTGTTAATCTCATCTGTTCTTCCAACAACTGTATCGAGCTTGCCATTTCTTGCCATCTCAGTAAGGTCACGGCTGTACTGTTCAAGCATGCCCGGCTTTTTATTCTTGGCTGATGCAGGCTTAAAATCATCCTTATAGTCTGCCATATCCTTACCCATAGCAGTAAGTATATCTTTGTAGAGCTTCTTCACATTGACTCCCATTGTGTTAAGAAGTCTTGAAGCGACACCCTCTGTCTCCTTCATAAGAGCGATAAGAAGATGCTCTGTTCCTATGCTTTTCTCCTTGAATCTCACAGCCTCTTTTGCCGCTGCATCAAGAATAAGCATAAGTCTTGGAGTATATCCGACCTCATCTTTTATCGCAATCGATGAATCTGGTGCTATAAGCTCATATACAAGATTAATCGTCTTATCTTCTGTCACATCATTGTTAATAAGCACAGCAGATGCAAGCGAGCCTTCTGTCTGTATAAGTCCGATAAGCAGATGCTCAGACCCCACATAGCTGTGTCCTAACATATCTGCTATATCCGATGCATGTCTGAGGCTTTCTGCCGCCTTTAATGTATATCTCTTATTCATTCTAAATCCTCATTTCTGCTAATTTATCTGCTAATAAAGTCCCATTTTCCTGAATATGAAAACAGGTCCAAAATATGAAGCCATTGCAAAAATCAATGCAGCTATAACCGCTATTATGTTAGATGCAGCTAACGTATACACAATTGTATATACTGCCCAGGTCACAATTCCCATAATCACTGAACAAATTCCAGGAACTGCAAACACCTTTACATATTCCATCATGAATCCAATGTATCTCTTAAGTGAGATAAGATTCAGAATAAGAATAAGCAGTGGAAATGTTGCATTGCCTATAACTATAGCATATATACCAAGTCTTGACCACTTTAGAAGTGAAAATACCAAAATAATATGGACAACAAGTGCCACAAATGAATGTTTAACTGGAACACTCATCCTGTTAATTCCCTGAAGCGCAGAGCTTGTAACTGTTGACAGTGTATAGAACACAACAGCAATTGCGCCAATCTTTAACATCATTGCTCCCTGTGCACTGTTATATCTTGAAAACAACAGTTTTATTACAGGCTCGCCAAGAACTGTAAGTCCTACAAATGATGGCACTGCTATGAACATATTGGTTTTTAATGTACTGTTAATCTTAGTACGCACGTCTTTATATTTTTTTTCTGTAAACGATGTAACAACGCTAGGAAGCATTGATGCAGACATAGCTGATGCAATGCCCTGTGGAATGCTTATAAGAAGGCTGTAGCTTGATGAGAAATTACCAAGGTCTGTCTTGATTGTAGCAGCCGTATCACGAACTGCCTGCATATTGCTGTACATCATATCATCTATAACTGCACTGACATTGTATAGAGTCTGTCCAATTATAATAGGTGCCATAGTAAGAAGTATTGTCTTATATATCTCCCCCGAAGGAATGGCCTCGCTGGCACTGTCCTTCTTCATCATCTTGCCAAATACAGGACGATATATAACATATATAACAGTAAGGAATATAAGTCCTACAAGCGCGCCTGCTGCCGTACCAAGAGTTCCTCCTGCAGCTCCATATGCTGATACATGTGGAGAAGCTGCAAAGGCTTTCATAAGAAGATAGCCTGCAAGAATACTTACAACCGCATTGACAATCTGCTCTATAAGCTGCGAAACTGCCGTAGGAATCATTGTTCCCTGACCCTGGAAAAATCCTCTCACAACGCCCATAACTGCAACAAACAGTATAGTTGGTGCAAGGACTCTTAAAGGTATGGCAAGTCCTGTAACAGATTTGTATACATTCTCTATTAATCCAGCACCGAAAAACAGAATCAGTGCCGCTGCTCCACCTGTACACAATGAGATTATGACAGATGACCTGAATATCTGTCCCGCATTGCGGTACTGACGCTTGGCAAATCTTGCCGATATAAGCTTGGAAACAGCCATAGGCAAGCCATATGACGACAGTACAAGCATAATATTGTATATATTAAATGCAACACTATATACACCATTACCCTCACTGCCTATTATGTTCATAAGAGGGATTCTGTAAAACATACCTATTATTCTTACAAGAATTCCGGCTATGGCAAGAATCCCACCATGTATTATAAAATTATTTTTTGTTTCTTTTGACATATTTTTTTAATTCATCCTCATGCAGAAAACACTGTTATTTGATAGCAAAATCCGCAACAACCCATCTGTTATCATAGTATACATATGTATATGTAAGTGATGTATTATATGTCACATTTCCACCATTCCATCTTACATACAAATCATAATACACATCACACGAAAAACAATCCTGCGAATATCTCGTAAAATTATCAATATTTTCATTCTGAAACTCATATGTATATTCTTTTCCATAAAGATAAGCCCAGACTGCCGGTATATCACTCATATACTCTTTTGCATCGCCAATCATATTAGATGTCACAGCAGACAGTTTTCCCTTGTTAATTATATACTTGCCGTAAGCATGGTCAAGTTCTTTGATAGATTTTTCCATATCTGCCATCAAAGAATCATCACCCGGATACTGCGCCAGATATTTTCCTTTATCATTAGTCACATCAAGAGCTTTTCCATTATAGATAACCTCAACAACAGGCTCCATCATAAGTCCACTGATGGTGTACGTTGTCTTTAGAGGTTTGTCGACGTACTCACCTACATTTTTACAAGGTGTAAATTCGATATTATCCTCTGTTATATAAGAACCGCCCACAGCTACTCCGTTAATTGTAACAATACTGTCTTTCGGAACTGTGATGCTTATATCATCCGTTTTCTTATTACTTAAATCGCTGCCAACATATATCTTTCCAAGCTTCCACAATGTAAAGTTAAATTTATTCTCCCCAGCAGGGATTAATGTCACCTTGGCAACCGCCGAATCATCCGCATATATAAGATAAACCGGCGTACTCTCTGAATATTCACCGCTTTTCTTAACATATCTTAAATTCTTTCCTGACATTGCATCTGTAAGATATGATGACAGCCTTTCTGTATTGCTCTCGAATTCATTCGTCTCCACTGACGCTTTTTCAAGCACCGCTGTCACATTGCCATTGTCAAGCTGCTCCATCACTTTATCAATCGTGTTAGCAGGTCTGCTCTCCTCATAGTCACCTATAAATGCATATAAAAGCCACCATGTAAACACTATAAGGACGGCAAGAACAGATATGTAAATAATCATAAATCTTCCAAACCTGCTCTTTTTATTCCTATTTTTTTTCAAATTTTTCATTAAACTCCAATATCACACCATATTTATTTTATCAGAAATGCTGTCGGACATGATCTTGGTCCTGTTGGGGAATATGGTGTATTGATTACTTCCCCATCATAATACATCTGTGTTGATGTTCCACCATCCATAGTTGATGCATTGACAGCACCATATTGAAGCATTATATCCTGCAAATCAGAAAATGATGCTCCAAGGCTGTTAGCCATTCTTCCATCTATGGCAAGCAGAAGAATTGAGCCATCCGCAGTCTGGCCTATGGCAGTTCTTGGATTAATTCCACCGCCTATGCCCGACACATCCTGAGGATTGCCATTGACTACCAGAAATGGACCAATTGAATTACTTATGCTCACACAGTCTCTTATATTATTCTCTTTTGCCATAGCCGCTGTCATATTGCCGACAACAAGCTTATAATCATATGTAATTCCAGTAACATGATAAGTTGTATCCTGATTGCCATTAAGTATCTGTCCATCAACCATGACAAGCCCTACCGGCATTCCTGTCCATGTAGTCTCACCATCAACAAATTCACCGCCATTAATGCCCGCAACAGCATCATAACGTCTGGCAATATTAGTGACAACCATTCCATTGCCTTCCTTAAAACCGCCAATCGTACCTACAAACAATCTTGATGGGTCTTTGATAATCATAAGCTTTCCCTTATAAGTAGAGCCTTTGACATCAATAACCTGTATATCCGGAACATCCTCATTGCTCTGACTGTCTATAACAACTAACGATGCGTCTGATGTCTCATTCGTATCTTTAACCGAATTATCTTCTTTTATCTTAGCTATCTCTTCATCAGAACAGAACCAGTTTGCAAGAAATCCAATCGCTGAAGTCTCCTGAACAGACAGTACAAACTGCGTTCTTGCAGTCTTTGATGGTCCAAGACACAGCACAGCCATGACGCCATATAAAAATACAACTAGAGCAAGAATCGTAACGCCCATTATTATGCCTACTCTTCCTGCCCATACAGCCGAACTACTATGATTTTTATTATTTCTTTCATGTCTGGCAGTCTTCTTAGCACTCTTAACTTTATCGTCTGGTGCCTGCTCTTTCTCATCTTTGGCATCGTCATCATCCATATACATGGATATGTCGATAAGATCTACCTCCTCATTGCTGTCATACATCATATAACGCAATCCCCCCAATACTGACTACTTAAAAACCCATCTTCTCTGAATCTGAAAGCTTATGATAAAAAGACATACATCTATAACCGCCTTGGAAACAACTGTAGCTGCCATTCCAAGTGTAAGAAGCTCTGTAACAGCGTACACAAGTCCATATGACACACAAAGCTGGCATACACACAGTATGTAATATCTTGCCATAGTGCTTCCGACACCACTCTTTGACTTGAATACAGCTTTTCTGTTAAATGTATAGTTAAACAGTGATGAAATCACTCTCGCTATACATGTTGCAAGAAATATTCTTAAAGAATCTGATACCCTTCCAAGAAGAATAGCACCTATAATGCTGAACATCGCCAAATCAATCAGTGATGAAGCAAATGAACTGAAAAGAAACTTAAAGATAACCCCATATATCTTTAATGAATCCTTTATCGGATTAAAATGTGTTGATGCATTCTCCTCTATATATACAGTCTGAATCTTAACCTCATCATATCCTATGTTGTTGCTCTTTAATTCAAGCAGCATATTAGTCTCGTATTCAAATCTCTCACCCTTGATATTAGAAAACAATTCAAGATACTGTCTTGGAATCGCTCTTAAACCTGTCTGGGTGTCCGAAATGTTCAATCCGCATGCAAATTTAAACACAAAGCTTGTCATATTGTTGCCAAATCTGCTCTTAAATGGAACATCTTTGCCAGAGAAATCACGCACGCCAAGGATAACCTTATCCTTCTGCTCTATCATTCTCTCACAGCACGCCTTGATATCTGCCGCTCTGTGCTGGTTATCACCATCAACAGTCACAACACCGTCAATATCAGGACGGTTCTTAAGGCAGTACTCAAATGCCGTTTTTAAGCCTCTTCCCTTACCTCTGTTAACCTCATGAGTAAGTATTGTACACTGTGGATATCCTGACAGTACTTTGAATGGCTCCATATGAGCCTGGTCACTTCCGTCATTGACAAGAATTATATCATCAAATCCATACTCTACCAGCGAGTCAACAACACACTTTAATTTCTCATCTGGATTAAGAGATGGTATTATTACTGAAATCTTCATTACTTTCCCCATTTCTGCACATAATCAGTGCAAATATATACGAGTTAGTCCACCCTAAACTCCTTGCACCATAATATAATACTATCGCTCATTTTGCAAATATTTTTGAACCAACAGTGTAACACAGCCAAGCCTACACACATACAATTGTATTGTAAATGATTTTTGGAGGACTAAAAAATGAGCGATTTAGCAGCAACAAACTGCGGCGGATGCGGTAACGACTGTGGAGGAATGTCATCTTGCATGTGGATTATCATCCTCTGCCTCCTCTGTAACAACAACTGCGGATGCAACGGCACTTCATTATTTAACAACAACGGCTGTGGCAACGACAACTGCATCTGGATTATTCTCCTTCTCTTATTCTGCGGCGGCAACTGCCTCGGATTAAACAATGGATGCGGATGCAATAACGGCTGTGGCTGCGGATGCTGATCCATGCCCCACATTAAGCATCTTAATCTTAGGGCTGCTGTCTTAATGATATGTACCCAGAATCCTGGACACATATTTATGAACTAGGCTGAACACGTGGA
>OIZI01001313.1_pt1 | contig 10842 bp, 9 predicted proteins | sample 1588441 | NCBI WGS metagenome assembly OIZI01 (sample SAMN03283284) | human gut metagenome | biome: human-associated habitat; material: feces | host: Homo sapiens | place: Peru | collected 2012
CGACATTATCTTTTTGCAAAAACGTGACCGCCCCATTGACCATGAGCCGGACTGGGTGCAGTTGGGCAAAACAGAAGATGGCTTTGCCATCAACCAGTATTTCGTAGACCACCCGGAGATGGTGCTGGGACAGCTGACACTGGAAAGCACCCAGTACGGTCACGACCTGACCGTTGCACCCATTGAGGGTGCAGTGCTGGCAGACCAGCTTGCAGAAGCGGTACAGCATATTGAGGGCAATTACACTGCGGTGGAGATTGCTGCCCCGGACGTCGCAGATGCGGAAGCACAGCGCAAAACGCTGCCCGCAGACCCGACTGTGAAGAATTTTAGCTATACGGTTGTTGATGGCGAGATCTACTACCGAGAGAACTCTATCATGACGCAGATTGAACTGTCCGACAACGCCAAAGGCCGTGTAGCTGGTATGGTGGAGTTGCGGCAGATCGTCAACGAACTGATTCAGCAGCAGTTGAATGACTTCCCGGACGAGGACATTAAGGCATCGCAGGCCAAGTTGAATGCCGCCTATGATGCCTTTACCGCAAAATACGGGCTGATCAACGACAAGAAAAATGCCCGCCTGTTCGATGATGACAGTTCCTACTATCTGCTCTGCTCACTGGAGAATCTGGACGAGAATAAAAATCTCAAGTCCAAGGCAGATATGTTCACCAAGCGGACGATTCGGCCAGAGCGTGTTGTCACCAGCGTGGATACCCCCAGTGAAGCACTGGCAGTGTCCATCGGGGAGCATGGCAAAGTAGACCTGCCTTATATGGCAGAACTGCTGGGCACTCCCGGTAACTATGAGCGCATCACCACCGAATTGTCCGGCGTGATTTTCAAAGACCCTGCTGCGGATGCTGACGACCCGGAAGCAGGCTGGCAGACTGCGGACGAATACCTTTCGGGTAATGTACGCGATAAGCTGCGGATGGCACAGCTTGCTGCGGAAAGTCACCCGGAGTTCAAGGTTAATGTGGACGCACTGACCAAGGCACAGCCCAAAGATCTGGAGGCATCTGAAATTGATGTGCGTTTGGGTGCCACTTGGCTTGCCCCCTCCATCGTGCAGCAGTTTATGATGGAAACTTTTCAGCCGCCCTATCGTATCCGCTACAACAATGCCATCACCGTTCGCTACTCCCCTTACACTTCCGAATGGCGGATCAGCAATAAATCTGCTACTGGCTTTGGTGACATTATGGCCACCGAAACCTACGGTACCCGCCGAGCCAACGCTTACAAGATTTTGGAGGATACCTTGAATTTGCGTGACAGCCGCGTTTATGATACCATCGAGGAGGATGGGAAAGAAAAGCGTGTGCTGAATCAAAACGAAACCACCCTCGCCCAGCAGAAACAGCAGGCCATCAAGGATGCTTTCGCTGGCTGGGTCTGGAAAGACCCTCAGCGGCGTGCCTTATTGGTGAAGAAGTACAACGAGCTTTTTAACAGCACCCGCCCCCGTGAATACGATGGTTCCCACATTCATTTTGTGGGCATGAACCCGGAGATCAATTTGCGAGAGCATCAGCGCAATGCGGTTGCCCATGTGCTGTATGGGTACAACACCCTTTTGGCGCACGAAGTCGGTGCCGGCAAGAGTTTTGAGATGGCGGCTTCCGCTATGGAACTGAAACGTCTGGGCTTGTGCCAGAAAAGTCTTTTTGTCGTGCCAAACCATTTGACGGAACAATGGGCCAGCGAGTTTTTACGCCTGTACCCCAATGCAAAGCTGCTGGTTACCAGCAAGAAAGATTTTGAACCCGGTAATCGCAAAAAATTCTGTGCGAGAATTGCGACCGGCGACTACGATGCAGTTATCATCGGACACAGCCAGTTTGAAAAGATACCCTTGTCCGCAGAACGACAGGAGCGTCTGATTCAGGAACAGATGGATGAAATCGAGGAGGCCATCGAAGAAGCGAAAGCGCAGGTTGGCGAGCATTTCACGGTAAAGCAGCTGGAAAAGCTGCGCAAGTCTTTGAAACAGAAATTGGAAAAGCTGCAAGGCACAGACCGTAAAGATGATGTGGTTACGTTTGAACAATTGGGCGTAGACAGGTTGTTTGTGGATGAGAGCCAAGCGTTTAAGAACCTCTACTTGTACACGAAAATGCGTAATGTCGCAGGTTTGAGTACGAGCGAGGCGCAAAAATCCAGCGATATGTTCGGCAAGTGCCGCTATCTGGATGAAATCACCGGAGGCCGTGGCGTGATTTTTGCAACGGGTACGCCTCTGAGCAACAGCATGACCGAGATGTATACCCTGATGCGCTATCTCCAGTACAACACCTTGCAGCAGAAAGGGTTGACACATTTTGATGCGTGGGCATCCACCTTTGGTGAGACGACCACTGCCATTGAACTTGCGCCCGAAGGATATACTTAAACAGGACAATAAATTTGATTGTCCTAAATCAAAAGATTACATACGGAAGGAGGTAGAACGAATGTTAAAAACATCAAGGATTACAGCACTTTATGAACGCTTATCGAGAGATGACGACCTTGCCGGGGAATCGAATTCCATTACCAACCAGAAGAAATATCTGGAAGATTATGCCCAGCGGAATGGTTTCGAGAACATCCGTCATTTTACAGATGATGGCTTTTCAGGTGTGAATTTCAACCGTCCCGGTTTTCAATCTCTGATAAAAGAAGTTGAAGCGGGAAATGTTGAAACACTTATCGTTAAGGATATGAGCCGATTGGGGCGAAATTATCTTCAAGTCGGCTTTTATACGGAAGTTCTGTTCCCGCAGAAAAACGTCCGTTTTCTTGCCATTAACAACAGCATCGACAGCAATAATGCTTCAGATAACGATTTTGCTCCGTTCCTGAATATTATGAACGAATGGTATGCCAAAGACACGAGCAATAAAATCAAGGCTGTGTTCGATGCCCGGATGAAAGATGGAAAACGTTGCAGCGGCTCTATTCCGTATGGATATAACCGTTTGCCGAACGACAAGCAGACACTTGTTGTTGATCCGGTGGCATCCGAAGTCGTAAAGCGCATTTTTCTTCTTGCGAACGAAGGAAAAAGCCCACGGACAATCGCAGAACTGTTGACAGAGGAAAAAGTCCTGATTCCTGCTGCATACGCAAAGAAATATCACCCGGAGCAGTACAATGGGACAAAGTTCTCCAATCCGTACCTGTGGGGCACCTCCTCCGTAAGAACAATTTTAGGTCGGCAGGAATATCTGGGACACACTGTTTTACGAAAATCTGTAAGCACAAATTTCAAACTTCACAAGAGAAAAGAAACAGATGAAGATGAACAGTACGTTTTCCAGAACACGCATGAACCGATTATATCGCAAGAACTTTGGGATAGTGTTCAGAAACGCAGATGCCGAGTGAATCGTGCTTCTGCTTGGGGAACGCACACCAACCGTTTAAGCGGGTATCTGTATTGTGCCGACTGCGGCAGAAGATTGACCTTGCAAACACACTACAGTAAAAAGGATGGGTCTACTCAATATTCTTATCGTTGTGGTGGATATGCAAGTCGGGTGAATGGCTGTACTGCCCATTCAATCAGTGCCGATAATGTTGAAGCCCTGATATTGGCATCGGTCAAACGCTTTTCGAGATTTGTTCTAAAAGATGAAGAAACCTTCGCTTTGGAACTGCAATCGCTTTGGAAAGAGAAACGTGAAGAAAAGCCGAAGCAGAACCAATCGGAATTGAAACGTTGTCAAAAACGCTATGATGAGCTTTCTGCCCTTATTCGTAGCCTGTACGAAAATCTTATGTCTGGACTATTGCCCGAACGACAGTACAAGCAGCTGATGGCACAGTATGATAGCGAGCAGGCAGAATTGGAATCGAAGATGGAAACGATGAAATCCGAAATTGCCGAAGATAGGTCAAGTTCTGTTGATATTCAACATTTCATTTCGCTGATTCGTAAGTGCAAAAATCCAACAGAAATCTCCGATTCAATGTTTAACGAACTTGTCGATAAAATCGTTGTTTATGAAGCCGAGGGTGCAGGCAATGCCCGCACACAAAAGGTTGACATTTATTTCAACTATGTCGGCCAAGTCGATATTGCTTATACCGAGGAAGAACTTGCCGAACTGAAAGCGCAGAAGGAGCAGGAAGAACGGCAGCGCATGGAAAAGCAGCGCAAACGTGAAAAAGCCTATCGAGAAAAGCGAAAAGCAAAGATAATCGCTAAAAACGGTGGCGAGATCATTAAAACCAAAACGTGTCCGCACTGCGGGAAGGTGTTTACACCTACGAGCAACCGACAGCTTTTCTGCTCAAGGGAATGCTGGAATCAGGCAAGACAGGAGCAAAAGAAAGCGGATAGAGAAGCCGAGAGAGGAACTCACTACTACCGGCAGCGCACCTGTGCCGTATGCGGTCACTCCTACTGGCCTACACACAGCCAGCAGGAATTTTGTTCCGATGAGTGCAGAAGAATTAACCACAACAGGAAAACCTTGGAATTCTATCACAAGAAAAAAGGAAATCCAAAACCTGACCCAGAAACAGTCCCAACGCTGAAACCAAAGGAGGATAATGCAGCATGACTACCATGAAAAATTCCATCCATGACAACGCTAACGGTCTGGACTACACCCTTGTCAATGACCACTATCTGCCGAACCTGACCGCAGCAGCCCCGACAGAGCAGCACCCCACCGGGCGGTGGGGCCGCTTACATAAGAAATATCTGAAGGAACACCATCCCGTCCGGTACAATCAGCTTGTCTTGTCCGGCGAACTGGGCAGCTATCTTGCCACTTTGGACGAGCAGGCAAACGAACAGCTTGCCCTTATCATCCGGCAGATGCAAGAAGCCGAGGGCGTGACCGAAGCCCTGAAAGCCTCCAATCAACTGGAATGGGTGCGCCGGATGAACAGCATCCGCAACTGTGCCGAAGAAATCGTTATACCGGAAATAATTTTTGATTGTCCCAAAAATCAAGCGTTCGCTTGAATTTCATGCAAAATTGTGATATTATATACAAGTATGTCTTTTTGCCGGAGATAAATCTTTGTTGGAGGACAGCTATGGCTGTTAAGTATAAAAAACTTTGGCTGCTACTGAAAGAACGCAACTTAAAGAAAAAGGATCTTCAGAAGATTGCCAATATAAGTTCAACTTCAGTTACCAAATTAGCAAAAGATGAAACAGTACGAACAGATACACTAGATAAAATTTGTCTTGCACTCCAATGTGATATATCCGACATTATGGAAATTGTTGAAGAAGGAGGGAATAAGCAATGAACTGGTATAACATTCAAAATATGGACTGTATCAGTGCTATGCGTAAAGTCAAGTCTCATTCTGTTGATTTGATTTTAACCGATCCTCCCTATAATCTTGGCCTGTTCATGAAAAATCGGGAAACAAACCTTAAACAAATGAGAAGCAATTTCTTTGGAAGTGCTGGATGGGACAATCTCGAATTTGATGAATGGACGAAGTCTATGGACGCTTTCTTTGCGGAGGCTGCTAGGACGGCAAAAGTTGGTGGCTCTCTAATTATGTTTATGTCCCTCATTAAAATCGAGACGATAATCAAACTTGCAGAAAAGCACGACTTTTACTACAAAACAACAGGCATTTGGCATAAGCTAAACCCGATGCCAAGAAATATGAATTTGCACTTTATCAACTCTACGGAGGCATGGTTGTATTTCGTCTATAAAAAGCGTACTGGAACCTTTAACAATGACGGAAAAGCAATTCACGATTTCTTTGAAACGTCAGTTACGCCTGCTGGAGAAAGAAAATTCGGAAAGCACCCAACGCAAAAGCCACTAGCGTTAATGTCGCAATTCGTTAGACTTCTTTCAAATGAAAATGATGTCGTCATGGATCCCTTTATGGGAAGTGGCAGTTCAGGAGAAGCAGCACTTATCCTAAAACGAAATTTTATAGGTTCAGAAATTAACGCTGAATATTTTCAGATAAGTTACGAACGACTTTCATTGCATGGAGAGCAAAAAAATGAGTTATAAAATTATTGATTTGTTCGCCGGTGTTGGTGGCCTTTCCCTCGGCTTTGAAATGGAAGGGTTTAATGTCGTTGTGGCGAATGAATACGATTCATCGATTGCAAATGCCTATATAAAAAATCGTCTCAACCCCAATATGATAGTGGAAGACATTACGAAGCTGCCCATTATGGATACCTTTGGGAAATATGCCGGAAAAATTGATGTTGTTATTGGTGGGCCGCCTTGTCAAGGCTTTTCACAGAAAGGGCAGCGAAAAACCATCAATGATCCACGGAATTTTTTATTCAAGTACTACGTCGATGTTGTGAGAACTGTTCGTCCGAAGTATTTTGTTATGGAGAATGTTCCCAATTTGCTAACAACTGAGCACGGCTATTTCAAGAAAGAAGTATTTGAACTTTTTGAATCTCTTGGATATGGTGTTGATGCAAGAGTACTGTGTGCAGCTGACTATGGTGTTCCTCAAAATCGAAATAGAGCATTCGTTATCGGAAAATTGCATAGTAAATCTATCGGATTTCCGAAACCGATAGAAAAGCGTGTTACAATTTGGGATTCCATAAGCGATTTGAATTTTCTTAATTCTGGCGAAGGAGAAGAAATTCAGCGATACCGTATTGATCCACAGAGCGATTATCAGAAAGTATTGCGCAGAAATTCGCAACTACTATATAATCATGTGGCAACTAATCATTCTAAAACTGCCTTAGAGAGATTGGAACTTATTCCGCCAAAGGGTGGAAAAGAATATCTCCCCAAGGAGCATCTTACAAAATCCATATATAGTGGTACATGGACAAGAATGGATGCGGATGATATTTCCGTCACAATAACCACTCGATTTGATACGCCTTCTTCGGGACGCTTTACACACCCGTTCTTGAACCGTGCAATCACCGTTCGTGAGGCTGCACGAATTCAGTCTTTTCCAGACACGTTTGTCTTTTATGGAAGCAAAACTTCTCAGATGAAACAAGTAGGAAATGCTGTTCCCCCATTGCTTGCTAAGGCTATTGCAGAGTTTATTAAGCACGATATGGAATAAACAAAACCGGTCGCAATTTACTTTGCGACCGGTTTTGCTTATTCCACCAAAGATATTAAATGCGAACGGAATCGTGGCCAATTCAGTGATATCGAAAGATCGACTAGTCGAATTCGGAGATTCTGCCTTGTATTATTGGCGAGTTCAAACGAATAATCTCCTATATAGGCAGCGGAATCCGAATCATACGGATACAATAAATACACTGCACGACATCCATCGAATGATGTCCCATACGCATTCATTTGGTAGATGTCCGATTCTTTTGCAAATCCATGAATCCGTTTCCATTTTGTATCCAATATTGTAAGGCCATCATCTCTTTTTAAGACTATATCCGGACGCAAGAGTATATACCTTCTGCCAGACGAACTTTTGACCAGATATTTCTTTGCGTATTGGTAATTCACCTGACTTCCATATATTTTGTGGTAACAACAATAGACGTATCTCTCATAGAGTTTGCTCATATCGAACAGCATGAATTGAGCCTTTTGTTTGCCAGCACTGAAGCCAACAGATAGATTTTCAAGATAAAGTCTTGCGAAGCATACCGGAGATTGTATTCTTGAATTGATAGAATTAAATGCGATATGAGTTTTTAGTGCTATATCCCTTGAAACATTTTGAATGTCCGAAAATTCGAGTGTCAGCTTTTTGATTCGATAGCGAAGTTGAGAACTTCCAGTATCATTAAACATTTGGGTGAGAGCGCATAGAAGTAGCTGGTTTATTTTATTGTCTTTCAGATACTTAGAGTAAGTACACTTGAACTTTGTTGGAAATTCCTCTGGACTGTTAAATTGTTGCCTAAAATCGATTTTTCCACGAAGAACCGACTGTGTTTTTGTTATTTTAACGTAGTCCAAAATCAATGATGATTTGACATACTGCTCTAACAGAACAATATAGTTGTAAATCATCAAATCGCGGAATCCAAAAGATTCTATCGATACAGATGATTCTCTCGGCGATGACAAAGTGATGTGATCGACAGTGCAAAGCATATTTATTAAGGTTTTTCGATTTTGCAGTGAACTCTCACAAAATGAGATTTTGGGTAAAATCTCAATAGAAAGCCCCTGAAGATCAACAACCCCAACCCACTGCTGTGCTGCAACATAATTATCACGTCTGACGAATGCCGGAACATCGCCTACAAAGATGTTTTGCAGCTGTGCTGCGTCCATAGCAGTTATATAATGTAGCTGTTCATTTCTATGCTGCTTTATTAAAAGTTTTTCGTATTCAAAGACCGTGATTCTCATAAACGTTGATCCTGATAAATCTGCACCAAAGATTCTAAGGTCAAATCGGGATTTACAAAGAAGTGCTTAACTGGTTCAATGTCGTACTCTCCTGTGTAAGAGAAAAGATTTTCCGGAGAGATTTCCTCGTGGCAGTAGATAGCGTGTTCCTTAAGATCGCCATCTGCATTTAGTGAGTTAAAAATAAGCTGAACTTTCTGAAGATCATCGAAGAAGTATTCTTCAAGTAGTGGGACGACTTTGAATGCGATTACGTCAAGAATGTCCCGATATGTACGCACCTTCATAAAGTACGCATGACCCAACATATGATTTGCATCAAGTAGTAATTCAATTCGGCTATTGATGGTATCAAATAAGCGTACCAAATCCACACCGTCAATATTGTGGGCATCAAGGCGATGTTGTAAGAGCACATCGGTCAAAATTTGCGAATTTGATGGAAAGGCCTTAAATTGAAACCTTCTTCTCAACGCAATATCAATCGCAGCAATAGACTTGTCGGCTGAATTCATTGTGCCATATATGTTTAGATTGTTCGGTACAGAGAAAACGTCTTTTGAGTACGGCAAAGTTGTTTCCAACTCGTTTGCTTCGCCTTTTCGTTTATCAGGCTCAATCAAACTAATAAGTTCACCAAATATTTCAGCGATATTGCCGCGGTTGATTTCATCAATGAAAATCGCGTAGGAATTTTCAGGATGTTCGGAGGCATTTTTGCAAATTCTCTTAAAAACTCCATCTTTTGGAGAATAGTCAAGAGTATTTGTTTCTGCATCGTATGTGGGACGAATGCCTTCGACGAAGTCCTCATACGAGAACGACTGATGGAAAGTCACAAACTCAAAACGTTTGTTAAGGGCAGAATCCGACATATAATTTTTTACAAAATCATGCTCGTATGAAAACAATGCCGCCTTATCAACAAACCACTTTCCATTTCTTCGAGAAAAGATTTGTGGCGATTGACGCTGAATTATACCACCTTGCTCTGTAGAATGTCTTTCTAATGTGTCAGATGGCATAAAATCCGTCAATCTAAGATTCAGAGTTTCAACTTTTCTGGAAATTTCGGCAGAATCCATTAAATGACCATTCTGAAGCAATATTAAAGCAAGCAAAAGCCACTTTTCTGAATTGTGGATATAAGTTTGACGGATAGTGTCATCTTCAATATTGTAGTCAATATAGTCGCTCATCATTTTCTGCATGAAGAATGTTTTTCCGGTACCCGGAGGGCCATAGAAAATAATGTTTTCAGCCATAGTATAATTCCTCGTCACTCTATCGTTTTTAATCCGTCTAACACAGAAGATTCATCCCTAGTCAGACATCCACCGAATGTTGTTGTGTACGACGATTTCATTACATCATATTTCTTTTCAGAAACCATGCCATAACATTTCAAAAATTTATCCCAATTCTTTATGCGAAGCTGTGGCTTGCGAGGTTCACCGCCCTCCACACGATCCCTTGCGAGATTATAGTTGACCGAAAATCCTTCAGAAACCAACAAATCATGTAAAAGCATACCGGTTGTGTTGTTAGGGCAGTCCAGAACAAGATAGCGTATCTTATTGTTTTGACGATTTAAGTCAACAGAGCCACGGCCATCAAATGCGCCAACAATAAAGCAACGCCTTACTTCAGGCGATGATTGTATAAGTGCCTGTTTGATTTCGGGTATTATTGGCTCAAGGCTATCACAATTTCGACTACCAAAAAACGCTCCAAATCCCTGCATTCGGAAGAACTTGCCCGAATCAAGGCCTGCACTTTTGATGGTATCTCTCATATATACATAGCCGTGAAGATTTCTGTTGATGTTTTGAACATGATTGTAGTGCATTTCAATCTGAGTTACAGTTGCATAGCCGGGATTTGACCGAAACGGTGCAATCCAAAAAGTCTGACCGTTGTTTATCTTGTGTTCATTAGCTGCCAAAATCCCACCTAAAAAGTAAGCGACCTCATTGGTTAGGTAGTCACTACCAAAGTCAATTCCAACGTTCAAAGGAATGTAGTCTACAGGCATACTGCCACCTCCCACAAAATGACTGTTTTAATTATATACACTATGATGTTTTTTGTCAAAAGAAACAATGCGCATGAACAGAAAAAAGGAGATGAAGAAAATGACCATGACCAAACTTGGAACCATAATTTATGAAGATGGAACGGATTCTTATAGCGTATTTACGTTCAATTCCGAAATACAGAATCAGCTTGATAACATCTCGTGCCATAGTCCTGAACTTTGTTGCAAACTACCAACGGATGATTCATCTGGAAAAATGTATCGCGTTAAAAACTTGAAACTACTCTTTTCCGTTTGCTAAAGAACTTGAAGTAAAAGGAGCGTGATGCCATGACACAACCCAAAACTGACCTAGCCTACCTCCGCAGCGAAAAAGCCAAAGCGGAGCAGAAGCTGCGCTCTTGTCAGCACCGGGAAAAGATCCTTGAACGCAGGATGTTGGAGCTGAACCGGAGAGAGCGTGTGCATCGTCTTTGCACCCGTGCCGGAATGCTG
>OIZI01001314.1_pt1 | contig 10841 bp, 9 predicted proteins | sample 1588441 | NCBI WGS metagenome assembly OIZI01 (sample SAMN03283284) | human gut metagenome | biome: human-associated habitat; material: feces | host: Homo sapiens | place: Peru | collected 2012
TTCCCCAGTTCAAATCTGGGTGGCACCTCCAGAGTGAAAGCTCCGAAATCCTTGTATATCAAGGCTTTCGGGGTTTTTCTTTTGCCGGAACGAAATTTTGCAGCAGTCAAGCAAAATTCTAAATTAGCACCAAAACTGCCGAATTTTTGCCGAATTTTAGGCTGTTTTGCGAACTTTGCCGAACTTTTTTTGCACACAACTTCAAACGTCAAACGGTGTATTCATTATATACCATTTTTATGCATTCGTCAAGTTTCTTTTTATTTCAGTCTTTTTTTACAGAAAAGGCGATAAGAAAGCTCATCGTGTGAGCTGCGTGAGTGTTAATCTTATGACGATCACAGTCGATTAGAAAAACACATAAAATATACTAAATGTTCAATGAAGTCTTGCGTAATAATTTTACTTTCGCCAATTACTTGACTATTCAAAACAAATGGGCTATAATAATTACGTAGGGGAGTTCATCTGCCTGCAAAAAAACAAAAAGTTGGTGTACCCTACCGCTAAGTGGGAGCTAAAAAAGTCGGTGTACCCTACCGTTAAGTGGGAGCTAAAAAAGTGGGGTCAGGGTTTGATATCTTGACCCTATTTTTATGAGGATTATGTGATGAGATTATCTTTTGTATTAGTTGATTCGGCTTACTGCGATTTCTTAAGAAAGACTGATCCGTGTGTACCTTACACTATGGATAAAAAGTCGAATCGTCCATTTGTCGGAATTCTGTTACAAGTTGGGGCGATGTCGTACTATGCGCCTCTCAGTTCTCCCAAACCCAAACATCTTGCAATGAAGAATCAAATTGACTTGTTGAAAATCAACGGCGGTCAATATGGTGTGATAAACTTTAACAACATGATACCGGTACATAGCAACCTGATTTCAACAATTGACCTATCAACTTCGTCAGCCGATTCGCCTTCTGAGTTACAGTATAAAGCTCTTTTGTCTAATCAGCTAACGTGGTGTAACGAAAACAGGAAGACAATTATATCGAAAGCTCAGAAGCTGTATGATATGATTTCAAATAATAAAGGTTGGGATAGCTTAACCAAGCGCTGCTGTGATTTTTCAAAAGACGAGGTTCTATTGAAACAATATTGTGATTTGAAAGGTTGGGCGTTTTGACACTTTAATTAAAGAGCAATAAATAGAGAGAGCTGGAATACACCGGCTCTTTTTGCTTGTTCAGAAACAGATAGCTCGCCAATAATCTTACATACTTTTGCGATGGAAAGGGGAGCAGACAAATGGAAAATGTTCGTAATATAGCCAACTGGCTTTTGAGTCAAAGTTCCATGACGCACAAAAAATTGCAGAAATTGTGCTATTATGCTCAGGCATGGTATTGCGCTTTGTACGATGGAACTCCTTTATTTGCAGATGAGATCCAAGCATGGGTTCATGGTCCTGTTGTCAATTCTTTGTATCATGATTTCGCTGACTATCGCTGGAACGAGATTCCAAAGACAAATTTTGATGAATCAACATTACCCGATGATGTTATAGAAGTTTTGGAAGCGGTGTATAACACTTACGGTGAATTTACTGGCGATCAGCTTGAAAGTCTTACACGTTCAGAAGAACCGTGGATAAAGACACGAGAAGACTTGAACCCTTGGGAAACATGCAATAAACCGATTAGTCGTGAAGTTATGAGGAGCTATTATGCAAAACAGTACGCACGGTCGCAAATCGACTAAGAACACGAGACATTAAATTTGCTTTAGGAACAGAAAAAGCCGAAGCAGAAATACTGCTTCGGCCCTATCAGACCGTCCGCAAGTGTGCTTATTAAAAGCCTGCGGAAGAAGTCGATATTATAATATGAAGTTTTAAATAGAATATTACAGAAAGAACGAGCGGCGCTTTTGTCTGGGAAGTTCAGACCGCGAACCTCTAAAATGTTAATCTGCTCATCGATTGTTTTGAATTCCTTACCCGCCATATTAAATAACCCCTTAAAAACAGAACGCCCCCAAGTGTGCATGTAGTGCTAAAAAATAGCTCAAACAGAGGCATGGGGGAGATGTTACAATTATTATAGCATAAAAAACATATTTGTCAAGTCATTTTAAGCGTTGTTAAAAATGTTTATAAATCCTAAGCTTGTCTTATTCTAAATCAGTATATATAAAAAGAGGGTCGGACGCATCCAACCCACTTAGGTATGCTCCGTAGAGACATACCGCAATTCAATATATATTATAGCATATTCTCAGAATTATGCAAGCGATTATTGAAAATTTGTATTATTATTTTCGGAGGATAATCATTATGAAGGAAAATGTCAGAAGCAACAATTGGCTAATTGCCGGTATCCCTCAAGAACAACTCATTTCCGAAAGAATCCTTGCGGTTATTGGTGCAAAAATCAATCTAAAAAGATTGGAAATGGAAATGGATCAGAAAGCCTTCGCCAAATATATGAGAGTGACGCAAAGGACTGTTTCACGTTGGGAGAGTGGGAATTACAACTTCACTATATCAAATTTAGCTTCGATCTGCCAGAAGTTGAATCTGGATCTTGATGTTATCGTTGAACACAAACTGTAAGTGTCAAATCGTCACTATGCCAAATTAAACCGCATATTTTTGTGCATAATGGAAAAATTGATTATGGAGTGTTGCAATTTGAAGCAAACGGTGATATAATGCTATAAAAGCGAATGCGTTTCGTTGTGTAGAAACTTTTAGCCGACACAAAATCTTACATACTTTCTTTGAACGGATAAAATCCGAGTTTTTAAGGAGGAATGCGCTATGTTTGTGATTGAGGTCGGATAACCATGTTTATGCTGAGACAGGAGTCTCATAAAATAATTCATTTTGATAAAGGAGTTTGTTCAATGAAAAAGTTAATTTCTGTTTTCTTTGCCATCCTTATGGTGATGGCAGTAATGGTTCCTGCGTTCGCTGCGTATGGCGACTATTCGAATAAGTCATATAAGTGTTGTCTCAATCCTGTTGAAGGGAAAAAGTTCGGCTGTCTTAAGGTTAATGATGCCGATGCGAAGATTTGCCGCAGTTGTGGTGGCTCTCTTGATAAGAAATTTGAGGGAGAATACGTAACAGAAGGCATGGCTGGATATTATTGGGAAACGCTCAATGGCGATCATGATATTCCTAAAGATGCTGGAGGCGCATATGTTAGATGCCCAGAATGCGATTGGGTTAATGGCTATGATCCGGGCGAAAAGGATGGCGAATGCCAATACTGTGATGCGATCATTCCAAATTGGATAAATAATGCGTTTGAGATTGAATATGGTCTCGTTTGTCCCGGATGCAATAAGTACATTGCTCGTAACGATGCCGATGAGTTTGAAAGATGCGGTAATTGCGGAACTCTCGTTAACGAGATAGAACCCACTCGCTATTCAGGCGATCCGCTTGATCCCGACGCCAACTGGGATGAGCGTCCGGTAGATGGCAACAAAGAGCCTACTTTCTTTGAGAAGCTCGCTAATGCTTTTGCAAATTTCTTTGCCAAGATTGCTGAGTTCTTTAAGAAGATCATTGATGCTATAGGCTCAATATTTAAGTGATATTCTCTTGGATCCTTTCATTTTATAGCGCGAGAGACAGGGGCAGGCGTATGCTTGCCTCTGTTTCTTTTAATGGGTAGTGAAAAAACTGCGCATTGATTTATTGATATCAGGCAAATTTAATTACAAATTAGCTCGAGAAATAATTTTTTTGAATTTTTGTCCAATTCTTGTCGATTGAAGTGTTATATCTTAATAGAAGAGGTTCAATAATAGCAATCTACAAAACGATAAAAAGGAGAGATATTCGTGATTTTTAGCAAATGAACACCATGTTGCTAAAAAAGATAACGAGAATGAAGGATATGAAATTTATTAATTATTTTGAGAAACTGGCGGCATTTCTTTCCGCAATAATATCTATCTGTTGTTTTATAACAGGAAATACTAATTTGGGTGACTTCTTTAAGGGAAAGGTCGGAGCTATTGCTTTAGCAGTTTCTTCTTGGGCTCCTAAACTGTGGATAGTGATTTTGGCCGTGATCATTTTAGTGCATTTATGCACTCGAATTAAGTCTTCGTCTCAACATCTTCCGGAGGGATATATACATAATTGCGTTCATGAATTAAGAAACACACATTTTATTTCAATGGCAAAGAATGAGCAGCTGGATAAAAAAACTGATTATTCACATTTAAAAACGGGCATCGAGAAAATGCTTTTGAATTTATCTGAGTTCCTTACCCATAAATATAATAAAAGATTTAATTTAGAAGTTGAGTTCATGTGTGTAAGTTCATCTCAAGCAACAAGTTCTACAAAAGAAATGTCAACGATAAATTTTGGCAGATATGGGCGCGATTCGCATGAAAGAGAAATGGCACATCCAAATAGAGATCAGCCTGTTGTAATAAAAGTTACAGAAGATACAGCGCTTGAAAGAATTATGGAATATGGCGAACCTTATTTTAATTGTGGAAATTTACCGCTATATTGCTTATATCTACGCATATTCAAATGCGAACATTTTAAGCCAGCTTTTAAGACATTTTACAAAAAGTACTTAAGCAGAATAGTTATCCCAATTCGTGTTAAGTCGTCAGGATGCCCACAATGGATGATTGGGCGCAAAGGCGATTATCAAGTGTTAGGGTTCGTCTCAATCGACTATAAGTATTTTTTGTCGCGAAAAGATTTAGAAGAAATCACTGAGTACGCCAATATGTTGGCTGATGAACTTTGTATTTTAGCTGGGGATACGATGATTAGCGATTTACAAATCAAGAAAAATAATTCACCAAATGACGCTTTGAAGATCCAAAACAATAATGTTTCAAATGATGTGCCGAATAGCTATGAAGCATCTAAGGAGTGTATCTGCACTTGATATTTAAAAGTATTGACATATATGCATAATAAGTATATAATGTTAATAGAAGATAGTGTAGGAAGGAGTGATCGTTATGAATGGTCTGGTTTGCATTTTGATTGGATTGTTTGGGTATTTCTGTCCAAATAAGAAGTTGAGAACCAAATGCTCTAAAATTATTGAAAGTCGTTTGGCTCCGTGTACAGAAAAGGATAAATGCAAGAGCATTGCAGTTCAACCATTTTCCAATCGCGAAGCGTTTTGGAAGGCGGTCAATGAAACTTCTTAACAAAATGCGGAAAGAGAGTCGGAATATTCCGGCTCTCTTTTTTTTATTCCCGTCTTACATACTTTACGAAAGAATTATTTTCGTAAAGGAGATAGGAACAATGAAAAAGAAAAGAATCATCCTTGCAGTAGTAAGCTGCTTGGTGGTGCTGTCCGTAACTATCGGCTCGTTTATGCTATTTAGGACTCCTAAGGCTAAGGCTGCCGAAAGCGACTATATTCAGGCCAGCGAAACGAAGGGGCTGAAGTATTCGAAGGACATAACCGACAATGGAGATGGAACATATCTGCTTAACCTCGATACTTATACCACAGAAACAGTTAAGTACATCAGAGAGACTTTATATAACCCTGTGGATATTATCTTTGTTGTTGATATGAGTCTTTCGATGAATGAAAAGATGGACGGCAGCAATGGAAAACAGACAAGATTGTATTATTCCAAAATGGCTATGAATAGTTTCCTTACTGAAATCTGCGATCAAGCAAAAGTACATCCCGAAGCGCTCGATACCAGACTGTCAATGATAAGATTTGGTGCAGACGCAGAAAAGGTGTTCGCCGATCACAAAAAAGTAATTAACTCGAATGGTCAAGTGAATAATAACATTACCGCCGCAATAGATGATCTTGGCGTTCCTGCAGGCGGAACCAAGACGGATTCTGCACTGGAGTTAGCAAAGACAACATTGGACGGAATTATCAGAGAGTACCCCGATGAAAGCAGGAGAAGAATAGTGGTTCTGTTTACTGATGGTAACCCCACGCTTCCTCTCGGAACTATTTTTAATGAGGGTGTTGCGAATGATGCTCTTTCTGCGGCTAAAAACATTAAGAACACAAACAACACTTTATTGTATTGTGTGGCGTTAAGTGAAGTGAAAATTATAGCTGGTAAACCTCCTGCTTATGACGGAAATGGTCAAAACACAAACAACAATCTTAACAGGTTTCTTCAGTATGCATCTTCATATTACAAAAATGCTGAGGAGATGTCAGGCTCGTATCCTATTACAGCGGAAAGAATTGGCGGTTCACCTTCCAAGCCTATTTATCAACAGTACTGTTTCTCAGGCGGCAACCCCACCGCATTAACGAATTCTTTTAAGCAGCTGGCACAGGAGATTATCATTAAACAGATAATATCCGAAAAGATGGATGAGTCAACCGTGCTGAAGGATTATATCACTCCGTATTTTGAACTTGACACTTCAAAAGAGATAAAGGTATATACATATAATCATACGGGTAAGGACGCTTCCGGCAACGCTTTGTTTGCATCAGAGGGTTCAGAGTATGCCAAAGCTCAAATAGAAGTTAAGGGCAATGTCGTTAGCGTAAGGAATCTTGACTACGAAGAGGGTACTGTCGCTGACATAACCGATGTCGGAGGCAATGTCACATACAGGGGATATAAGTATAGCGTTCAAATCCCAATCAAGGTCAAAAAGGGCTTTTTGGGCGGAAATAATGTTCCTACAAACGAGACGCTATCAGGCGTATACTCTGACGAAAACACCATAGGTCCGAACGAAAAGGTAGTACGCTGGTGTGAATTCCCCGTGCCTACCGTAAATGTTCCGGTCAAAGAATTTACATTCGAGTTAGCTGATAAAAATATATACGCTAATACGCTCTATAAAGAAAACGCTCTCATCACTGACTACCCCATATGTAAATTCGATGGGGGAGTAATAGACTTTTCGAAGGGCAACTACGGACTTGAAGACTGGCAGAATAAATTCGTTGAGATCAGTAAAGTAAAAAGTATACCGATATATGATTATTTTCATGGAGACGGCTATGACAAAACAAACAGCAATGGCACGGATATGTATAGCGTCTCACTTTTCAGAGGCGGAACGAGTTTCGTAGGTAATAGCAGTTATCATTTTTATCCCGATTCTATAGATTGTTCCGCCACAATAACTATTACTGCGTCAGACGATAACAAACAATCATATACAGCGACCTCAAAAGCTACCGTGTTCTACCCCGAAGTTACCTTTGCGGATATAACCGCACCTGTCGGAACAGATATTTTTTCATTATTTAGGACACTTACAATTCAGAACTACAATTGCCATGTTGCTAAATATGAACAAATGGTTTGGAAGAAAGGCAATACTCTCTCGACCGCCGTCACTATGTCAGGGTATCCTAATATTAATTTTCAATTTGTTGTTTGGACATATGAAGATAAAGACCGGCTTTGCGAAAACGGTCGAGCGTTCGACGATACTGCCGTTATGGTAGGCGCATGGAAGCTCGATGAGGATGTTTATGCAACCGGCATACAGTATGTTCACGAGAAGTGCAGCGAAAATGAAAAAGAGCTGCCTAACGATTATCACTTCTGGGTACATGCGAACGGATATTGTAAATTAACTATTCAAAAGACAGGCAGCGATTCTGCTGATGTTAACCAAAGCCACATCTTCTATATTCGTAATGAAGATCATGCTCAATATGAAGATAACGAATATCCACAGGATTCCGAGTGTTGGGTCATTGACAAGTACGATCAAACCCAAATCAGAGAAGACCTGAGGTGTCCCAATGATGTTGATACGAACGTTATTGTACACGGGAACGAGTCCGTCACCGTTATTCTGCCGGCAGGCACTTATACTGTTATGGAAGATGACAGCAGCTACCAGAGTACTTATGGCGGCTGGTCTTGGCGTTACTACGCGGACGCATCTGAGCAGGAAGTAACGCTGGACGCAAATACGAGTGAAGCAACCTTGGTGTTTAACAACGAAAGAGTAAATGACCAAGGTCTTTCGGGCGGCTCGTGGCTCGTTAATGAATTCACCGGAAACGGTTTGGTTAGAAAACCGCAATAAGAAAAGACGAGAGAGCCGGAGAAATCCGGCTCCCAACTGAATTTTCGAAAGATTGAAACGAAAGGAAAAAGCACATGAAATTGTGGCGCGAACAAAAAGATAGATTCCTGTACATTGGCGAAAGGCTCCTTAATGTGCTTGTTACAACGACATATATTTTCTGCGGAGCCGGAATTGTGTGGATAATCGGCAAGTCTGCTCTTGAAGCGTTAAACGGCAATGGCGGGCTCATGACCATTCGAATAATTATATGCGTTTCACTTATGTTCGCTTTTTTGCTTTTAAGATTCTTTTCTCGATATCTCGAAAAGAAACACTTGGAACTCCGAGAAATTGTGTTTGGCATGGATTTGCTTAATGGCGACTTGTATCGGATGCGACAAAACCAAAAGGATCCTAATTATATAGCCGTACCCGTTAAACGCGGGAGCTTGAACCCTGAAGAGGAGCTTAACAACTTAATCGGTCTTGATAATGTAAAAGAAAAAGTTGATAAGCTAAATGCGCTTTATATTTATGAAAAGGGACTCAGCAAAAAAAATAAATCGACAGACATAAACAGGCATTACGCTTTCATCGGGAATCCCGGAACGGGCAAAACGACGGTTGCTCGCATATTTGCAGGATTGCTCCACAAAAACGGGAGAATACGCAGGAACATCTATGTAGAATGCACGGGAAACGATCTTATATCCGAATACGCAGGAGATACCAAAAACAGAATTGCTAAAATATATAACAAGGCAAGAGGCGGGGTCCTTTTCATTGATGAGGCTTATGTATTAGCACAAACCGATGAGAGGGCTGCCGAAGCTCTTGCGCAGCTGTTAACGTATATGGAAAACGATCCGTCAACGGTAGTTATTTTTGCCGGATATAAAGCCGAAATGGAAGCGTTTATAGGGATGAACTCAGGTCTCGCATCGAGAATCAGTCGGAAGATTTATTTTGAAGACTATAACCCGGCACAGTTGTTGCAGATATTTGCAAAATTCTGCTGTTCAAAAAAGCTCACTCTTTCGGATAGAGCCGCAAGCCTGATGCTTGGTGTTTTCAGTGAGAAAATCAAACAGACAGATGGATATCCGTTTTCAAACGGAAGATATGCTCGCAACTGTTTCGATGCTGTTTATCAACAACACGCTATCAATTCCAGAGATCAGAATGATAACGACAGAAATACTATATCTGAATATGATGTTAAACCGATTCTTGCGGAAATGCTCGCCATTGACTGATCTGCCTTTGTTAATAAAACGGTTGCTTCAAGTTAGAGTGTTAAATAAGAATGACCGTGAAGTTGGGGAACTTATGCGCGGTCGTTTTTATCTTGTCTCTTGTTCTTGATGTACTTTATCAATTTATCTATATACTTTGCCACGATCGTTATTATTATCACGAGCGCATAGAAGTTATCTATGACAAATTCAAAAAGCCGTCCGTTTTGGGCGGCTTTTCTGTGTATCAAAGACAGTACTTATCTAAATCTTCTATTGCTTTTACTTTTTGCTTCTGTATAGCGTGTATGTAAATATCCTCCGTTATTTTTGTGCTCGAATGCCCCAAGAGTTCCGAAACAATTTTGACATTGCAGCCGTTTTCGAAGAGCATGGTTGCGAAAGTGTGCCTCAAGGTATGAACGCCGCCAAAATCATCCGATGGTATCCCTGCATTTTTCAGTATTCTTTTAAGTGTTCTGTTCATGTTTGCAGGTATAACTCTTTCTCCCGACCTCGTGTTCAGCACATATTCGGATTTCGGGAAAAGCTGCTTCAAAGTGATAAGAGCTTCCATCGCCTTAGAGGAAATGGGTATGATCCTTGCACCACTTTTGGTCTTCGGTTTGTTTTGCTCGATAAATTGATATCGTCCATCCACGTTTGTGACTACGATATTTTTATTAACAGATATTGTCCTTTCCTCGAAATTGATATCTTTCCATCTAAGAGCCGATAATTCACTTATACGTAGGCCGGTGTACATCAAGAGCTGTATAGCATAACCTGTTGGATAAACATAAGAACCGTTACTGTGCTTTCGCGTAATTTCCTTTTCAATTTTTGCTCTCTGTTCCTTGTTGAAGTAGTGGTAATCGGAAATATCCGGTTTGCTGTTTTCGGGAAGAACGACTCCTTCACACGGATTAAAACTAATATGCTGTGTCACTCTGAAATACCGCACACATCCCGTGACAGCGTTGTAGGCTTTTTTAATTATTGAGTACGAATAGCCTTTTGAATAGAGACCGTTGACCATCGCCTGAATGTCCGTGTATTTAAGACAGCGCATAGGTATATCTCCGATAAAGGGATATACCTGATTCTTTAGTGAGGCTGATTTCGTCGCATAGCTCAACGGCTTTAGTTTCATTTTCTGATTGTTTTCCATCCAGCCTTCTGCGTAATTCTTAAACGGTATGTCGTCCGTCAGAAGGCTCTGTTCGTTCATGTAGAGTTGGATCTTAAAATCAGCAATTTTCTTAATAAGTGTTTTGTAGTCTTTTGAACTAAGACCTTTGCGATATGCTTTGCCGCCTACATTGTAGCGTAGATCGAACCTCCATATCTGACGTTTTTCTTCAAAATAAATTGACTCTGTATTATTATTTGAGATCCTGTCCAAATATTTGTTTCCATTCATGTTTAGCTGCACTCCAAAAATCAAAGTCGATAACTGACTTTGAATGTATGTGCAATTTTGCCGAATTTTGCCGAATTTTAAAAACTCGACAAACAAAAATCCTTATGTATCAACAAATTTTCAATGGCACATCGGCCTGCAAAACCTCGATTCCCCAGTTCAAATCTGGGTGGCACCTCCAGAGTGAAAGCTCCGAAATCCTTGT
>OIZI01001315.1_pt1 | contig 10839 bp, 9 predicted proteins | sample 1588441 | NCBI WGS metagenome assembly OIZI01 (sample SAMN03283284) | human gut metagenome | biome: human-associated habitat; material: feces | host: Homo sapiens | place: Peru | collected 2012
CCGTTGCCAGCGTAAGCTGGCTTACGGATGCGGCATACCCCTTGCGGGTACATACGGTATTCCGACCTTTTCCAAACCTTGCCTGAGAACAAAATCTCTCGCTGCCAGCTTTTGTCGATTTAATCAGAGCTTCCCTAGTCCCGGTTCAGTAAGAAAATATTCTTCCCGGACTGCAAATATAATGAAATCAGTCCGATTTATTGGACTGAAGAAGGACTATAATGAAATAAAAATAGGAAGCAGACGATCGCATGGATGATATTTTTAGCTCTATTCTGGGCGCAGACGAAGAAATGCTCAGTGAAGCGGCTTTTGCGTTGAATGCAAAAACAGATCGGGACGATGAAACGCTTTGGCTGCCCCTGATTGTACATTTGCAGGATACGGCGGCAGTGATGGAATATTTGCTGCGGCACTGGCTGCCGGAGCAGTATTGTGAAGGCCTGGATTTGAACCGGAAGGAATTCTTTCAGCTGGCTCTATTCACCGCGTTTGTGCATGATATTGGTAAAGCGACACCGTCTTTTCAGCGAAAAATCACCCGGCAGAGGGAAATCCTGGGGTATCGCCTAGAGAAAAACGGGCTCACAGATCAGGCAATGGCATGGGACAAAGAGCCGCCCCATGCAGCCGCGGGAGCGGAAATTCTGCGCGCGGAAGGGGTGGCGGAGTGCGTGGCGGCAGTGGTCGGCGCACATCACGGGATGCCGGAGCAGCTGTGTATGCCCTCTTTCGGTGAAGAATCTCCCAGCGCCTTTGGCTGGAATGAGCAAAGTCGGGATACGCCGTGGGGCGGCGTCCAAAGAGAACTGATTGCGTGGGCGCTGGGAAAAATCGGTGTGGATGACCCCAGAGATCTGCCGGAGTGCACCGTGGCGGCGCAGATGGCGTTGACGGGACTTGTGATTATGGCAGACTGGATCGCCAGCAATACTGCCTTCTTTCCTCTGATCTCGGAGGATGCGCTGCCCTGGAAATATGGCCCCCGGAGGGCAGAGAATGGCCTGGGAAGGCTGCATTTGCCGAGCCCCTGGGAGGTATCGGACGATTGGAAAACACCCTGGTTTTTCCTGAGCAGGTTTGGTTTCTTGGAAAATATCGTACAGAAAGAGACGGAAAAAATAGCGGTGGAAATGAAAACGCCGGGAATTATGATCATCGAAGCCCCAATGGGGCAAGGAAAAACGGAGGCGGCGCTGTCCGCCGCTGAGATTCTGATGAACCGATTCCATCTTAGCGGCGCAGCCTTCTTCCTTCCCTCTCAGGCGACCTCAAACGCCATGTTTACAAGAATGACCGCGTGGGCAAAGCAGCAGCCGGAGGCCAGCGGAATTGCCGTGTCGCTGGTTCACGGACAGGCGGAATTTAACGAGGAATTCCGTCAGCTGGAAGAAGGCAGTGTTGCGGTAAATGAGTGTGAGCCGGATTCGCTGCTGGTGCACACCTTCTTCCGGGGGCGGAAAACAAAGCTGCTGGCCAATCTGGTGGTCGGAACGGTGGATCAGCTTCTCATGGCGGCATTACGGCAGAAGCACGTCATGCTCCGCCATCTGGGCCTGACAGGAAAAGTTGTTATCATTGACGAGTGTCATGCCTATGACGCCTACATGAATGCCTATCTGGACTGCGCGCTGAAATGGCTCAGTGCTTACCATGTTCCGGTGATTCTCCTGTCGGCCACGCTGCCGGGAAAGCGGAGGAAGGAGCTGCTGAAGGCATATTCCGGGGCGAGGATACCTCTCACGTTCCGGGAAACCCAGGAATATCCCCTGATTAGCTGGACAGACGGGGCTTGCCCTTGTCAGGTGGCAATTGCGCCCGAAGGAGTGGGCAGAACCGTCCGCGTCCAAAAAGCTTCACAGACGCAGGCAATCACGGAACTGGGAGAGGCCATTGCCTGCGGTTGTGCGGGATTCATTGTAAATACGGTGGGGCGGGCGCAGAAATTGTGGAGCCTGCTGAAAAAGGCATATCCGAACGCTGCGATACTTATGGATCATTCCCGCTATTTGACTCCGGATCGCCTGCGCCATGAGCAGGAAATCTTGCGCCGGGTGGGAAAGACATCCGTACCGGAGCAGCGCAGAGGCGTTCTTGTCATCGGCACCCAGGTATTGGAGCAGTCGCTGGATCTGGACTTTGACCTTCTGGTTACAGACCTTTGCCCAATGGATCTTCTGATGCAGCGAATCGGCCGACTGCAACGACATTCCAGGCAAAGACCCTCCGGCCTGGAAACGCCCCGATGTCTGGTGCTGGGTGCACAAGGGGATCTGGACGAGGGAAGCCGCCATGTCTACGGAGATTATCTGCTGATGCGCACCCAGGCACTGCTGCCGGAAGAAATTCGGCTTCCCCAGGACATTTCGCCGCTGGTGCAGAAAACGTATGATGAAACGCTGTGGTCGCCGGAAAGCAGCCCGCAGTATGAAGAGGCGAAGAATCAGTATCAGGAATTTCAAAAAGAGCAGCGAGGAAGGGCAAACAGCTACTGTATGGCAGCGCCCTCCCGAGATGGATTCTTTGAAACCATTGTCGGTTTGCTGGACGATACCTTCGGATTTACGGATTTGCAGGCACAGGCCGCTGTCCGGGACGGCACTGCGGCCATTGAGGTGCTGGTAGTTCAGCAGTGCGGCGATGGCAGGATAAGGCTTCTGACCCGGGGCTCAGACAGCCAATTCCGTGCCGATACGCAGCCCAGTGCTGAGCAATGCCGAATTCTTGCTGCCCAGCGACTCCGATTGCCGGCTTATCTTGGCAAATCTGATTGTGTGGATGCGGTCATCGGGGACTTGGAAAAGAGAATGAAGCAAGTGCTGCCCATATGGCTGCAAGCGCCCATGCTTCAGGGAGAGCTATTTATGATTCTGGATCCGGACGGGACGGCGGAGCTTAACGGAAAGAAATTCTATTATGATTTGCAAACGGGATTTGCGGAAAAGGAGGAAGAAAATGCCTGAAATTTCCTTTAATCTGTTGGACGAGCCCTGGATTCGGCTTATGGGGGAGGATTGTACAGTGCGAGAGTGCACACTGCCCCAGGCTCTGCTGGAAAGTCATCGTTATCGACGTTTGGCCGGGGAGCTGCCAACGCAGGACGTGGCGATCCTGCGCCTCCTGCTGGCAGTGCTCCACACGGTTTTCTACCGCGTAGACCTGGACGGGGAGGAAGACCCCATCGAGGAGCCGTCCCAGGCGCTGCGGCGCTGGCAGCAGTTGTGGAAGGCTGGATGCTTCCCCGAAGCGCCCATTCGGAATTATTTGAACGAATGGAAGGATCGCTTCTGGCTTTTTCACCCGGAGCGCCCCTTTTTCCAGGTTCCGTCTGCCGCGGCAGGTACCAAATACACCGCGGCCAAGTTAAATGGAGAACTGTCGGAAAGCAGCAACAAGGTGCGGCTGTTTCCGCTTCGCGCAGGACAGGACAAGAATGGTCTGAGCTATGCGGAGGCGGCAAGGTGGCTTGTTAACCTGAATGGCTTTGACGATACCTCCGCGAAACCAAAGGGGAAGGGTCTGCCTTCGCCGGGAGCGGGCTGGCTGGGAAAGCTGGGGCTTGTCTATGTGGAGGGAAAAACACTTTTTGAAACGTTGATGCTGAATTTGACACTGCTCAAGGACGGCAGACAGCTTTGGGAGGAACCTGCTCCCGTGTGGGAATTGGATAAGCCGAGAGCGGCTGAACGGACGGAAATTGCAATGCCCGATAACCTGGCAGAGTTATTTACTTTGCAGTCACGTCGGCTGCTGCTTATTCGAGAGAATGCGCAGGTTGTGGGATATACGTTGCTGGGCGGCGATTTTTTCTCCAAAATCAATGCGGACGCAGAACAAATGACCCTGTGGGAGTATCGAGAGGGAAAGAGAAACGAACCATCCTATAACCAGCCAAAACGATTGAAACCGGATCGGCAGATGTGGCGGGATTTCTCTGTAATCACGGCTGCTGACGGAAGGGGGAAAATACCCGGTGTTATGAGCTGGATTCTGCTGTTGAAATCCAAAAGAATTCTGGACAGTAAGTTCGTGGCACATTTCCGGGCGACGGGCGCAAAATATGGAGATAAGGATTTCTTCGTTGAGGACATTTTGGAGGATCATCTGGATTTCCATATTTCCCTTTTGGAGGAAGCGGGCAAGCTGTGGGACAAGCTGGTGCAGGATAAGATCGAACAGACAGAGAAAGCAGCATGGCATCTGGGCGTGCTGGCAGAAGCACTTTTCAAGGCAGCCGGTGGGCAGCCGGACAGCAATGCCCAAATTTCCAGAAAAGACTTGTCAAGCCAGACATATTATGGACAGGTGGATATTCCCTTCCGGAAATGGCTGGCCTCTATCGATCCGGATTTGGGTGACGGGGAGAAGCGCCGGGCAGAAAAGGATGCCCAGTGGCGCAGGGAGGCCTACCGAATCGCACTGGAACAGGGAAGAAAAATGGTTCAAAATGCAGGCCAGGCGGCTTTTACAGGGCGCTGGATAGACGGTAGATTCTATTCCTCTCCCGAGGCATTCAACTGTTTTTCCTGGCAGCTGAAGAAGCTGTTCAATATAGACAATCCAATAAAGGAGGAAGCAGATGAAAAACCGTAAAGAGCAGGTAATGGGCTTTGTGCGAAAAAGGCTTCTGTACTGGCAGTCGGAAAAGAACATACATCTGATCCGGGCAGATATGGCGAATTTGCGCCGTGGAATCGGCAAGAAGCCCGGGGAATTGCCGCAGCTGTGGGAGCTTCTGTTTCGGGACTTCCCGGAGGAGCTGATGAGCCGGGACGGAAACCCAACCTGGGAGGAATGGGCAGTGTCCGGTGCGCTGACGCTGTATGCCATGCACCAGCAGGGCAGTGAACAGAACATGCACGTCAGCGGGAAGCGGCTTGGAATTGCAATCGGGAGCCTGGCGGCAGAGAATGAGGACAGAATGAAGGCAGTTCAGCGCCGCTTCAATGCCTTTGCTACCGCAAAAGAAATGCCGGAGTGTCTGCATCATTTGCGAGGACTGGTGCAGCTTCTGCGCAGCAAGGGAATCGGGCTGGATTATGTGGAATTAGCGGGAGATTTATATGAATTCCAGACGCCGGAGGGAGCCGCTAAGGTTCGCCTGCGCTGGGGTCAGGATTTTTACCGGACTGCCCGGTATCCAGAAAGAAAGGATGAAGAATATGTGTAATCAGAAAAAAATCTATGTTGACCTCCATGTGTTGCAGACCGTTCCCCCCAGCTGTGTGAACCGGGACGACACCGGCAGCCCCAAAACCGCCATTTATGGCGGCGTAACCCGTGCCAGAGTATCCAGTCAGGCATGGAAACACGCTATGCGGCTGAAATTCCGGGAGCTGCTGGCTCAGGAAAACGTGGGTCAGAGGACAAAAGCGGTTGTTGATCTGGTTGCCGAGGAAATGATGTTGGCCTGTCCGGAGTGCGGCGAGAAACAGGCTCAGGATTCTGCGAGAAAGGTGCTGGAGGCAGCCGGTGTCAAAGTCAAAGAGGATAAGGGCGGCCTGAAAACAGGAGCACTGTTCTTCATTAGCCCCAGCCAGATTCACGCTTTGGCGGAGATTGCCGCCAAACAGGAAAAAACGCCCAATAAGGCTGACTGCCAGAAAGCGCTAAAAGACAACCCAAGCATAGATATTGCACTGTTTGGCCGTATGGTGGCGGATGATCCGTCGCTGAATTTCGATGCTGCTGCGCAAGTTGCCCACGCAATCTCTACCCATGCGGTGGAAAATGAGTTTGATTACTTCACGGCGGTGGACGATTGCGCGCCGGAGGATAATGCCGGTGCCGGACACCTGGGGACGGTGGAATTCAATTCCTCCACTCTGTATCGCTACGCCACGGTGAATGTTGGCAATTTGCGAGATATGCTGGGGGAGAAAGCTCCGGAGGCAGTGCGAGCCTTTGCCGATGCCTTCATTCGCAGTATGCCCACAGGCAAGCAGAATACCTTTGCCAACTGGACCCGCCCGGATGCGGTGTATGTGACTATCCGCCGAGATCAGCCGGTCAATATGGCCGGTGCCTTTGAAAAGCCTGTGCGTGCCGGTGCCCAGGGCTATGTCGCCAATTCCGTGCAGGCTTTGGCAGACTACGCCGCACAGACTTACCGTGATTTTGTAGCCGCGCCGGTGCTGTCCCTGACCGTGGGAAAGGGACTTGAAGCACTGGCAGCGCCCGGCTCTGTGGATGCGCTGTTGGATGAACTGGAAATCTGGCTGAAAGAGGAAACAAAATGAGCACGCTGCTGCTGCGTCTTGCAGGACCCATGCAGTCCTGGGGGACGGACTCCAAATTTGATGTGCGCAGAACCCAGCGGGAGCCGAGCAAAAGCGGCGTAATCGGTCTGGTGGCTGCTGCACTGGGAATTTCCCGGCAGGATCGGAAGACACTGGCGGCGCTGGCCTGTCTGCGCTTTGGCGTCCGTGTGGATCGGGAGGGCACCCTGCTGCGGGACTATCACACAGCCCACCCGGAAAAGGGAAGCGCCTATGTCACCAATCGCTATTACCTGGCGGACGCCGTCTTTGTGGCGGGGCTGGAAAGTGAGGACGGGGCTCTGCTGGAAAAAATCGGAGAGGCCTTGGTTTCACCGGCTTTTCCGCTGTATCTGGGGCGGCGCTCTTGTCCGCCTACCGGAAGAATTTTTCTGGGAATTTCCCCAAAGCCTCTTGAGGAAGCCCTGCGGGAGAATGTGCCTGACTCGGCCAGCTGGCTGGTGCTGGATGCCAAGGCAGGGGAGCCGGGAGGACTTCAGCGGGATGTACCGCTGTCCTTTAACCCAAACCGCCGGGAATATGGCTTCCGCCGGGTGGTTTCCCGCTCGCTGCATTCTGAGCATGATCCTATGGCAGAACTGGAGGAATAACGATGTATTTAACGCAGATGCGCCTCGATAGGAATAACCGCCGGACTTTGAGCGCACTTAGCTCTCCTGCCAAGTTTCACGGCGCGGTTGAGAGCGCCTTTCCGGGGCAGCGGCAGAGAAACCTGTGGCGGGTGGACAGCCGGGGCGGGCAGGATTATCTTCTGATTCTGAGCAAGGAAAAGCCGGATCTCACCCTGGCGGTGCAGCAGTTTGCCCCGCCGGGAGAGATCTGGCAGACAAAGGACTATACGCCTCTGCTGAACCGCATCCGCCAGGGCAGCCGCTGGCAGTTCCGCCTCTGTGCAAACCCCACTTACAGCGTTCCGGCCGGACCAGGGCAGCGGGGGAGGGTGTGCGCCCACAGCACCCCGGAGCACCAGCTCGCATGGCTGGAGCGACAGAGCGAAAAGCACGGCTTTTCCCTAAAAAGGGAGGAATTCACAGTGGTGAGGTCGGTTTGGTATCGGTTCCGGAAGGGAAGTACCGGGAAGAATGTGACATTTCTCGCAGTGACCTACGAGGGATATCTGGAAGTCAGGGATCCACAGCTGTTCTGCCGAATGCTTTGCGGCGGAATCGGACACGGGAAGGCCTATGGCGCAGGCTTGATGACCCTGGCGGGGGCGGAGAAATGATATGGCTGAGATACCCGGAATCCTTCGCCCGGAACTGCAGGCACTTCCGCAGATTGCAGATCGCATGACGTTTTTGTACTATTCCCCGCACACGCGGGGGTGATCCCATGTATCTCGACACCTACTATTTCTTCGTACCCTATTCCCCGCACACGCGGGGGTGATCCCGTTACTGACCCGTTGCTGATTCCGGACGATGACTATTCCCCGCACATGCGGGGGTGATCCTATGTATTTGGACACCTATTATTTCTTCGTGCCCTATTCCCCGCACACGCGGGGGTGATCCTACCATATCACACGGTGTGCCGCTTCTTCCAGGCTATTCCCCGCACACGCGGGGGTGATCCTGTACATGCCTGCCAAAGCGGAAAACGCCGAGACCTATTCCCCGCACACGCGGGGGTGATCCCATCGGCATTGCACGGGTAACGGTCAGCTGAACCTATTCCCCGCACATGCGGGGGTGATCCCCAGTTTTGGGCTGACATTTTCGTTCAGCTTACCTATTCCCTGCACACGCGGGGGTGATCCCGGCAAATACAGCCGGTGGACGAAATAGGGGGGCTATTCCCCGCACACGCGGGGGTGATCCCAGCATGTACGGTGCTGTGGAAGAATTTCAAAACTATTCCCCGCACACGCGGGGGTGATCCCTGGCTAAGGCCGTTAATCGTCTCTTTGAGTACCAGCCGGACCGTAGTGGAAAGCGGCCGGAGGCTTTTCTGAAAGGCTTTACCGGAGCTTTGGTGACGGATGTGGCTACCAGGGCTATAACCTGCTTACCAAGGTCACCCATTGCGGCTGCTGGTCTCACGCCAGAAGAAAATGGCGGGAAGCCATGCCGGAGGGCGCAACGGTAAAAACCAGTAAAGCTGCTGTTGGCTTCCAATACTGCAACAAACTGTTTGCACAGGAGCGGAAATGCGCTGCCTATAAACCCAAATACCGCCAGAACAAGGAATTGCCCCTTCTGGAGGAGTATTATTGCTGTTGCTTCTGGAAATAGAAAAAGCACCCAGCATTTATACTGTGTGCTACATCAAATTCATATTCAATTATTCAAATTAGCTCAAACTATGCCAAACTGCCACAGCCAAAAAACGAGGGGAAGGAGGGCTGAAAAGCACCCCAAAAATCGGCTCTCGGTTAACCACTTTGGGAACCACTTCCCCCTCTTTTTGCCCTCTTTTTAGCCAGTTAACCACTTGCGGACCACTAAAAATTGGATGAAATCGGCTCTCGTTTTGCCAAATTTGGTCAAACCATATCAGCCCGTTTAGATATAGCAAAAGCCCGGAAAACCTTGATTTTCCGGGCTTTTTGAACCATTTTGATATAGTCTGAGCAGTCGATTATCGCTTGCTGAACTTCAAGGACTTGGTTCTGACCCTGCCAAGCATCTGGTAATTTCTTCGCTTTCCACCTGATTTTTGGCTTAATACTGCGGTTTTTCCACACATCATATTCCAATTTTCATCCCCGTGCATAGCGCACAAAAAACAGGTTTTGCTCCTTATGTGTGCCTTGCGTATCGCTGCCCAGGGCGACGCAGGACAACAGTAAGGAAAGGAACTTGGTTGCTGTTCTTGTCTTCACCTCAAAATTAAATTCACACACGGAGGACAGCATAATGGAAAAATACATCTTCGATCAGTGCAATGGCCTTTGGTATGAACTCCAGGGCAACTACTATATCCCCTGCTTAGTGCTGGATGAAGCTGGGACATCTCCTATTGGTATGTGGGGCAGAAAGCACCAGCAATACCTGAAAGAGCATTGTCCTATGCTCTATTCTGATCTTGTTCTCAGCGGAAAGTTGTACAGCTATCTGGCTGACATTGACACTCAGGCACGAAACAAACTCCATCTGCTCATAACACAGCTGGCAGAGAAGGAGGGTATCAATGAGCAGCTGAAAGCGCAGGATCAGATGGCATGGGTGGGAGCTATGAATAACATCCGAAACCGGGCAGAGGAAATCATCCTCCAAGAGCTGATCTATGGGGAGGATGTCGTATGAGACTTCTTGAAGAATTTTGGTATGGCAACATTGAACCGACCGAATACGACACAAACGCCTGCAAGGAATACAAGGAAGTGCTTCACCTGATTACCCGAAATGAAGAAAAGTTTCAGGCTACCATGACGGATGAACAGAAAGAACTGTTCTCTCGATATACGGACGCCGTTCGTGAGTATCAGCCCCTGGCAGAGTGCCTACTGTTCCAGAATAGCTTTAAGCTGGGTGCCAAGATGATGCTGGAGGTTATGAGTGAATAAGAATTTTTTAGAACAAAGCATCTACAGCGATGCTATCTCTTTAATTGGCGGCACATCGGAAGAGCTTGAAATATCATTGCCAGAAGAGAAAAGCTGTATCGGACAGTACGGGCGACTCCATAAGGAATACCTTAGAAAAAATCATCCCGATATTTATTTCGAATTAGTTCATGCAGATACATTATGGACTTATTTAGCCGACATAAACGGCCAAGTTCAAAGAGCGCTTCAAATATTATCTGACAGCGAGCACTCAAATTCAGATTATGAACAAGAGAGGCAAAGAATTATTTCTGAGCTGATATACAGTATCAAACCATCCAGATAAAATGACAAGAGGGCTGCATATCAAACATGCAACCCTCTTGTCCTAATTGCTTAGGTTGAGAGTAGCACGCTTTCAATTCCGGAAGTAATATTACGTGCAAATGTGTAAATCCCACCTTTTTCCCTCATTGAGCCAAATGAAGCCTGAATTACATGAACCATCACATCTTTTATGTAATATGTAGAGCATTTCTTGACTTCTCCAGGTATCTCTGTGGGCGTATCCATAGGATATACTAATACTATTTCTTTGGTATCGGTCGCACTACAAAATGCAAATGCTTCATACAGATCATCTCTCTCAATTTCTCCAGTTGAGGAGTTTTTGAGCAATTTATACTTTGCATCGACCAAATAAAGTGGGAGTATCTGATTCTCTTCAGTCATTACTTCAATATCTGGAAACACATTGACTATATATCTATTGGCAATTGTTTCTTTATACCCGAAAGATATGCTATTTTGCGGGAAAACTTTGCGGGTAATGTTACCCAGGCGAACGCCAGTAGTTATCAGCCATTCCCACAATTTCCATGTATCAACGACAAAGCCCGGCGCAACAAACCGTCCGGCATCATAGGATGACCCTAATCCTTGAACAATGTCAAATGACAGGTTATAGGCTTGTTGCCACTCCTTATTTCGTGGTGGGACAGATAATTTTTGCTTGGACGGCAAGCCTTGCCTGCCAAATTCAGAAATAGCAGTCAATAGAATATTCTTCAC
>OIZI01001318.1_pt1 | contig 10810 bp, 8 predicted proteins | sample 1588441 | NCBI WGS metagenome assembly OIZI01 (sample SAMN03283284) | human gut metagenome | biome: human-associated habitat; material: feces | host: Homo sapiens | place: Peru | collected 2012
CCACGACGAGCAGCGTCCGGCTGTCGGCCTCGAGCAGCGCCTCCTGCGCGCTGATAAAGGCGGTTTTGTATTCCTCCTCGCCGTGCAGCATGGTGAGCAGCGGCCCGACGGCGTTTTTGTCCATGTCGAGCACGATCTTTGCCGGGCAGTGGAAGCGCCGGGCAATGCACCGCACGCCCACCGCCGCGCCGACGGCGTCGAGATCGGCGTACCGGTGGCCCATGATGAACACCTGCGAGGCGTCCTGCACGAGCCGGGAGAGAGAGTTTGCCATAACGCGGGACTTGACCTTTGTGCGCGTTTCGACCTCCGCGCCGCGCCCGCCGAAAAATTCAAAGTTGAACTTGTTTTTCACGACCGCCTGATCGCCGCCGCGCGAGAGCGCCATATCCTCGGCGAGCGTGGCGAAGGAATAGTCCTCGTCATAGCTCGCACCGTCGAGTCCGACGCCGATGCTCACCGTGGCGTGGATGCCCGTGAGATTGACGATCGAATGAATGCTCTCGACGAGCGTGAAGCGGTTTTTCGTGATCTCGTCAAAATGCCGCTTTTCAAAAATGAAGATGTACCGGTCGCGGTCCACGCGCCGGAGAATGCCGCCGCGTCCCTCGCACCATTTCTCAATGGCAATGTCGAGCTGGCCGCGCAGCTCGGTGCGCTGGCGGTCGGTGAGCGGCTTCATCAGCTCGTCGTAGTTATCCACGAGCATGACCATCACGACCGGTCGCGTGGCGAGATATTCCTGTTTTACGTCGTCGTACTCGGTCACGTCCACCCAGTAGGTGATGCCCATGAACTCATAGGTCTCCTCGCGCTCTCCGGCGCGGACCATGTTGCCGTTGACCTGATACTTTTTCCCGTCCACCTCGAGAAGATCCGCCATGCGGTTTTTGCCCTCGAGCAGCCACTTGCTGTTGAATTCCGGCACGAGCGAGGCGAGCTTCGCGTCGAACGCGGGGCTCGTGCGGCCGCACATCTCCCAGAACGGCTGGTTGCCCCAGACGACGCCGCTGTCGTTCAGACGGAACACCGCCATCGGCAGCGGGAAGTGGATGAGCGTGTTGTTCGTGGCGGATTCGGCGTTGTAGGTGACGTTCTCAACGAACGCCTGCAGCTCCTTCTGGCGCGCCCGCGCGCGGATGAGCGCGTAGATCGCGAGCAGCACCGTGACGACCGCCTCGCCGTAGGCGATATAGCGGTTGAAGCGGGCGAAAAAGAAGGTTACAAGCGCGAATATGAGCATGATGAGCAGGCACATGCGGAGGCCGGGCTCGGCAAATTTCTGCGGTTTGCGGCTGTTCAAGGTATCCTCTCCCCATGCCCGCCGGAACCACAGAGCGGGCAGATAAAAATACAGAATATAATATACCACAAATATCCAAAGAATGCGAGCCCTTTTCGCCGCATTCTTCCGCTGTTTGCATATTTTTTCGCCGCGGTGCAGAAACTTCCTCCGTAAAAATAAAAAAAGGAGCTTTTATAAAAAGATGAAAGCGGTCATTTTGGCGGGAGGAAGAGGGACGCGGCTCGCCCCGGTCACTCACGGCGCGGTGCCGAAGCCCATGGCGGAGCTGCTCGGCGCGCCGATGCTCGAGCACATCGTAGCGCTTTTGAAGCGCTGCGGCTTCCGGGATCTCTGCTGCACGACGGCCTGCCTGCCCGAGCAGATCGAGCGGTACTTCGGCGACGGCAGCGGCTTCGGCGTGCGCATGCAGTACCGGCGCGAGGACAGAGCGCTCGGCACCGCGGGCGCGGTGAAAAACTGCGAGGATTTTATCGCGGGGGAAAACGCGCTCATCATCAGCGGCGACGCCGCGTGCGATTTTGATCTTCGCGCCCTCTGGAACGAGCACCGGCGCGCGCACGCCGCCGTTACGATGGCGCTCTATCCGCACGAAGCGCCGCTGCCCTACGGTCTCGCCGTGACCGACGGCGAGGGGTGGGTGCGCAGCTTTATCGAAAAGCCCGCGTGGGAGCGCGTCGTGACCGATCTGGTAAACACCGGCATCTATGTTCTGTCCCCGGAGGTGCTGCGCTTTATCCCGGCGGATACGCCCTTTGATTTTGCCCGCGATCTTTTCCCGCGGCTGATGGCGTCCGGGCGCGGCATCCGCGGCGTGCCGATGGAGGGCTACTGGCGCGATATCGGCGACCCCGGCTCGTATTACCGGGCCAATCTCGACGCCTGGGAGGGCAAACTGCGCCTGCCCGAGCAGAGAGGCGGCGCGCTCGAGCGCGCGCCGGAGGCTTTCTCCGAACGGGCGCGGTACGCCTGCCGGGTGTACTGCGGCGCGCCGCACCGCGCGCGGCTCATGCGCGCGCTCACCGCGGGACTCATGGAAGCGGGCGCGGATCTCACCGACGGGCTGACCGTGCGGACGGTCCCCGGCGGCGTGCACATCGCGCCCTGCGCCGACCGCGCGGCACTCTGCATTGAGTCTGACAGCCCGGATACTGCCCGGCGGTTTGAAGCGCTCGTCCGGGATGTGGAGCGGCGCGTGGAAAACGAAACCGGCGGAAGCGCTTGATGCGCTTCCGCCGGCGGAGTATGGGGCTTATAGTTTCATGTTGCTGCCGTGATAGGCTTTGCCCGGCACAGCCAGTGCGCCGTGTCGCGCAGCGTCGCAAGCAGCGGACGCGGCGCATAGCCAAACGTCCGGCTGGCTGCGCTGTGGCTGAAATCCGCGTTCGAGCCGAGGACTGCTATGGAATAAGGCGTGAAGAAAGGCTTCTTTCCCCTACGGGTAAATTTCTCACAGACCTTCGCCGCGCTCCGGGCAAGCCTGAGCGGCAGATAGGTTACCGTGCGCCGTACACCGGCTGCGGATTTGAGCGCTTCGAGCATATCGCGGATCGTTGTATAGTGGCCGGAGAGAATGTAACCGCAGCCGCGCTGCCCGTTCTCCGCGCAGTCGGCGATGCCGCGGGCAACGTCGCGCACATCAACGAAGTCGTATCCGCCGCGCACCGCGAGCGGGAGCCGCCCCGCAAGGAACGAGCGGAACATCGTCGTCATGCTGCCTCCGGCGATATCGCCCGGCCCGATAATGCCGGACGGGAAAACGATGCTCGCGTTCAAACCATTTTTCGCTGCGGCAAATACGAGCGATGTCGCCTCCGCTTTGCTTTTGGCGTAATCGCCGGAAACAAATTCCGAAGAAACGGCGTCGGTTTCCGTGATCGTCATGCCCTTGGGCTTTTCGGGCAGCGCATGGACGGAGCTGATATACACGAGCTTGCCGACGCCATGCGCGGCGCACTCGCGTAAAATGGCGCGCGTCCCGTCCACATTTACGCGGTAGAGCGAAGCGTCCGGGCGCGATGCCACCGTTACGATGCCCGCCGTATGGATGACGCAGGTGCTCTCATCCGTTCCGGCAAAGAAATTTTCCAGCGCGGACGCGCTGCAGATATCGCCTTCCGTGCGCTCCACGCTCTCGGGCAAAACTCCGGCGAGCCGGTCGCCCGGCAGTACGAGCGCCCGCACCGACGCACCGCGGGAGAGCAGCTCCGAAACGACCGTGCGGCCGAGAAAGCCCGTCGCACCGGTCACAAGATAGGTTTTATACATAGGGATCCACCTCCATGGGATAAATACGAAAGACATATGTTGATTATCTTTCATGTATATAGTATACTTTTTCCGACAGCGATGTACAACCGTCAACCGGCTGCTGCATGAAAGAAAACCGACATGCGGAACGGAAACGTTGCCCATTTCTGTAAACAATTTGTGATGAGGTGTCCCATGGCAGGAAAATCCGATGCGAGAGTCCGGTATACGCAGCACGCGCTCAAGCAGGCGTTATTAACGCTGCTGAAGGAAAAGAGCGTGAACAAGATCACGGTCAAGGAGGTCTGCGAGCTGGCGGAGCTGAACCGCGCGACGTTTTATTCGCATTACAGCGACTGCTTTGCGCTGCTGGAGGCGATCGAGAATGAGCTGCTTGAAGCGTTCGCGCAGTCGCTCACGCTGATAAAATCGTTTGATGTTGCGGCGCTGATCGAGGCGATCTACGACATGATCGGGAAGAACGAGGAAGCCTGCCGTGTGCTGATCTTCCAAAATCCCGGCTCGACGGTCATCCACCGGATGATCGATTACGCCCGGCCGCAGAGCATCGCCTACTGGCGGCAGGAGCTGCGCGCGAGCGACGAGGAACTGGAGATGCTGTACACGCATCTGTCCAATGGGCTGATGCATGTCGTGGTGGAGGGCTACGACCGGTATGAGCGCGAAACGGTCGTGCGGTTCGTGCGGCGCATCGTGCAGGCAAGTCTGTCTTTATTTCGGTGAAAGAATACAAAAAATCGCCCCGCGTTTTGGAGAGTGCGTCCAAAATGCGGGGCGATGTTTTTTCCGTGACGGTTTTTCGGCTCCGCTTCAGTGCGTGCCGGTGCTGCCGAAGCCCGCGGCGCCGCGGAGCGTTTCGGAGAGCTCGTCCGTTTCTTCGATCTCGATGTCGAGACACGGCGTGATGACGAGCTGCGCGATGCGCTCGCCGTTTTCCACGGTCTGCGTCTCGGTGCCGTTGTTCTGCAGAAACACCCGCAGCTCTCCGCGGTAATCGGCGTCGATCACGCCGACGCAGTTGGCGGGGGCGAGCTGGCGCTTTGTGGCGATGCCGCTGCGGGCAAACACCAGTCCGACGTACCCCTCCGGGATCTCCACGGCGATGCCGGTGGGGAAGAGGTACTTGCCCTGCGGGGCAACGGCCGCGCTCTCCTGCCCGTCCGGCAGCAGGGCGTAAAGATCAACGCCCGCGGCGAGCGCGGTGCCGCGCGTGGGCAGTATGGCATTTTCACGGAGCTTTTTGCAGGGAATTTTCATACGGTCTTCTTCCTTTAGTAAGTTTATTGTTTTTCACTGCGCGGCGGGAGCTGCGCGCCGCATTTGGGGCAGAATTTGCTCCCCGCGGGGATCTTTTCGCCGCAGTAGGCGCAGTATTTCGTATCCGGCACGGCGGGGGCCTCCGCCGGTGCGGAGGGCGCATGAGAGAGCGCGTCGGATGCCATCGCTTTCGCGGCGGCTTCCTTATCCTTGCGCATTTTCCGGCTGAGGATGCCGAGAGCTGCGATGACCGCGGCAAGGAGCACGCAGGAGACGATGGTTTTGGTCGTTCCCGCCGAACCCTGCGGCTTTGGAACGGCGGCGGAAAACTTCATGGAGTCGATAACGCCGTCTGCGAGCGCGTCCTGCTCTGCCGCGCCAGAACTGTATATGAAAGAAAAATCGATACGGACAGTGTTTTCGCCGCACACGGTGAAAAAGGTCACGCGGTAGTCCGTCGTGCCGTCCTCGTTCGTGTCGAGATATCCAAACCGCAGGATGCTATTTTCCGGGTGCGGATACGTCTCCGCGCTCAGAACTTCGTAGCCGTCCTCAGTGAATCCGTCGGCGAGATCCTCTGTAAGAGAATCCAGCTCTCCGTCTTCAATGGCGGAGACAAAGTAGTCACGACCGTTCGGATAGGCGCGTAGAGTAAAAACACAGCGCATGGGATCCAGCCCGCCGAGAAAATAACAGTCTCCGTCTCCGGTAAACCAACTGTCCAGGGTTTCCATCGCGTAGGGAAGTTCCTCCGCCACGGGATCGGTCTTATACGAATCTCGGGAGAGGATCTTGAAATCCTCCGGCGCGGAAAAGGAAAGACCGAGCTCGGAAGACTCATATTCCGCCGTACCGGCGGCAAGGGCCGGGCCGGTGAGCGTGAACACCAGAGCAAAGCAGAGGAGAAGGGCCGGGAAAAACCGTTTCTTCATAGTACAGGACACCGCCTTTCAACACGATTCTACACGCAAAAGAAACCGCCGTCAACGAAAAAGCGCGGCAAACGCGAAGCGGCGCATCCCAAAGGATGCGCCGGGGAGCGTGTCAAAAAAGTATTTTTGACACGCTCTCAAACGAGACCCACTTCGTTGGGCTCTCGTTTGAAGGGGCTGCGGCTCGCCGCAGCGCACTCGCTTCGCTCGCACGTTTGCGAGCCGAGAAGTATTTTTGCCGACGTACACGCCGCCGGCAAAAATGCATTGAACTTTATTTGCGCCTGCGGGCGCAAACTCTGCGAGGCTTTTTCGACAGGCTGAAAGCTCCCGGCGGACAAATTCGTCCGCCGGGAGCTTCTGCATTATAGAGCGGGGTTTGTTTGATTCAGTAGAACGTCGCAACTTCCTGCTCCGGCACGTCGCACGGCTCGATGGACACCATGTGCAGCACCGGGCCGGGGCCTTCGTACACGTCCGGCAGAGTGCGGATGTCGATGCGGGCGGTGAGCTTGTACCAGGCAAGGTTTTTGAGCTCGTCCGTATCCGCGGCTTCCGCGGCGAGCGGGATGAAGCGGATATCGTTCGCGCAGCAGGTCATCACGTCGCGCCCGAAGTAGAAGTATCCCTTCTTCAGACTGCGCGATTTCGTGATCGCCTTGCCCTTGAGAGAGACGGTCTTGTTCCGGTATTTTTCCGGCTGGTCCATGATATCCTGCAGAAAGATCGCATAGTCCGCGTCGCCGATCTCGCAGACGGGGGCGTTGAGATCGTAGGGGAGGGGGAGCTCAATGTCGTCGTAGCTGATCTTGCCGTCCGGCGTTTCAAAGGCAATATCGCACCGGCGGTTGATGGCGCGGATGATCTTGTGCGCCTGCATTTTGAGATCCTCGTCGCCCTCGGGGAAGCGGTTGAGCACCGCCAGCTCGCAGCTCTGGAGCTTGTCCACCATGAGCTGGCGCATGTTGTTGTTGTAGTTGAGGAATGTGCGCGCGTCGATGAACAGAAACTCCTGCGCCACGATCCACTCCTTCGGCATGTTCGTGTAGAGCGTGTCGAGCGTCCACATGCCGTTGTACTCCACCATGACGTAGGAGCAGCGGTGCTTTTTCAAAAGCGCCGCGAGATTTTCGGTCGTAAGATCGCTCTCGCTCTCGATCGTCTCGGTGAACACGGTCGGCGCGGCGAACGCTGAGGGATCGTATTCCTCCACGCCCTCCTCGCACACGAGAAGGAGGATGCGGTCGCCGTTATTAAAACTCGCGTCCTCGAGTGTCTGCTGGGCGAACTTCGTCTTGCCGGACTCCAGAAAGCCGGTGAAGAGATATACGGGGACTTGTTTTGCCATGGCTTATTCTCCCTTTCAGCGGAAGAGCCCGGCGACGGCGTCCTCGTGCAGCTCGTGGCCGATGACGCACAGCCGCCCCGTCACACCGGCGCTGCCGCGGCGGATGTTGATCTCGCCCGGCGTGTAGTCAAAGTGGATCCACTCGCCATCGTTCGCGGCGACGATGCCCTTCGCGCGCAGCACGGCGCCGTATTTGGCCTCGTCCTCAAGCGCGGCGAGCGCAGCGCGCAGACCGTCCTCGGTGAACTTCTTCGCCGTTTCCATGCCCCAGGACGTGAACACCTCGTCCGCGTCGTGGCCGTGGTGATGGTGATGATGGCCGCAGCCGCACTCGTGGTCGTGCTCGTCGTGATCGTGATGGTGGTGCTCATGGTCGTGGCCGCAGCCGCATTCCTCGCCGTGATCGTGATGATGCTCGTGCTCATCGTGGTCGTGGTGATGATGCTCGTGCTCATGCCCGTCGTCATCCTCGTCGTCGTCGTGATGGCAGCCGCAGGAGCAGCTGCCGTTTTCATCGAAATGATGATGGTGCTCGTGCTCTTCGTGCTCGTGGTCGTGATGATGGTGATGCTCGTGCTCGTCCTCGTCCTCTTCGTGCTCGCGCTCAATGCTTTCAAGCGCGGCGGTGAGCGTGTCGCGCTTTTCCATCGCGTCGAGGATCTGCGCGCCGGAGAGCTCGTCCCACGGCGTCGTGATGATGACGGCGCCGGGATTCTTCTCGCGCAGCAGCGCGACGCACTCGGCGAGCTTTTCCTCCTTGATGCCCGCGGTGCGGGAGAGGATGATGCACCCGGCGGATTCGACCTGGTTGTTGAAAAATTCGCCGAAGTTGCGCATATACATTTTGCATTTGCCCGCGTCTACGACGGTGCAGAGCGCGTTGATCGTAAGCTCGCCGTCCGACGCCTGCTCCACGGCGGTCACGATGTCGGAGAGCTTGCCGACGCCCGAGGGCTCGATGAGGATGCGGTCGGGGGCGTAGCGCTCGCAGACCTCGTGCAGCGCGGCGCGGAAATCACCCGTAAGGCTGCAGCAGATGCAGCCGGAGTTCATCTCCGTCACCTCAATGCCGGCGTCCTTCATGAAGCCGCCGTCCACGCCGATCTCGCCGAACTCGTTCTCGATGAGGACGAGCTTTTCGCCCGCGTAGGCTTCCGCGATCAGCTTTTTGATGAGCGTGGTCTTGCCCGCGCCGAGGAAACCGGAAAATACATCAACTTTTGTCATACATATAACCTCTTTCTGCTGGAAGCAGCCTGTTTTTCCAATAGAATATTATAACACGTTCGTCAAGGGGGTATTTCTGCCGTTGTCTGACTTTTTGCGGAAAATATGAATTGTAATAATGTAAATATATGTTATAATGAATAAATGTCCGTTTTACTCCATTCCACTCTTCTATTTTATTTTATTTCCGATCCACTCAGCGAATTTTTGAGAGGTAGACAAATTGGAACAGAAAAAGAAGCCCGGGCGCACGATGTGCGTGCTCGGCACACTGCTCGAGGGCAGCGGAAAATACTTCGCCGTGTGCATCCTTCTGGGACTGCTGCTCACGGTGGTTGAAATGATCGCGCCGCAGGTCATCCGCGTAACGGTGGACTCGGTGATCGACTCGCAACCGATGGATCTGCCCGCGTGGGCGCTCCGGTGGGTGGAGTCGCTCGGCGGCGCGGCGTTTCTGCGCGCGAACATGTGGTTCATCGCGCTCATTCTCGCGCTTGCGGGTCTCGTCGCGGCGCTGCTGCGCTACGGCGCGAACATGTTCAACGCCAAAGCGGGCGAAACGCTCGTCAAGACCGCGCGCGACAGGCTTTTCCACCACATTGAATGCCTGCCGTGGAAGTGGCACGCCGAGCATCCGACCGGCGATATCATCCAGCGCTGCACGAGCGACGTCGAGCGCATTAAAAACTTTTTCCAGGAGCAGTTCATCTCCGTTTTCCAGATCATCGTGCGCATTATCCTTGCGCTGACGCTTATGACGCTGATGAACGCGAAGCTCTCCATCGTCGCGTGGGTCATCGCGCCGATCATCGTGCTCTACTCCGTGCTCTTCCATAACAAGATCCGCGCGCGCTTCACCGAGTGCGACGAGAACGAGGGCGTTCTCTCCACGATCGCGCAGGAAAACCTCACGGGCGTGCGCGTCGTGCGCGCGTTCGGGCGCGAAAAGTTTGAGCGCGACCGGTTCGAGGCGCAGAACAACAAGTATACCGAGTGCTGGATCAGCCTGACCCGGACGCTCTCGGATTTCTGGGCGGTGGGCGATTTTACGAGCTGCCTGCAGATCCTGCTCGTGGTCGTGCTCGGCACGGTCTCGTGCGTGAACGGCAATCTGACGGCGGGCGAATTTGTGTCGTTCTCGCTTTATAACACGATGCTCATCGGCCCCGTGCGCCGTCTCGGCCGCATCATTTCCGAAATGAGCAAGGCGGGCGTCTCCATCGACCGTCTCGGCGAAGTTTTGGAAGCCGAGACCGAGCAGGACGCGCCCAACGCCGCCGAAGCGCCGATGGACAAGGACATCACCTTTGAAAACGTCAGCTTCCATTACGGCGAGGACGGCCCGGACGTGCTCGAAAACGTCAGCTTCACCGTACCTGCCGGAAAGAGCTTCGGCATTCTCGGCGGCACCGGCTCCGGCAAGAGCAGCCTGCTGCTTCTGCTCTGCCGTCTATACGCGCCCACGGAGGGCAAGATCACCGTCGGCGGCGTGGACATTGCCGATATGCCCGCGCGTTATGTGCGCGAGAACGTCGGCGTAGTGCTGCAGGAGCCGTTCCTCTTCTCCCGCTCGGTGCAGGAGAACATCGGCATCTGCGGCGCGAGCGACGCGGAGATCCGTGCCGCCGCCGTCACCGCCTGCGTGGACGGGGATATCACCCGCTTTTCGCAGGGCTACGACACCATGGTCGGCGAGCGCGGCGTGTCGCTCTCCGGCGGACAGAAGCAGCGTGTGGCCATCGCAGGCGTGCTGGCCATGCAGCCGCAGTGCGTCGTGCTCGACGAGCCGACCGCCATGCTTGACCCGCAGGGCCGCCGCGAGGTGCTCGATACCATCGAGCGGCTCAACCGTGAAAAGGGCATCACCGTGATCCTGATCACGCACCATATGGACGAGGCGGTCCGCGCCGGGCGCGTGATCGCCATGTCGGAAGGGAAGATCATCGCCGACGGCACGCCGCAGCAGGTCTTCGCGCAGGAGAAGCTGCTCCGCAGCGTCGGGCTCGACGTCCCACAGACAGAGCAGCTGCTGCTGGCGCTCCGGGCGCGCGGCGTCAACATCCCCACGGACGCGCTCACGCCCGGGCAGTGCGCCCGCCTGCTCAGACAGTACATCCCGGCAGTCTGAACCAATACCCGGAGGAAGAAGCCTTGACGCCAATTTTAGAGATACAGAATCTTTCCCATATCTACAGCCCGGACACGCCGTTCGAGCATCCCGCGCTCACAAACGTCGATCTGACGATCGGCCGCGGGGAATTTGTCGGCCTGATCGGCCATACCGGCTCCGGCAAATCCACGCTCGTGCAGCATATGAACGGGCTTCTGAAGCCGACGTCCGGCCATGTGCTGTTTGACGGCCGCGATATCTGGGAGGATGTGAAGTTCACCCGCCAGATCCGCTTCCACGTCGGTCTGGTGTTCCAGTACCCGGAGTATCAGCTGTTTGAGGAGACGGTCTACGCCGATATC
>OIZI01001321.1_pt1 | contig 10795 bp, 5 predicted proteins | sample 1588441 | NCBI WGS metagenome assembly OIZI01 (sample SAMN03283284) | human gut metagenome | biome: human-associated habitat; material: feces | host: Homo sapiens | place: Peru | collected 2012
ATTATTACAAAAAGAATCTTAAGGGAACCTTAAAGTTAAACAGGTTAGAAAACTATTGGGAAGGCACTACCTCTGATAAATCCTTATCAGGTTACCTTGGTTATTTAACTGATAATGACAACCAAAAGATGCAGAACTTAGTTGATGGTAAGTCAGTTAACTTCATTCTAAATGAATCTATGAACTATGACACACTGTCAGAGCACAATTCAGATGATTTCTGGTCTTTATTACTACACACTGGCTATTTAACTCTTGATTGGGATAAGACTAAAAAGGAAGAGTTGTCTAAAGACAGTAAAACCAATAAAGAAGTTTTTGCAAGAATTCCGAATTTAGAAATACTTGAATGTTTTGAACATAACATTCAAAACAGATTTAATACAGAGATTGTACCTAACACTGTTGCAGATGAAATAGCTAACGCTCTTTTAAATGGTGATAGTACTTTTGCTCAATTAAAGCTTCGCACTATCTTAATGAGCTTTATCTCGTTAAGAGATAATGCCACAAAAGCACCTCATGAGAACTACTATCATGGTTATCTAAATGGCCTTTTCACTAACTGCTCTGAAAATTTCTTCTCTGAATATCATTCAAATTTTGAAGCTGGCGATGGTTATGCAGATATTGCCTTTACAGATACATTTTCAGAAAAGGCAGCAATAATTGAAATAAAAACAACAACTGTTGTTTCAGAGTTAATTGATCTTAGCCAAGAGGCTGTCGAGCAAATCGAAGAAAAGCATTACGCAGATCCTTTTAAAGCTAACAAAATGGTTCAAAGTATCTATGCTTACGGAATTGCCTTTGCAGGTAAAAACTGTTTTATAACCTGTAAAAAGCTTAAGTAGTTTCTCTCTTTCTCTTAGGCGCTACGGACGTTGTTTTAAAAGATCTTGCAACGCTATAGATTTATCTTTTAAGACTGTCATTCTCATTACATTGATCTTGAATATAAATGCTCTGATCTTAAATCGAAGATATCTCTGCATAAAGTCTTTTAATTAGGATTTATAAAAGATAGAACTTACCTGTTTTACTTACAATGAGCATACTTTCTTTCAAAATAAAGCAAGGATGCCACTATATACAGATGACAGACCGTTTTTGTGACATTCTTTAAAAGATAGCTATTTTTCTACGATGCATTGAAGTTTTATCACAAATTTCTGGCTATCAACATTTTTATATGATGTTCCATCATATAAATCATATGATACATTATTCTCATTTTGGATCACGTCACTTAATCTCTCTGCTGTTTTATATCCCCATTTTTGACAAACTTCCTGAGCTTTCTTTTCAGCAATTGACCAATTTGCTCCTTTTCCACCATCATTTATGTATACCCATGTAGAGTCATGTATAAACCCAATATCAACAGTGCCTTTCGCTCTATCCGCATCAATAACATGCGCAACTTCCTTTGCAGATGATGAGCATCCACATATAATCAATGTGTAGGCACACATTAAGCTAAAAATGCACTTATTAACAAATTCCTTCATAGTAATTCTTCCATTTTGTATAGTTTTGATTTTTTTTTTCTAGATGAAAAACTTTTTTTATTCCCAATCATTATGATGAGATTCATATCATCATAATGATGATTATATTTACTAATCGATTCTTACTTGTCCTAATGCTCTAATGCTCTCTTTTATTTCTATCAATTTAATTTGTGAGTCATAGAGCTCTTTTGTTATCTTGCAGGCTTTTGCTTTCATACTCTCAGTAGCCGCAGGTAGGGGAATAGCCTTTAACTCGGATAACTGCAAAACCTTTAACTTATCTCCTGTGATCTTAGTTTTAATATAGTCCTGCATATCGTCATTTCTTAATAAGGCAAAGATAAGTTCTTGAGAATAAAGATCAGGATCTTTTGATCTGATGATGGCAAAGCACTGACCTGCCATGACTTTCTTTTGTCCTTCTTTATAGAAACCTACTTTACCTACAGCACCTTTTACAGAGATCACAACATCACCATCAATTAAAAGGTTTCGTTTAGCCTGTTTTAAGCCAAGTTCAACCTCAACCTCTTTAGGTACTGAGGTAATGATGCCACTTTCTGGGACATCATTTAAATTTAACTCACACAGTTTCTCTTTAAAATCGGTATCTGCTGGTGCCTTACAGGTTAAAGCCTTATAGATAGTAGCTATCTTATCTAACTTTACAGTACCTTTTTTTATGTAGGCAACACTGTCTAAGACATCAGTTGGAGATACATAAGCTGTAGGATCTAATTTACATAGTTTATCTGCATTTGATTTTATTGAGCTAATTGAGACAAACTTACAGTGCTCTGAATTCTTTTGAAAAGTGTCTGCTCCTAAACAGAATAGGGCATGAGATACCTCATTTACAGCCTTTAAAGCTAAGACACTGTGAGCTCTTGATGAGAGTTTCTCATCAATGCAGTTTGCTGAAGAGAGGTTGCACAATAACAGTTTCTTATCAGTTATCTTTAAATCAGTAATTTTACTGTAAGCTTTTTTGCTGTCTGATGGGGCTGTGTTTAAGACCTCACTGTAGCCTTTTGCAACTGAATTGCTTACATTCTCTTTATCAAAGACTAAAACATCAATTAAAAGATCTTTATCAGCACAAAAGAATCTTGGTAATCTTAAGACGGCACTTAAGTAATTATCTTCTAATAAGGTCTTTCTGAAAAGAATGCCTTCATTAGCATTAGTGTAAGTAATTACATGAGGTATAAAGAGCACAAAACGCTTTTGTACTGTTCTCTTTAAAAGGTTATATAAAGAGTAATAGTACTTGCACAGATTCTGTATGTCACCTTTAAAGAGTGGCTGACAGACAAAAGCTGCACTATGAGGATTGTCGATTAACTCCTGTCTTGAAACATAAGGTTTTAATGGACTGTTAATTTGTAAGAGCAGTGCTCTTACAAAGTTTAGTTCCAGCGATGGAGTGTGTAAATATGAAGTGTCATCAATATCTGCATTACCTGCAGCATCGACCTGTTTTTTGCATTCTTCAGGGACTAAATTAGCTTCATAATCACGTAGGAAGACAGTCTTTTCATTTAGGTTTAAAGAGTCTGATTTTAAGCCTTGAGCATGAGAGCTAGTTTTTTTTAAGTTTTCATCAAATCTCTTTAAAGCTTCAAAGTTAACTTTAGCATCAATACTCATCTTACTGTCAACATTGACAAAACTGTCAATGCTGCAGTTATGATCATTTAAAAGTGAGTATTCAGCATAAGGCAGTACATTAGATAAAAAGAGCACTTTATCATTATCTTGACTGCAAGACTCAGATAGATAATCACAAAGTACTTTTACAAGTCTCTGTTCATGGAAAAAAGTATTTGAGAAGAGCTCATCTGCTGCATTAAAGAAATTATCAAAAATTACAGTATCAGTATCTAAAACTGTACCTTTGTTTCTTTTGGCAGGGCTTAAAGCGTTATTACTGTCAGCTTTACCATTAGCTGAAGGCGTATCCTGTACTGAATCTTTTAGATGTTCTATGTTTAACTTATTGATGAAACTGCACAGATTGGCTTTAAGTTCAGTGTATGGGTATGAGTCATAAATACTGATACCTAACTTATTTAAAGCATCAGTGTTTAGTGTTAAGTTATAAGAGCTGTTAATATTTAGTTTTTTATTGTTATCTTTGTCATCAGCCTCTTTTAAGTAAGTTTCATTTAAATCAGTTTTTTTTGCACCAATCCTCTCTAAAAAGTTTTTTACATACTGATTATTGCTGTTTTTAATCTCATCTGAGTTAATACATTTGATTAAATCGTCCAAAAAAGAGTCATGACATCCGCTTTCATCATATTTAGCATCAGTAAAAATAAGTTCTTCTAAACTTTTATCTTTAAACTGATAAAAGGCAACAGCAAGCTTTAGTAACAGTTTACTGTTTGACTTATTAAAGAAAGTTGAAGAGGTAGCTTTAGATCTTAATGTCTTAATAATCAAACTTAAGTTATCCATGTTTACTTTATCTGTTAGCTCTTTCATGCTTTTGTCTCTTATTTACTGAATATCTCATCAATCTGTATTAAAGATAGTGTACAGAATTGTAAAACGAAAAACATAACCTTAAGTGATTTAGATATAAAAAATACCTAAAAATTTGCTTGATAATAATTAGGTATCATATATACTGAAATATATCAAAGGATGATATTTGAAATTTGTTAATCCTAAAGGAGATCATCATATGAGAGTAACAGCTGACAAAGTAACAGAGTCACGTTTATTTATCACAAAGTGATCTTCATTTAGGGCATAAAGCCATCATCCAATATTGTAACCGTCCTTTTGACTTTACAGATAAGGGGATTGAAGAGTGTGACGATTTTCTATTAGAGCAGTACAGAAATACAGTAAATGAGAATGACATGGTTATCTTTTTAGGAGATTTAACTTTTAAAAAGAATCACAAAGGTCAAAAGATGACTGAGCTCTTTACAAAGCTTCCTGGTCGTAAGGTTTTAATTAAAGGCAATCATGACAGGTATAAAGACTCTTTTTACAGAAAGTGTGGCTTCTTATCTGTTAACAGATACTTAATCTTTGGGAATTACTTTTTATGTCACTTTCCAGTAACAGGAAAACCTGATTACCATGGAAGACTCATGGATGAAGAGTACTGCAAGTTTGTAAAGGCAACATGTGGCTTTATTGGTGAAAAAACAGGTAGCTGTACTGTAATCATTCACGGTCACACTCACACACAGAGTGTAGATGAGGATGATGGGATTACCCGTTATAACTGCTGTGTTGACTATAAACCTAACAACTATGCTCCAGTGGAGTTTACAAAAGAGATGTTTCCAGAGCTTTACACAGAGGTAGCAGCCTATTTTCAAACTCTTGAGACAAAACAGACAGAAGGGCAAAACTAAATTTTTTTAATCAGTAATAAATTAGGTATAGAGTACACCTACTTTATTACATAAAAACACTTTTAAGGAGAGAGCTATGTTATCTCTTGAGAATAAAAATACCAAAGTAAACGGTTCAAACAAAATCAGATCATTAAACCAAAACTTTAAGGCAAGACTTAAGGATAAGTTAGGTTTCACCCTTAATCCTTATACACTTGTAAATAATGCTTTAAGATGTAAAAAATCAGGCTCTTTGCAGTTTAAATCTGAGTTGATAGAAGAGGTGACATCAAAACTTATTAAAGATAATAGAGCTGCATCTTATGACAGTTTTGCTTATAACTACTTTACAAAGTTGCTTTTCAGACAAAAATGCACTGAGATAAATTGTGATGATGAAGCTCTTGATCGCTACAAAGTGTTCATCCATGATGACTTATTCCATTCATCTTTTGATGAAAGCTTTTGTTTTAAGGTATTAGACTGCTGCAAAGGTAAAGGTACTTTAAAGACAGAGCTAATCTGTAACTTTGCTCATTTTATGTTAGATAAGGGGGACTTTACACCATTATCATCTCGATATGACTTTGCAAAAAATAATGCTGACAGTGCAGATGAAAGAGCTTTAGCAGTGATCTTTGTCTCTCATCTTTTACAGGATACACCTTTAATTGATCTTGATACTCTGTTTTATAACCATTGTGTTAAAGACAGTAATAATACAGAAAAGAGCGAAAATGATGATAATGGAAGTGCTCTAATTCCAGAAAAAAACTCTATCTTAAAAACAGACAATCAAAATCATGAACCTAATGTTAAACAGGATCCATGTAAGTTTTCAGTTGATGACTATGGTTTGTCTGAAGAGGGACACAGAGCCTATCTTCAGTTTTTATATATCTGTTCAAATCGCTTATTTGCTTATGATCTGATTGAAAATAAGGGAATTCATGGTAAATTTAAAAATCATTTTGGCTCTTTTATAGCAAAAGAAATAGCTTTATCACAGAATTCAGATAAGAATTCACCTTTGGATAAGGTTATTGTCCATTCCTTCATTTATCTTGAAAAATACCTCTTTAAGACTGATGCGATACATGACATTATTCTCTTTGTAAATGAGATTAAGAGCGCAATTGAAGAGGGCATAAGTGAGAGTGAGTTATCTGATCTTGTAAGCTCAAAAAAGGCTCTGCTTTTAAATAACCTTTTATCACATAGAAAAGAAATTACCCGTTCAACTCTCTATGTCTTAAGATTAGTTCGTGACTGCCTTTTACTTACTTATCTCTTACAGGGTAATGATGCCTCTTTAAAAGCAAATCGCCTTTATAACTATCTAAAAGATCAAAGCCTGAAGGCACGTTACTCCTCAGTACGCAAGAGCTATGACCGTACCTTTGGTATCAGTTTAGCAAAAGACTATATAAGAGAAAGTACTTCATTAAATCCCGACAATAGCTGTATTGAGTCAACAGCTGTAAATGCTGATGATGCAACTTTTACAAAAACAAACGACAGTACTGAAGCTCCTTTAGTGAATGTAAACAGCCAAAATCCACCTGAGTCTGGATGCAGGCACTTAAACGATGCTTTGTATGACATCCCTGTTTTTAGAGCCTTTATCTTAAAAAAAATGGTGCTTTTGTCACCTGTATTTAAAGACTGCCTTGATCTCTTCTTAAGTGTTCATGGAACAGGTGATCCTGAATTTGAAAGTTTTATAAATGAACTTTCAGGTTTTGATTTTATCTTCAATGCTCCAGATTTTGGGAAGATCACAAATGACAGCTTAGTAAAGAACAGTGATTACAATAAAGATGAAAAGGGACTTTTAGATAAAAATCATGGCAAAAAATTACTGGCAGCTCAGTATGAGAATTTGATTGCAACCTTAAAGAGCTTCTATAAGTTAATTGAGCACACTGTAGATATCTTAAAAGATAATACCATTGATGATGTTTTAGCTCATAACCATGATGGTTATGACAGTGAGATCTTTGAAAATGAGAATATAGAAACAGCAAGAAAAGAAAAAGCTGAACACAAAAATGCAAAGAGAAACGAAAAAGCTGTCAATGAAGCTCTTTTGAGTATTGCAGCTTTCATGAGAGCTCATTACCTGCCATATGATGCAGCAAGCTCTAATGCCTATAAAAAGCTTGTCTACTGCATGGTAGCTCATAAGCTTCCATTGATGAGAATTGATGGGTACAGAGGTAAAGAGTCTCTCTATCCATCCTATGTAATCAATCATAATAAGTCAGCAATCAATGCACTTTACAAAGATCTGTTAGAAACTAATTTGCCAAATTCTCTTTGCTCTAATTATGAGTATGAGACACCATCATACTTAATCAGATTGCCTAAGAGTTGTCTGTCTTCAAAGAGTAATGCAGTGCCAAAGGGCAAAGTGCTCACTTTAGAGCCTTTAATGACAGTCTATGATAAGCAGCTTTATCACAGCCTTTATAAAAGTGCCTTTTTAAAGTATCTGTGTGCTACAGGCTCAATGGAGACAATCTGTGAGTTTATTGATAAGCACTATAAGGTAGGTAACTGTGAAGATGTTCTAATGCTTTTAGATTGCTTGCATCTCTACTGTGACAACTGCTTAAAAACAAAAGTTAAGTCTCAACCTGACGATGACTGTGTTAAAGAGCTAAACTTAATAAGTATTGCTCTGTCTTTCTGCATTGAGAGCGCAAATGTAAGCTTCTATGAGAATAACGGTATTTACATGAGTAACTGCTATGCCTATAGAACATACAAAGTCGAGGAAATAACAGAGCTTTTAAACTCCCGTTTGTCTTACTTTTACTTTACTCATCAATACGTATTTTTTGCAATGCAAAGTGTAAAGAACCTATCTTTACAGCGCTACCAGTTACCTGTAACTGAGGATGCAGCTAATGTAGCCTATCTTGTAAAAGCACTTTGTGAGCATGATGTAAAAGATGCCTTGTATACACTTGAGCTTTTACCATATCTGCCAGGCTATACCTTTATGAAGTCCTATCTTAAATCTTTACAGGATAAGACTGTCAAAGATGATATCAATGTTGTAGCTCAACCTTTACAAGTAGCCTCTACAACAGCTGACTGCACTCCTGTATTTGAAGAGTCAACTGTAGTTTACGATCTAATAAAGGGTAAATATGGCAATGTTCCTTTATCACTTATTTACCAGAGCATGGTCTTTTATCAACTAAGACAGGATAGCTTTGTGGTAAAAAATGCAAATTATGCTCAACGCTTTTTAAAGACTACCTTTTTTAACAGCTTTTACATGCCTGAGTATGATTATCTGTTAAAAGCTTTTATAGAACACAGGAAGCCACGTCGTTTTGATGGAGAGTACTTTAATGAATATTCACTCCTGTTTACTGTAGGATCAGTAAACAGCGCTTCATACTGCGAATTCTCACAGTCATTTTTTAAGCCTGAGCCTGATTATTTAGAAGCTGTACCAGCTTACTTTAAAGCAGGTTCAGATGAAAACAACTTTTCATTAAGATTAAGCTCTCGCTATGCTCATGAGCTTTTTGCAGAAAAAATGACAGAAAAAGAGCGTAAAAAGCAAAGAGCCAGACTTGAAGAGAAGATTCGCTCTCATGGAATAGATCCTAATAACTGTGATTACCTGAAAAGAGATGATGGTAAAACTCACGCCACTTTAACAAACTCAAAGAGAGTTAACGATTGCAGCTTTCATATTACAGGTAATAGGAAACTTCAAGATTACCTTTATGACCACTATCTTAAAGACTTTGAAGACAGCAAGATCTTACACTCAGTCTCTTGTTTAGCCAAAGAGTATGGAGAAAAAATAAATGACAACGGCAGTTCTTCCATGAAGCGTTTTAGTATTGCTCATAAGAGAGCAAATTTAGTGTTATTCGGAGAGCATGGCTCTGGTAAAACTAAAGCTGTTGAGATTTTATTAAGAGCACTGAATATAAAGGAGCATAAGATAAATCTTGCTAGTCTCTCAAACTCAGGTATCCATGACTTTGCTAAAAACATTACAGAACAGCTCAAAAATATTGACACTAGAAAACCAACAGTTGTGGTTATGGAAAACGTTGATGCCTATTTCTCTGATGTGCGCTATGTAAGTGATCACAACGATTGGACCATAGAAGAGGTTAATGCTACAAAACAGGCAATTGAAGATATTGAAAAGAAAAATTGCTTTGTCATCATGACAGCAAATTATAGAGAAAAGATTGACTCAGGTCTTTTAGATTTATTCCCAAATACCTTTGAGATCTCAAGACCTGATGCAGATGATATTGTAGATTGTTTTACCTCAAGCTTTTCAAGGCAAGAGTTGAGCCTGTCTTGTATTAAGAATCTCTCAACTCAGTTGGAAGGTATGTCTTTAAACTCAGTCTTTAAATTAATAAAGATGGTAAAAGCAGAGCTAGCTTTGGACAAGAATAAAAAAGGCAGATTTAATTTTGATCTTCAAGATACTTTAAATGCTCTTTTAAAGAAGTTCTTAGGCTTTACCTTAGATAAAGATGCCTTTTTCTCTCTACCTGGACAGACAGAACTTGAAAATTTTATCAATGATAACTTTATTGATTACATTAAGTATCCAGAAAAGTATCAGCGCTTTAAGCTTAAAATGCTGGATCCTATCATGCTCTATGGAGCCCCAGGCACTGGTAAAACCTATGCTGCTAATGCCTTAGCAAAGTTTTTAGGCTGGAAATTTTTTACCATTGATGCCACTCAATATGAACAGAATTCAGTAGGATCAGCAAAAAAGATAACTGAGATCTTTAACAAGGCCAAAGATGCTGCTCCTTCTATTGTCTTTATAGATGAAGCTGACTCCATGTTTGCTAAAAGAAGAAGTTGTAATAACAACGAAGGTATTTCCCAGTTCTTACGCTCAATTTCAGATACAGCTAAAGACAGAGTCTTAGTAATTGCAGCTACCAATCGTATTGATGATATGGATGAGGCTATCTTACGTAATGGCAGATTCTCAAACAAAATCGAGATTAGCTATGCTGATACTAAAGGCGTTTTAGCTGTAATGGAGGAGTATTTAAAAGATAAACCTGTAAGTAATAATCTCTCCTTAATTAAGGCTGTATCAAAATTGTCAGGTCATCCTCTTTGTGATACCAAATCCTTTTTAGATTCAGTTTGTAAGGAAGCAGCCTGGCGTGATTCTAATAAGATAGAGCAATGCGATGTCGATGAAGCTTTATTACATCTAAATCTCACCAGGATTGAGGATAACTACTCCTATCGTGAAACAACTCATAAAAGAGCAGGTTTTATCTAGTAAGTATAAGTGAAGGCTTTAAGCCTTCACTATAAAGACTTGAAATCAAGCAGTTCAAGGAGTTTCTATGTCAGATCTGAAGCATTTACCAAAAGGCTATCAATTGCCAGAGAACAACTTTTCAAAAGAAGCGTGGAAAGAGTACTTTCAATATCGTAAAGAGCGCAATATAGAAATGTCACTAGATGAAATTGAGTTTTGGCTTGAGCTTATGGAGCAAGAGTTTAAAAAGGGGAACCTTAAAAAAGCAAAAGAGATTTTACATAAAATCCCTTATAACCCAGACTTTGCCTTAGGTATTAAGAAAACTCAGTGACTAGGCACATTAGCTACCTGCAACTTGTCATTAGCAAAACAGGTTTATCTAGATGTGTTCTGATTGAGGAAATTTTAAGAACTACTTATCTGTAAGTCCTTGATGCAATGAGTGAGTACGCTTATCTTCGTTTTGGAAGATCGTTTTAACTTCACAGAAGCGGAACATATATTCACAAAACACTTTTGCAGAGCATGAGTTTTTTTCAAAATTCAACAAAAAATCTTTTAATAACGATTTACCAGCATTAAATGGCACTAATCAAAATTCTCAAAATTTTTATCATGTATAATTAAAG